>Ga0308019_10001333_pt1 | contig 15110 bp, 18 predicted proteins | sample Neamet284_FD_203135 | JGI IMG/M metagenome (GOLD analysis project Ga0308019, IMG submission 203135) | Marine microbial communities from water near the shore, Antarctic Ocean - #284 | ecosystem: Environmental > Aquatic > Marine > Unclassified | place: Southern Ocean | collected 2014-10-01 | reverse complement strand
GATACAAGTTGTTTACTGCGCGAGACCCATTTCCTGTTCGAGCTAAAGGTTCATCATTCCAGCCAGGCGCCATCGCCATTCGAGTGCGCATGTAGTACGTCATCGCTTCTTGCATCGCGATCTCCACGTACTGTCCATCTCCGGTTCGAAGTCTCTGAATGTAGGCAGCGAGAATCGCCATTCCCAGTTGCACCCCTGTGCCTGAATCTCCCGTCGTAGTTCCCGGTAAAAGGGGTCCATCGTCAGCTCTTCCGGTTATCGACAAAGCTCCAGACATTGCTTGAGCCACTCCGTCAAAACATTTGCGATCAGAGTAGGGACCCGTCGAGCCGAATCCTTTAACCGACGCATAAATAATCGCTGGGTTGACCTCGCAGAGGACGTCATATCCAAGGTCAAGTCGATCAACGACTCCAGGGCCATAATTTTCTACGAAGACATCGTAGTGTGCTGCCATTTGGAGAAGAAGTTGCCTCCCTTCCGCGCTGGTAAGGTCGATAGCAACGGACCGCTTATTGCTGTTCCACTGCAAAAAATAGTTTTGGGGAATGCTGTCTCCTCCTCGACCTGGGTCACCCCGCCCGGGTGGCTCTACCTTGACTACGTCCGCGCCGAACCAAGCGAGTGCCTGAGTACACGAAGGTCCAGCCTCATATTGAGTCATATCAAGGACGCGTAATCCTTTGAGAGCAGTCATCATTACCTCTTCGTTGACATCTTCAGCCATTAACCAATGTTAGTAGGTAGCCCAGTTAGGACTTGGCTGCTTTCTATGGTCACGAGAACACTTTAGAATTCGTTGCCTGTTTGAGCCTAAACATATTTGAGTCCCGGTGTTCTAGATGAGTGCTTATTGCGTTCCTATAAACTAGCTCCGTCGAGATTCACCAACCGGTTCTTCGGTAGCGGTCTCATGTCACTATCAGGAGCAGGTAGAACCACAGTCTTCAATGTTCGATAGGAAATCGAAGCTGGTCTTATCGCTAACGGGAAAAGCCTGGTAATTATTCAAAACGCTGACATTCAACAGCTGCAGGCACGCCAACTCATCTCTGGTGACGTTTTCAATGTGACGATATGGCAGGACACTGCCGGTGTGTTCATCGGAGAGTTCGAAGTGATGTCACTAACTTTTGAGCGGCAAACAAGGAAAGTGGTTGTTACTGCAACAGAAATCAGTTCCTCCGAGATTGTTGTGCTGGGGCTTCCAATAGCTCTGGGTGTTACCGTCGCAGCTCGCACTATAGAGATGTTCGAAGATCCTCAACCAGTCAAGAAGAAGCCCGTACGTAAGAAGAAACCTGTTCGTAAGAAACAACCAAAGTGTTAAAGTCCATAAACCAGTTAAAGGAGGAATCATGAGTACTTATGTGAGCGAAAAAATCAACGGCGAGATAGTTGAGATGTGCCTGCTCGAAGAGTCGATGAGTTCCATTCTCAGAATGATCCCAGAAGCTAACGATGCGGGCGATGAGCTGACGGCTAACGAGGTCTGGAAAATAGCTGAAGCCAATGAAGACGCCGCCGGCAACAGCTACGGTGCCAATCAAAGGTCTTATCTAGTTAGTAGGGCATTATGACAAAAACTCCCACATCCCTTATCGAGTCATCACATGAAGCAACAGATCTACATATTCGCTCTGATCTAACAGCAGCTCACGCCCATGTTTGGGAAAAGCTCGCTGCGCCAGGAACATGGTGGAACGGTTCCGAACGCCTCGCTGTGGCGGAAGTCGTTCGGGTGGCCTTAGGTGACTCTGACCCAGTCCCACCTTGGGACAGCGCTTCGAAGAGTGGGCGTCTACCCAACGACTCTGTAATCAGTTCAGAGCTACAAGACGCTGTCTATCGCCTAGCGGTGCACGCAGGAACTCTGACTGAAAGTTGGTATCAGAAAATGCGCGACGCTACTGGGGTAACCCCCCAGCAGTGGGTGGAAATAATCGAAGTCACAATCAGCGTCGCATCAGTACTTCGTTTCGCTCAGTTGGCTGGAATCGATAGTCCCGATTTCCCTGAGCCCCTTCAAGGCCACCCAACGCGCCAAACTCAACCTTCTAAACCGGCAAAACATCATTGGGTGCCTGTAGTGCATCTTGAAGACAGCACACCAGAACTCGCACCTTTTTATGCTGGGCTTCCTGCATTAGCGCCAGTCATCCGAGCACTCAGTTCAGTCCCAGCGGCGATGGATACCCTGTTTACACTCGGCGACGCGCAGTACATTCCGATGCGGGAAATGGTTGACTTGAACTGGACCCGGGGCACATTGTCTCGTCGGCAAATTGAACTCGTCGCCGGAAGACTGTCAGCACATAGGGAATGTTTTTACTGAACTGCGGCTCACTCAATGATGCTCCGTGCGAGCAGTACCGCAAACGACCTGGAACTTGATTTAGATGTGGTTCGAGGAGACCTGCAAGAAAGTGGCGCCATCCAACACGCACCCGAGTTAGCTGCGCTTGTAGACGCGTCCGTTAACGATTTAGCGTCGTTGCCGTCGGCCCGGTCAGCTCTAGTCGAAGCCACAGATGAAGCGACCATGTTGGATGCTGCTGCGGTTGTCGCCAACTTTGAGATGATGACCAGGATTGCCGATGGGACCGGAACTCGCCATCCGGCAGACCGCCTTGAATCGATGTCGGAACTTTCCAGCTCGATGGGTCTCGGAGATTTTGCGTCAGAGCGGGCCTAACGAACCGTCGCATTTGGCCGAAATTTACACCAGCACGATTGATAGCAACTCTGCTTAGTAAAGAAAGAGAAAGTGCTGACTAACAGCTCTGTCCTAATTTGATGTCGTCGCGACTAGCCTCGATCACGGCCCGTAATCTATTTATTTCGGCTAGAACCTAGATGAAGAAGGCATAACATGGAAATAGTCGGTGGCATCGCTCAAATTGCTGCAGCGCTTTGGATTCTCAACGTCTGGATTCTGAGATTCAATAAGGAAACGGAATACCGGGCAGGCGATTCGAAAAACATGGTCGAAGAGTTCACCGCATACGGTTTTCCCGCAAAGGCTGTTTACCTCGTTGGCGCAGTCAAAGTCGCTCTCTCATTGTTGTTGATAGTTGGCATCTGGGTTGATGCCCTGACGCGACCAGCGGCAGCCGGTCTTGCACTCATTATGATTGGTGCAATTGGCATGCATGTGCGCGTAGGTGACCGTCCGAAAAAGGCAATGCCTGCGATAAGCGTCTTGGTGCTAACAGCTGTTGCCCTTATCTTCGCTTGAGGCATTGAAACCCTAAATAATTTTTTGCATAAAGAACGGTTTCTCGCTCCATAGGGCTGCACTGCCAATCACTAATGCTGTTAGAGCATGAGCCTTCACTCCTCGATCCCTGTCGCCAATCAGCAGAAAACAAGACGCTTGCGAACGCCTCGGATATGTTCATTGAACGATGCTCGCGATTAGGGCTTTGTGAATCTATATAAGCGGAAGACAATACGGATTGATCGGTGAGATTGAAAGACCTGTCGAGTTGGTATTATTTTTTAGAGTGAAATAAGTCCCTAAAATAGCACTCCACAAAACTGATGCAACGGAACTTTAAGTTCCGAATTTTGATGTATCGAGACGTTTAATCTGCAGTTGTATTCCACGCAAGCGTTCTTGTTAACTTCCAAGAAAAATTAGCTTTACCGGGCAAGCCCAAGACAGGAAATATTGGAAGCTCGTCGTGGCCTAGCTAACTCGTTTCATGGGTGGGCCCCTCGGCGACGCCTTCAATTCTGTAGCAGGCATGTCCTAATTTGTATTAAACATAATCGAGCTCCTGGTTTTAACAGAGCCGGTGTGATTACAAAAGGTGAGGCCAATGCCCATAGAAGCAGCAGGTATCCGGCCTCTTAACTGAAGGGGTATTAGCCATGAGTTACATGACAAGCGTCCAAATAAAAGCAACAAATGTTGAGGGCCTGGCGAAAGACTTTAAAGAATTCGCTCAAGCAGAGTACTTAGCCAATGGAGCGCAGCAAGCTTCGATGCGTCAAGTAGTAATGGGCGGTGATTCTGCAGGCTTCGTGTCAGTGATGACCAGATGGGACACTATCGACGCCGCAATGAGCAGTCACTTGGTCAATTCGAATCCTAAAATTGCTGAATCTATGGCTAACAATGGTGTTCAAATTATTGGCCGGTCGCTAATAGCTGTGTCCAGCGAACGAGGAACACCCGAAGGGCCATTCGGTTCGATGCTGACAATGTCGGGACAAGTAGCGCCTCTGGCAGAACAACAAGAAATGGCAGACCACGGCTGGTCTCTGATGAGCGGCAACGGTGTTAACGGCATTCGTCAAGGCATGATCGTAGCGGGCGGAGATCGGACGGGTTTGTGGACTGCAGGTACCTACTGTGAATCCCTCGACGGTTTAATGGAGAACAGCGCAAAAATGTTTTCTGATCCGACGATGCAAGCAAACATGGCTAAGTACGGTAACCAGCTGGTCTCTCGCGTTATGTTCCGCACTCTTGTCGCATAGTCAAATAAGCCAACTCATTAATAGAGTTTAAATTGGGCCGGTCTTTAAGGGCCGGCCCTTTCTTATTTTCCTGCAGGTTCTTTCGTTTGAGCTTTAAGGTCAAGAAATATCGGGGACCGTCGCGACGTGTTTCGTATTCGGAAGATGCGTCTTAATCGCATCCTCAAGTTCTTGGTATTCGATGTCATCTCTTAAGTTGAGCGTGCGCGAGAAGCTATTGTCAATAAATTTTTAAACAAAAGGCCGTGTTTCGATGAAGCCAACAACGCTAATTTCGTTACCGAAAGGCGCCAGAGTTGTTACCTCGTAGACTCAATAATGATCATAAACAACAAACCGAAAGCAGAATGATGGCCGATAAAGCTTCCCTGAGCGGTGGTCTATTAATCGCCCTTGGCGTAATAGTTACTATCTTGTCAGATTCAGGCAGCGTCACTTCAATGATTCCTGCGTTCATCGGAGTTCTATTTCTGCTCCTTGGTATTCTCGCACGCGTCAAACCAAACCTCACTCACCATTTGATGCACGCAATGGCAGTCCTAGCCCTACTAGCTGTGCTTGGCAGCTTTGGCTCCATAGTGGGGCGTGGAAGCACCGGATGGGCACTGTTCTCTCAACTTGTGACGATCGTTATAGCTGGGCTACTTCTGCAACAATCAATCAAAGCGTTTAAAGATCGAGTCAAGCGACTAGCTGAAGAGTCCTAAACTAGCTTTCGGAGGCTGATCTCATGCTTTGAGTGTTAACTGCTGCAGTAGCTGGATGGTCATCCAGGCGTATAGCTAAACGAAACAAAAACAAAAGTCGTTCGATGGTGGAACAAACCAACGAGAAACGCTCGGCTAGTAACGCACCGACAGAGTTGTAAACCGCTGGGAGACGTCGTTGCTCTGTCAGACCGGTACAATTATTAGCGAATGAGCCAATAGTGAGGTGAGTAGACACTTCCACTTCGTCTGCTCACTATAAGGTCGACCCTTCGGGGTCGACCTTTTCAATTATCATGGGCCGGTCTGCTACGGTCAACGTTCCCAAGAATCGACACATCTGAGCTTCGCTTAGATAATAGAAAAGGAACCAAATGGCTTACACAACTCTTTCAATCTTTACACCTGGATCAAAGTGGGATGGGATAGAAAATGGCAGCGCCGAGTGGGGTGCAATTTTTCAAGAGACGTTTGCCATTCTTGCTGAGCACGGTGCAGAACAAGTGGGAAATTTTTTCGTCCCTGGCATGGCCGCAAACGTTTCGATTCAAACATATGCAGATCGCGACACTGCACTTCGTTGTCAAGCAAAAATGATTGAAGGGGGATACCTCAACTATCAATCAGGCGGCGAAGCAATCTCTATCGAAGATTACGTAGGAATTGTCAGCTGATCACTTAATCCAATAGAGCTAAACGGGTCGATCTTAAAAGCCCGCAGGGAACCCCGGTTCTGGTGAAACAGAACCGGGAGCACCGTCTATACAAGTTATTTAGGGTTAAACACGGCATCTGTTTACTTACCTAACCCAACTGAGGATGACGGCACAAGCATCGCCAGTCAAGAACCCCACCGACACTATAAGGGTGAACAAGTAGTGGATGTTGAGCTACGAAATGTTGGGTTCGCGACGAGGCACCTGGTCGACGTTAAGTTCAAATCCACGTGCCCCAAACTGTTCTATTTTGCGTGATGAGAAACGCCAGGCATCGTCCTCAAACGCGAACGCGTCGACGTATCGACCCCAAAATTCGAAATCACTCCCATCGAGTTTCCTATGCCAGGCGTGCACATATGACGTCGCTTTTGCCTGATGTGATCCAGTTCGCTCTATTCGGATATTGCTGATGTGGTGCGCCGTGGCAGTAAACAACCGCAGTAGTTTCGGCAGTAGTGCCTGGATAGCTGCACGGCCTGTGACGGCTTGACCTTCGTCAAAAACGGCGTCTTGACAAAATAGCTCCGCCCATAACTCAATCTCACCACCGTCTACGTACTCAGCGTAATTAAGAATGGTGTCGGTGATAGCTGCGTGCGCCTGCGCGTCACTCATTAGTTCAGAGTTGGACATAGAAAGAGGGTATTCCATCCCAAGGACCGCGTCTTTTGATTTATGTTTCTAAGAATTCAGTAAATCAAACAGCGAAGGGGATAGCTGACAGGACTAAAACATGGGCTTTCCTCAACCAGAGCTTGCTACCTCTCTTGAGTTAATCAGCCATGGAGCTCGGTCTAGGCAAGCCATTCTCGAGATGATATTGCTAGGGCCACTTCTTTATGCTGACAGTTCGACAACCGGTTTCTTAACTGGTTCGGTCCATTCCGCTCGAGGGATGTTGGTTCCAGTCACCATTCGATGAGTAGGACTCATGAGCTCTTGATGCACCCAGCCTGCGGGTGCCTTTAACCGACAGCCGGGTTTCGCTTCATAAACAGTTCCATCAGCAGTGGCATAACTAGCTTCGCCCGATATCAACCAAACATTCACTTCGAAGTCATGCCAATGCAATTCTGTGTCTTCGGTACGGTCACTATCGAAGGCCTCAATATGAAGGCCCATAGCGGCCGCCTCTGCAAGGGCTTCCTCTTCAGTAATCGGGTCACCATTTGTAAACTCAAACTTCATGTCGTTAAAACTTCCTGTGTCGTACTCCTAGCTATTCTGTCAGTCAGAAAGTTAGTTGGCGCGTTTCGCTGCTCGCAGATCAAGAAACCCTTGGCAAATTATTTCGATACTGGGACCCCATGACGGAACTACTATTACTTTCATGGGCTCGGATGCAAAGAACAAGCAACAGAATTTGAACGATTCGCCTTCGTTAGCGAAAGACCAGTCACTTTCAGAGGTGCAAGTTAGACAGTTTCACGAAGATGGGTTTTTGGTCATCAATAACCTTTTTGATTCAGCTGAAATAGATATGTTGCGCGACGCGTGTTCAGAACCTGAAGACACCGAGTGGCAGACAGCGAAAAAAACGATCCACGCGTTAGGTCTGACTACAAGAGCTACCGCTTTTTTAGATCTTGCCCGCGATTCCCGTATCGTCGCGCTCCTGCGGGCATTAATCGGTGATGATATCCAACTCCAGCATTCCAAACTGGCTGCACAACCTGCAGCCGCTGAGATGGGAGGCTTCGCTTGGCATCAAGATTTTGCCTTCTACCCCCACACCAACACAGACCTTGTCGCAGCAATGGTGATGCTTGATGATGCAACGGCTGATAACGGATGCATGAGAATGATTAGGGGAAGTCACAAACGCGGATTGCTTAATCACATGGACAATGATGGCGTTTTTACTGGGATGTGTCAGGAACCCAAAGCCTGGAAAGATCACCTTGGCGATGTTGTCGATATCACACCTCGTGCAGGTGGCATTAGCTTGCATCACTGTCTGATGTTGCATGGATCTGGGCCGAATCAATCAGGTGAGCCTCGTCGAGGTTTGGTGTATCAGTATCGGGCCGACGACGCGTTTCAGTTAGCGGATCGGGTCTGGGATGACACAGGTCTACTGGTAAGCGGTAAGCGCCGCGAACAGGTGCGTTGCGAAGAAGGGACAGTGCGACTGCCTAAATCTGTTCGCTATCCGGGCCACCCATTTGGAAACGTATGGAATCAAGAGGGCGAGTTCGCCCAAAAATTGAATGAAGAAGAGAGCCGAGAAAGATAAGAAAAATCATTACAGCGTAACCTTTTGACGCCTACGTGCGTAGTGTTCCGAAAGTTCGTTTAGCAAAGGTCAAGCTAAGGAGTCTAAGGTCTTGCTTTAGGAGTATTGAGCCATACTGGCTAGCTGCTTAATCCACGAAGGGTTAACTAGTTTAGAGATATTAAAAACAGATAGATGAACACAGAAAGTTTGGGGAAAATGAAACTTACGCACTCGACAACTTGGGATGTAGCCGTTGGAAGGGCAGGGGAGTTCCTTGCGATCAATCGACGGTCGGCTGAGATCCATAAAAGGTGCGGTGCGTCAGACATCAAACTTTTAGCAAGCCAAGCAGGCGCTCCTCAAACCGAGTGGACCTATGTCATGTTCTTCGATGACGAGACTGCATGGGCGAAATGCATGGGAGCAATGGACACAGACGCAGAGTGGCTGGAGCTAGGACGCGCGTTCTCAGCTGATCCACCTGCTCGAGCAACCAGAAGTAACCTATACAGAGACCTGCTGTAGTAGCTAGCAATAGGACTCTCGCGAGTTTTCTGTGATGATCTTTGTTAGCGGCGCTATTGCAATAAAATGAGTGCAATAGCGCTAAGAACTTTTGTTGATTATTCTAATTCTTGGCAGCTAAGTGCTACCGCTTAACTGCCAAGAATTACGTTGATGCAGCGAACCCTAGATAATTGAGAGCTGGGCGCTAGAACCGCACAGAAGTCCTTTAGTGACCGTTGCTCGGGAATGCTAAGATCAATCCTGGGGGAAACATCATGCTCAGATTAACGTTTCTAATCAGACGCAAAGAAGGTACAACGCGCGAAGAAATGCAGCGCTACTGGCTTGAAGAGCACGGACCTCTCGTAGCTGGCCACTCTCGAACGCTAGGGATGCTCCGATACGTTCAAGTCCACACCACAGATGATGACCATTCTCGGTTACCGGGCCGTCGCGGCGAAATGGAAGAACCTTACGACGGTGTAGTCGAAGTTTGGTGGGAATCCAAAGAAGCGATGGTTGAAGCAACACGTTCTGAGCAAGGGCGTCGAGTTGACCAGATCCTTCGAGATGACGAGGCAAATTTTATGGATCTGCAGCGATCCGTTGCTTGGTTTAACTACGAATACCCTCAAGTGAACCCCACCCCTGAGAATATTGTGGCTACCGAACGATCCAGTCTCGTTAAGTTGTACTTCCCGTTACGTCACCAGGATTCCCTGACCTTTGATGAAGCTCAGTGGTATTGGCGCACCCATCATGGGCCAGTAATTCGGCGCCAGGCTCAGGGCAGTGGAATATTGCGATACCAACAAGTCCATCGCGATGAACCCGAATTAACCGCGTCCATAAATAGTTCGCGAGGATCTGAGATTGAGCCTTACATGGGGCATGCAGAAGTCTGGTTTGATCGCGCTTCTATGGGAAACCCAACTCCAGAAAATAAAATCGCATCACGGCGTGCCTATGATGACGAATCCAAATTCATTGATTTTGCTAGGTCTTCGATGTTCTTAACTAAAGAACATGTAATCATCGACCGCCGCTAATAAAGCATTTGAAACTCTTTGCTACGAACAACAAGCTAAGAAACCCATTGATTTCCGTATCTGACATTGAGTTGAGTTACTAATGCGCCTTCAAGAAATCCGCACATACACAACCGTGCCCCCAGCAGGAGTTGGCGGGTCATTTTGGGTGTTCGTAGAAGTCGAAACTGACGATGGCATTACCGGCGTGGGGGAGTGCTACGGAATTCCTTTTTCAGCAGACATCGCCACTTCGATGATCACAGACACATTCGAACGTTATATCGTCGGCGCCGACCCCCATCACCTGGAAACGCTCTTTCGGAAGGTCTATTCAGCAGGATTCACACAGCGACCCGATATTTCAATGATGGGCGTCTTCAGTGGCATTGAGATGGCAATTTGGGACATCCTCGGGAAGGCACACGGTGTACCGGTATACGAACTGCTCGGCGGAAAGTTCCACGATCGGCTTCGCACCTACTCATACCTGTATCCCTTAGAAACCGACACTGCTGGTAACGCACTCCCAAACGAACCTGACGTTTATCACGACGGGGACGCAGCCGCTGAAAGCGCCTTGCGGTTCCTAGAGATGGGTTTCACTGCCATCAAAGTCGACCCGACCGGACCATATTCATTCCAGGGAGGACGCGAACTGTCGCTAGCGGAGTTGAATCGATCAGAGTATGCAACTCGCCGCATCCGAGAAGCCGTAGGTGACCGGGCCGACATTTTGTTCGGAACTCACGGCCAGATGACAACAGCTTCCGCCATTCGTTTAGCCAAACGACTAGAACCCTATGACCCTCTCTGGTTCGAAGAGCCTTGCCCTCCTGATCAACTAGACGCTATTGGCGCTGTTGCCAAAGCGACAAGCATTCCGGTTTCAGCCGGTGAACGAGTGACTACCCGCAAGGAGTTTCATGACTTACTTAAGGCAGGAGTAAGAATTCTTCAACCAAACGTAGGTCGCAGTGGAGGACTTTGGGAGACCAAAAAAATTGCGGCTCTAGCAGAGTTATTCAATGCTCAAATCGCACCTCACATTTATTGCGGACCAATAGCGCACGCAGCTGCTACTCATCTCGGATTCACTCTTCCCAATTTTTTGATCCTGGAAACTATCCTCAGTGACTTTCACAACAGCGTCGTAACGCAACCTTTACAGTGGGAAGCCGGTTATATGCTTGCCCCGACAGATCCAGGTTTAGGAGTTGAACTAAACCACAACGCCCTGTTGTCGCATCCGTACACAACTGGCGGGCGCCTCCACCTCGAGATGACACAAACACCACTTGGCTCAAACAACAGCCGCTTGGCCCGTGAACTGGATTGACGTTGATAACTTGGCCGCAAAGAGACTTCTAGAAAGTCGCATCGAGCCAAACAGGCCAAAGCAGATTGGAATGATTAAGTGAAAGTCGGTTTTATTGGACTCGGTAATGTTGGCGGTAAATTAGCCGAAAGCATTTTACGCAACGGATTCGACCTTACGGTAAGAGATTTAGATCAAAGCAAAACAGACCCGTTTCTTAACGCTGGTGCATCAGTTGCACAATCGCCCAAAGAAATTGCTGAAACGTGCGAAATCATTATCACCTGTTTGCCGAGCCCTTCAGCCAGCGCGTCTGTAATGGAAGACGCCGATGGCATTCTCGCCGGACTAAGCGAAGGCAAAATCTGGATAGAGATGAGCACCACCGACCAGAACGAAGTGTTGCGTCTCGGCGAAAAAGTCAAAGACTTAGGCGCATCACCAGCTGATTGCCCAGTTTCCGGCGGCTGCCACCGCGCAGCGACAGGAAACATAGCGATCTTCGCAGGTTGCACAAGGGAAGTATTTGAAAGGGTGCTACCTCTTCTAACCAGAATGGGTCAACAAGTACTACATACCGGTGAGCTTGGTTCCGCTTCGATCTTAAAAGTCGTAACCAACTATTTAGCCACAGCGAACCTGATATCGCTATCTGAAGCCCTCGTAACAACTAAAGCCGCAGGCCTCGACCTCGCCACAGCTTATGAAGCCATCCGAATTAGCTCTGGCAACTCATTTGTTCACGAGACTGAAAGCCAAGTCATTCTCAACGGAAGCAGAGACATCAACTTCACGATGGACCTCGTGATTAAAGATATTTCTCTGTTTCAAGAGATCGCCGATCGCGAAAATGTGCCCCTAGAAATCTCACCGCTCCTCATCGAAATTTTTGAGGATGCTCAACAAAAGTACGGTCCAAGAGAATGGTCACCTAACGTCATCCGACGCCTCGAAGATTTAACCGGGTTAGATGTTCTAGCCGACGGATTTCCTGCTGAGATCCTCGATAATGAACCTGAAAGGATCGGAGAAGAAGTTGTTGTATCTCGTGCATGATTCCTGAGCGCGAACTAAGTCTTACTGTAGTGAACAGAAGGTGTTAGCTAACGCAAAAGGACCGGCCCATAAAAGGACCGGCCCGAAAAACCTTCTTATAGAAGAAGTAACTATTTATGCGAGCACTCGGTTGATAATTCGTCCAAGAGGTTGGCTCCCGGTTTTGGCTTGAATTGCTTGCATCTGAGGATCTGCCCAAGCGTTAGCAGAAGCTGAAGCCAAGCTGGTCACTGAGTCTGTCCAGGTAAATATCGTGCCGGTCCATGCTGCGGGACCGCCGGCATACAATCTGGTGGTCATTAACCCATTTGCTGAACCCTTTAGATGTCCCCAGCCAGTATCTATTCCTTCGGAGCTAGATCCTCCACCCATATAGACGCAACTTATGAACTCTCCGGCTCTCTCTCCTCTTTCCTCTACAACTTCCAGGAGACTCCGACGCATGACTTTGACGCCGCAGTCACCCATCATTTGCACCAGTTGTGCATTGGAATTCACTGCAGCGCTTCCGGCAATCGCAGCATCCATATCGTTCCACTCGAAGGAAACCCCGGTCATTCCGACCATTTCCCCGCCCATAATTGTTTGGCTGATTTGAGTGTGTAAACAGCCCATATCCATAACCGCTTGTTTGCCAAACGAATTACTGCCCTCAACAAAACCCGCCACGTCGTCAACGCTAGTAATAGCAATAGTTATAACAGTCATTTTCACCCCTTGGTATTGCAGATTCTGCTGATCTGCCTTTGTTGCAACTGTAGTACAAATGCATATCGAGACGGTTTGTGGAACGCCGCTGTCTATTGTCAAGCGAAAAGGGATTTTCGCGTCGGGGAGATCAGTTCCGGAACCATTGTTTCCGCGCGTCTTTGGGTCTATGACGCGTTCTGAGAATAGTTAGCGCCCTGAGAGGGACTTGAACCCCCAACCGCTTGATTCGAAGATGATAACATGGGATCTCCAGTGGTCTAAAACGTAGATATATAAAGGACTTTAGCGTACTTCGGTGTCCTGATGTGTCACCGTGTGTCAGGAGTTTGGCCACCCGAATGGCCACCCAATGTTTCGCTTCAAAGGTCGGAGTTTGGTTCGACGATAGTAGCGGACCTAATGTGTCAAAACATTCTGATGGGTTCTACCAATTGATGGAATCTTCTAAAGAGTCGTTGATAGAACTTGCTAATCGAAACAGATGAACTGTAAGCATGGAAAGCTACGAAAGGTATTAAGGTTTTTCTATGGGGTTACTCATTCTGCTGGGAATTATCGTCGGGGTGTACGCTCTCGGGCACCTTGCGTCAGACTCGGGACCGAAACCGAAATTAGCGGTCAAGTGTCCAACCTGCGGGGTTCGGTCAATCGAAACAGCACGAAAAGTGACAGTCGTTCGAGGTATGATCCTGGTCTTTCGACGGGGGTCAGTATCGTTAATAGGTTGTTGTCAATGCGTGAACATGCAAGTCAAAGCAAATCTGGCAACAAACGCCTTGCTCGGTTGGTGGAGTTTCTTTGGAGTCATCGCCACCCCGTTTTGTTTACTGCAAAACATTTACAACCTCAGCCGCCGCCCAAACATAGCAAAACTTAAAAAAGTCCTACAAGAAGTCGGAGTCACCTACGAAAGCGTCGAACTGAACGCAGACGGAATGGCCACCGCCCAAAAAAACTTACTCAGCGCCGCAGCCTCAGTACTAAAAACAATTGCCGCTGTCGAAGGCACCGCCTCAGCAGAATGGGAATACGCCAGAGCAGCCCTAATAGCCCTGTCAGACCAAACTCTCACAAATCAAACTGCCGATCAGCTATTGAGCGAAGCACAACCCTTCACCGCTACATCAAGAAACCAGTTCGATGAAGAACAACGACTAGTTCTGTTGAGAATAGCTATCGATATAGCTACCGCTGACGGCACGATTTCCTCTGATGAAGAAACAGCGCTCATCAATTTAGGAAAAAATTTAGGATTCGATGAAACCCTAATCAAATCGTTAATCCAGCGGCTACGTGGAGGCTCAACAGATAACGAAGTGGCAGAAGCACGAAAAGTAATTGGAGTAACCCCAGAAGCAACTATCGGTGAGATCCGATCCGCATACAAAAAACTTATGTTGAAGCATCACCCAGATCGGGTAGAAGCTAAAGAACGAGCAGAAGCAACCCGAATATCAGCCGATATTAATGCCGCATATGACTTGTTGATCGGCCGGAACCAAACCAAAAAATAAGGGCCGGATCCAGCTACACCAAAAGTCAATCCGTCAACACTCAAGCATTCGACGATTTCTATGCCTCGCTGAACCCCTCGGCTACTATTAGCTACGTGAGTACCACTCTCAAAACATGTCGTTGCCTCACACTTGGGATCGTGTTAACGCTCTTCGGGTCAGCCTGCGAAGCATCAGTGGAGGATCAGGCAACTCAGAACTACCCCAAAACATCGGACACAGTCGAAGTAGCTAACACTTCTGTTGTTGCCGGCTCTGAGGGAACCATCGCTAGCTCAGACACAACCACTAGTTCTCTAAATACTGATGACTCACCGAACGAAAAAAGTAGCGACGATGATGGCGAGGTAATTGCCACAACGGCTGCATCCAAAATCAAAACAACTACTGCAAAGAACTCGCCAACAACGACAGCGACCCAAACAACAACCAACACCCCTACAACAACGACCAACACCACATCCCCGCAACCAACACCGGGCACATCAACAACAGTCGCCCCACCACCAACTACCGCTCTATCGAATAATGGTTGGGACGAAAAACTCCTCGATGGACTCATAGTCAGCAGTAGCCCGGCGCCGGTTAAATATGATCGCGACGACTGGGGATCAGGCTGGTCCGACGCTAACGGAAACTGCATGAACGCCAGACATGAAGTCCTCAAAGCCGAATCCGTTCAATCAACCCAACTCAGCTCATACGGATGCACCGTAACTAGTGGCCGCTGGTACGCGGCGTTCACAGGTACATGGGTAACCAACCCAAGCAGTCTCGACATCGACCATTTCGTGCCTCTCGCCAACGCGCACGCCGCAGGGGGCTGGGCATGGTCAGCAACAAC
>Ga0308019_10001328_pt1 | contig 15153 bp, 14 predicted proteins | sample Neamet284_FD_203135 | JGI IMG/M metagenome (GOLD analysis project Ga0308019, IMG submission 203135) | Marine microbial communities from water near the shore, Antarctic Ocean - #284 | ecosystem: Environmental > Aquatic > Marine > Unclassified | place: Southern Ocean | collected 2014-10-01 | reverse complement strand
ACGTTTACTATTTTCTATTATTGGTATTTTTTCTGGATTTCCATAAACACTTGAACTACTTGCATACACTACTTTCAAATTAAACTCTTTTGCAATTTTAAATATATTTTCAGTTCCTTTTACATTTACATCATTATACTCTTCTTGTTTTGTAAATGATTCTTGTACATCAGTTAGTGCAGCTTGATGAAATATGCCATCTGAATTTTTTAATATTTTTTTAAGTTGATCAACATTTCGTATATCTACTTTATGAAATTCAATATCTGGAGAAGAAATTCTTTCAATTTTTCCACGACATAGATTATCAATCACAATTGGAGTGTGGTTTTGTTTAAGGAGTTGTTTTACTATGTTACTACCAATGAATCCTGCCCCTCCTGTAACCACAAATTTCATAAATTAATTAAAATTAGTCACTGTTTAAGTTTTGATTATTTAAACAAGAATAAATAAACAAGCAAATTTCATAAATTTTGTATTAGAGAATAAAATGGAACAAAACAAAAAAATTATGCAATTAAATGAATTTGAACTCATTGAATCAATTCAATCTGGAAATATTTCTATTTGTGTTATCGGTATTGGTAGAATAGGGTTACCAACTGCATTATCTTTTGCAAATTCAGGCCTATCTACAATCGGTGTGGATATAAATTCTAAATTAGTAGAAATGATTAATTCTAAAATATTTCCACTTAAAGATGAACCTGGATATGATGTGATTTTTGATAAAGTAATAAATCAAAAATTTCATGCATCAACTAAAATTCAGGACGCTGTTCCTAATTCTGATGTCATTGTTTTATCTTTACCTACTCCTATGGATGAAAATAATATCCCTGATTATTCTGCACTGCTATCTGTTGGAAAACAGTTAGGTGAATTATTGACTAAAGATTCTGTGGTTATTGTTGAAAGTACTGTTGAACCTGGTTTTATTGAAAATAAATTGATTAATACTATTGAAAGTTCAGAAAGAAAACTTGTAGCTGGAAAAGATTTTGCAATAGGTGTTTGTCCAGAAACTGCAAATCCTGGTCAAATTATGAATGATTTTGAAAAGCTCCCTAGATTAGTTGGAGCAATAGATGATCATACAGCTAATGTAATTATGAAAATATACAAACATGTTTTTACTGTTGATTTAATTCCAATGCCTAATTGTAAAACTGCAAATGCAGTTAAATTAACTACAAATGTTTTTAGAGATATTAATATTGCATTTATAAATGAATTAGCTATTTTATTTGAAAAAGTTGGAATTGATATAATGACTGTTTTAGATGCTGCAAAATCTAAATATAATTTTCAAGTACATTATGCTGGACCTGGAGTAGGTGGTCCTTGTTTACCTGTTAATTCTTACCAAATGATCAATTTGGCTAAAAGAATGGGTCTTGATACTCTAAAATCTGTTGAAACAGCAAGAACCATTAATGAAAGTATGCCTGATCATGTAATCAATTTGTTACGTGATGCGTTTAATGAATGTGGAAAATCATTAGTAAATTCTAATGTATTGATTTTAGGAATTTCTTATAAACCCGATGTTAAAGATATTCAAATTACTCCTGCTGAAATTATTATAGAAAAATTAAAAAATTTAAAAACTAATATTTTAATTTATGATCCTTATTTTAAATCTACTAATATTTTTGGTTTAGATACAGAATCTAATTTAATTGAAGCATTAAAAAAATCTGATGCATTAATTATCGTTACTGCTCATAAAGAATTTCATGATCTTAATCCAATTTTCTTAAAATCTAAAATGAAAAGTCCAATTATAATAGATTCTAAATGTATTATTGATCAACAAGAATCAAAAGATTCTGGGTTAATTTATCGGGGAATTGGAAGGGGAAAAATTTAATCAAAAAATATTTTTAATTTAATTAGAAATATTCTAATTTTATGTTATGATTCATTACAAAAATATACATTATCTATTTTAAATAATTTTATATTTTCAGAAAAATCTGATCTAGATTTCATTGAAAATAATTTAAAAATAAACATTTCTTAATATTTTATTTTAAATCATATTTTTCTAAAATTTTTAAAAAGTCTTTTGCAATTATATTCCAACTAAAATTATCTTCAATAAATTTTCTCCCCTCCCCCCCCATAGTTCTCCTTCTCTGTTCATCATTAATCAAAACTAATAATTTTTTGATCCAATCATCTGCATCACCTTTCTCTACTAAAAATCCAGTTTCATTATCTTTCATAATTTCTGGTATTCCGCCTACATTTGTTGCAACAACTGGTTTTTTCATTAATTGTGCTTCTTGTAGTGTTAATGGAGACATGTCAATTCCACTAACTAATGCATAGATATCAATCTCAGTTAGAAATTCTCTAACTTTATCTGGATATTCTAAATTTCCAAGCCATTTGAAATTATCATATTTTCCTAATTCTGATATAATTTTTTCACGATATGGTCCATCACCTGCCCAATAGAACATTACATCAGGCATTTTTTCTAATACTTCTTTTAAAATTAACATCTCTTGTGTTTTCCCCCAAATTGTAGCTCCTTGTACTAAACCAACACATGGATGTTTGAGATTCATTCCTTTTACTGGATACCATCTTGAAGCATCAATTCCTGACGATATTACACCTGTCTTTTTATCTGGATAATGCTGTTTGACAATTTTTTCTAGATATTTACAAATTGGAATAATTAATGTTGATTTTTGAAATGTATGTGTAGCCATGTTTGTCCATTTTTGTAATGCCATTTTTTTAAAAAATGAATTGTATGTAGTTTCTTTTGCCCACTTTGTTTCTTCCCAAATATTTCCTCTTAAATGAATAATTAATGGAATTAAACTATTTGATGCAATTTTTGCAAAATGTCTTTGCCGATCTACTAGAATTACATCTGGTTTAAAATCAGAAATCAAGCGCTCAAATTTATTTTTAGTTTGAAACCAATCACTAATTTTTCTACTGGGAAAACCATTAGAAATATCAGTATCTATAACTAGTTTACATTCCACTCCTAATTTTATTAAACTATTTTGAAATTCTTCTAAATGAAATATTTTTGATGGTGAACCACCTATGAGTAATTTCATTAATCTTTATCTCTATGATCTATTACAAATATGTTTAATAGATACACTTTATTTTTATTTAATTTTAAGTACTTCTATTTTTTTGTAATTTTATGTTAACTAAAGTTTTTTTTAACAAATTTTCTATATCATCTATAAATATTATTAATTTTTGAATCTATTCTTATATGTTTATTTTTTTAAGTAAAAATATACTTTATTAACAAATTAAAATTTTCTTTTCTTACCTAATCCTATTGCATGATATTCAATATCTAAATTTTTATGATTTAAAATACGTCTAGTATCAATAACAAATTTATTTTTCATTGTTAAAAAATCATTTTTCAATATATTTTGATAAATATTTGAATCTGTCATTATTATTACACAGTTAGTATTTTTTAAAGTATTTTTTATTGAATTACCATATGCAATTTTATTTTTAAAAATTTTTCTAGTATTTTCTATTGCCATTGGATCATGAATTGTTATTTTTGAACCTTTTTTTAATAATAATTTAATTAAATTAATTGAAATTGAATCTCTTATATCGTCTGTATTTGCTTTAAATGCAACTCCTAATATCGCAATATGCTTATTTTGAATATTTTTTAGTATTTTTTCTAATATTCTTTCTATTTTTTTAATTTGTAATCTATTGGTAGTATCTACAGCTTTTAATAAAATAGGTTCAACTCCTGAATTTTTTGAAAAATTAATCAAAGCTTTAACATCTTTTGGTAAACATGAACCCCCATATCCGGGTCCAGCTTTTAAAAATAGTTCACCAATTCTAGGATCTAAGCCAATTGCTTTAGCAATATCTTCCACATTGGATCCTGGAATTTTTTCACAAATTGATGCTATTTGATTAATGAATGAAATTTTTGTTGCCAAAAATGCATTATTTGCATATTTTATCATTTCTGCAGTTTGATAATTAGTTTTAATTATTGGTATATTGGGATGCATATTTCTATAAAAATTTAATAATTTTTTTAATGAATTTGATGTTTCCCCTCCTATTACAATTAGGTGTGGGCTTATCGTATCTTCAACTGCTTTACTTTCTCTTAAAAATTCTGGATTTGTAATAACATCAAAATCCTTTCCATGTTTTCTTTTAGAAGTTTTTTCTAAAATTTTAATTATTTCTAATGTAGTTCCTGGTATTACTGTACTTTTAATAATGATTATAACTTTTTTTGTTGAATTTTGATATTGTTTTCCAAGTGTTTTTGCTACTAATTTAATATTTTTTAAATCTATACTACCATCTGATAATTGTGGTGTTCCAACTGCAACAAAAATTAAATCACAAGACTCTACATCTTTAAATTTTGATGATATTTTTAATTTCTTTTTTAATCCAATTTTTAATGTTGTTTCTAATTTTGGTTCAATAAATGGAGGGATGCCTTTTTTTATTTTTTCTATCTTTTTTAAATCTGTATCAATTCCAATTATGTTAAAGTTTTTAGAACCTAATACTGATGCTAATGATAATCCAACAAATCCTAATCCAATCACTGCAATTTTCATAACTCAATTATTTTTTAGCTTGTTAAAAATTATGTTAATTTATACGAAATATCCAATGAATATTTAAAAGATTCTACAGTACCTACGTCAAGATCTTTTTCATTTGAGTCTATTTTTATAGCTAAAACATTTTTTTTACTTTTTATCATACTTTGAATTGCATCTGTTAATTGATATTCTCCTCCTTTACCTGGTTTAATTTTTTTTAAATGTTCAAAGATGCTTGGTTTAAAATAATAAATTGGTAAAATGGCTAAATTGGATTTAGGTTTTGTAGGTTTTTCTTTTACATTTAATACCTTAAAAACGGATTTTGAAATTTTTTCAACTTCTGGAACACCGAATCTTTTATTGTCTATAATTTCTTTACAAAGAAACATACAATCTATTTCTTGATTTTTTTTCAGTAAATTTAAAAATTTATTGATGGGGTGAATATTTTTTCCAATTATTGCTGCATCTCCTGCGTGGACAATAAAATCATCACTACCCACAAATTTTTCTGATTTTCTAACTGCATCTCCAAAACCCAATGGTTTATGCTGATTAATCCATGTTAAATGTGAATTTTCTATTTTTTTATAAAAATATGAAATTAATTTTTTATTTTTATTAGATAATTCATTTACGTATGAATTATCTGGAGTAAAATGATCTTCTATAGCGCGTTTTTCTCTACCCACAATAAAACAATATTCTCTTAATTTATTTTCATACATTTGTTCAAAAATTAATTGTAGTAATGGTACAACCTTTTTTTGATTATCTGTATTGGTAAAAATTGGCATCATTTCTTTTGGCAATTCTTTTGTAAATGGTAATAACCGTGTACCTTTCCCTGCTGCTGTGATTACACATTTTGTCATTAAAAGTTCAATTTAACTTTTAAAGTTATATTTTTAAACCTTGGTTAAATCTGAATGCAATTAATTATTTAAGGAGTATAGTTTCATATTCTGTGATTAAAATTGAATAAAATAATTTCTAAATTTTTCCTCCAAAATGTTGATAATATTAAAAATTCCATTAAATCTAACAATATCAAAATTTTTGTTGTTAGAATTAGTAGAATGTGGATTCTAACTGAATCTGTATCTAAAATAAAAAATAATATTGTTATTGATACTAGAAATATATTAAATTCAAAAATTGTTTCTAAGTCTGGTATAATTTATACAGGTATTGTTCATGTTTGATTTTAAATCAAATATTACTTCAGATACAATTACAGAAATACTTTCATTAAGATATGCTACGAATCAAGATTTAGTATATTCTAAATTAACCCCCGTTGATTTTTTATCTAATAATAACTCACCTTCATCTGATAAAATTGAACAATTACTTCAAAATTATATTGTAAACACAATTCCAAAATCTAGTAAAATATCTATTGCTTTGAGTGGGGGTGTTGATTCTACTATTGTACTTGCAATGCTTGCTAAAGCAGATTTAGAAATTGATGCATTATCAATAAAATTTTCTAATAGTGTGGATGAAACAATTTTAGCATCAAAAATTGCTGAACGATTCAATGTTAATCATAGGGTGATATATCTTGACAATTATTTGGAAGAACTTCCAAAAGCAATTAGTATTACAAAATTACCTTTTTGGGATCTTCATTTTTATCATATTGCTAAAAATGCTAAACATAATTTTTTAATTAGCGGTGATGGTGGTGATGAATTATTTGGTGGTTATACTTTCAGATATCAAAAATTTTTATCTTTAGTTGATTCTAAATCAACTCCACAAGAAAAAACTGAAGCATATCTAAAATGTCATGAAAGAGATTGGGTTCCTGATCAAGAAAATATTTTTTTAGATAACATGAATTTTTCTTGGAAAAATATCTATAAAAAAATTATTCCTTATTTTGATAATTCTTTACCTTTATTGGAGCAAGTTTTTCTTGCTGATTATAATGGAAAATTAATGTATAATTGGGCTCCACTTTTTGCTAAAATTACAAAATTTTTTAATCAACAATTAATTACCCCTCTTCTTTCTCCTGAAATAATATCATATGCAATTCCTATTTTACATGAACACAAATATGATTTTAAAACTAATACTGGAAAATTATTATTACGAAAAGTTTTATCAAATTATGTAGGTCCTTCTTTAACACAACCAGTAAAACAAGGTTTTACCGTTGATACAAAAAATCTTTGGTATTCTTATGGACAAAAAATTTGTAAAAATTATTTAATTGATGGATATGTTGTTAAAGAAAAATTAATTAATAAAGATTGGATACAGAAATACATTGATAATGATAATCTTGAAATTAGATATATTAATAAATTTTTAGGATTATTGGCATTTGAAATTTGGTTTAGAATTTTTGAAGTTAAAGAAATGAAATCAGATGATAAATTAAATTAAATATATTTTTCTACAATTTGTAAAAAGTTTTTTGCTATCTTTTCCCAATTAAAGTTTTCTTCAACAAATTTTCTCCCTTCTTTCCCCATTTGTTCTGATTTTGATTTATCGTTGAGTAAAATAGTTAATTTTTTTATCCATTCTTTATAATCTCCTTCTTTAATTAAAAATCCAGTTTTTCCATCTACCATCATTTCTGAAACTCCTCCTACATCTGATGCAACAACAGGTTTTTGCATTAATTGAGCTTCTTTGAGTGTTAATGGAGCCGTATCCATTCCCGTAACAAGTGCATAGACATCTATGCCGCTCAGATATTCCCTAACTTTATCTGGATATTGTAAAGGACCAATCCAATGAAAATTTGAAAATTCTTTTAATTCATCTAAAATTTTTTCTGTATATGGTCCTATTTCTCCTACCCAATAGAAATGAATATCTTCCATCTCTTTTAATATATTTTTTAAAATCATCATTTCTTTTGCTTTTCCCCACCAATTTGCATTTTGTAAAAGTCCAACACAAGGATGTTGTAAATCCATAGGTTGTACTGGAAACCACCTTGATGAAGATATGCCTTCAAAAAACACATCTGTATTTTGATTTGGATATTTTTCTTTAACTACATTATCAATATATTTACAAATTGGAATTATCGCTGTAGCTCTTTTAAAACATTTTTCAGCATTTTTTTTCCTTAGATATATTACCATTTTACTAACTGGCCCTTTATACAATGTTTTTTTGGCCCATTTGACTTCTGACCAATAGTGTCCTCGTAATAAGACAAATAGTGGAATTTTACTATCTATTGTTTTTACTCCAAATTCACCTTGTCTATCTATAAAAACTGCATCAGGTTTAAAATCACGTAATAATTTTTTAATTCCATTATCTGAAAACCATTTTTTAATTTTTTTACTTGGAAAACCTCCTAGATAGTCTAATTCATTTATCAATTTACATTCTACGCCTAATGATAATAACGCATCAGTAAATTCTTGAAGATGAAAATATTTTCCTAAACTTCCTGAAACAACAAGAATTTTCAATCTATTTGTAATATTTTTAGACATTAATAATAAAGTACTTGTCTTATTTTAGATATTTATGCAAAAAACTGCTTTGATAGGATTGGGTAATTGGGGAAAAATACTATTAAATGAATTTTCTAAAAAAACTTTTATTTCTAATTGTGTAACAAAAGGTAATCAAAAAAATATTTTATGGCTTCATAATAATTATCCTGCAATTAAACACTCTAAAAATTATCAAGAAATATTAAATGATAAATCTATTGATATTGTAGTTATAGCAACTCCAATTTCTACTCATTACCAATTAATTCTTCAGGCTTTAAATTCTGGAAAACATGTGTTTGTTGAAAAACCTCTTTCTGATCAATACGATCAAGCAAAATATTTGAAATCAATTGCATTAAAGCATAATTTGTGTTTGTTTGTAGGCCATCCATTTATTTATCATCCAGTCCTAAATAAAATTAAAACATTAATCAAAACTGATCCTATTATTTATTTTTCTATGAACTGGAGTAAGTTTGGTACTTTTAAAGAAAACATTTTTTTAAATTTATTATCTCATGAACTTTCTATATTACTAGAATTAATAGGAAACCCAAAAAAAATATCTATTGTTTCTAGTAAAGGAATTATTTCCAATTCAGATATTATTATAATTAAGGTAAATTTTTCTAAAAATTGCAATGGAATAATTACTATTGATAGAACTTCAAAAACTTCTAAAAAAACAATTTCCATTACAACAAAAAATCAATTTCTTTTTTGGGAAGATTATGATTTATACAAATTAGATAAAAAAACTATGAAATATCTAAAAATTTTTCATTCTAACAAAACTTCTGTATCAAATGAAATCCGTGTATTTTTAAATAATGTTAAACAAAACGATACCAATTCACATAATTTACAACTTGCAATAAATATAGTAAAATTAGTTTCAGATTTGGTTGATTAGAATGAAGGTTGCAGTAATAGGAGCAGGTATTTTTGGAATTACAACCGCATTAGAATTATCTAAAAATTTTGAAGTAGATTTATTTGAACAATATGATGACATTTTAAAATCTACATCCGGAATTAATCAATTTAGAGTGCATAGAGGTTATCATTATCCTAGAGCACCAAATACAGTAAAATCTGTGTTGCAGTCTGAATCTAGTTTTTTACGAGAATACAAAGACGCTATTATTAATGATGTAAATCATTATTATTGTATTTCAGGTAGAGACAGCTTAACTAGTTCTTCACAATATTTAGATTTTTTAAAAAAATTTAATCTTGAATTTACGGTTACTGATTTGAAACTTTTAGATAAAACTTCAATTGATCTATGTGTTAAAGTTAAAGAAAGTATTTGGGATCCAATAAAATTAAAAACAATTTGTGAAAAAAAAATTCAAAATTCAAATATTAACTTACAATTAAATTCAAAAATTCATGAATCCCTTTTTAAAAACTATGATTATGTTGTGATTTGCACTTACGCAAATCTAAACTCACTATTATCTTCTTTTTCTAAATCTAAATTAAACTATCAATTTGAAATATGTGAAAAACCTGTTGTTTCTTTACCTGATTCTTTCCAAAAAAATAGTATTGTAATTATGGATGGTCCATTCATGTCAATAGATCCATTAGGAAGAACTGGAAATTTTGTTTTAGGAAATGTTGTTCATGCTATTCATTCCACAAATGTGGGATTAATTCCAAAAATTCCAGAAAAATTTATACCATTACTGAATAATGGTATTATAAGGAATCCTAAAATTTCAAATTTTAATCAATTCATTAAATCCTCTATTGAATTCTTACCCTCAATGAAAAATGCTGTTCATATTGGTTCAATGTTTACTGTAAGAACGGTACTACCAAATATTGATAGTACAGATGAACGACCCACAATTGTTCGACAAATCTCTGATAATGTATTTACTATTTTTTCAGGTAAAGTTCCTACATGTGTAGAGGCAGCAAATGAAATTTCTATGCTTATAAAACAAAAAATTTAGTTTTCATTTAATTTTTATTTGTCATTTTATTCACGTTAGAAGTTGAAAGAGAACTTACTTTCTGTAATAATTTGTCCTACATGCCATACCAATTTTGATTTGACCATTAAATCTAAAATTAACACTGAAATTATTACTGGATTTTTAAAATGTAAAAATAAGCATAAATTTTTAATTACAGGTGGTATTCCTCGTTTTGTTACTGATAAACAAGCTGATTTCATAAAAACAGAAGATGCTTTTTCTTCTAAATGGGAAATTTTTAACAAAACATACCATGATCCAGTCTGGATATCTAAACAAAAAAAGTGGTTTATTGAACGATTTGGTTGGAAAACCGCAAAAAATTTAAATAAATTTCTTAAGACAAAAAAATTTATTTTAGATGCTGGGACTGGTGTTGGAAATAGCGCAAAGTTATTTTCTACTAACAAAACATCTAATATTTTTGCAATTGATGCAAGTTCAAGTATTAATTTTGCATATAAAAAATATGGAAAAAATAAAAATATTCATTTCATTCAAGCTGACTTACGTAATTTACCCTTTAAGAAAAATACTTTTGATTTTATTTGTTCAGATCAAGTTTTACATCATACAAAAAATACTGAAACATCGTTCAAATATTTAACAAAATTTTTGCAAAAATCTGGACATATTTCAATTTATGTTTACAATAAAAAAGGCCCTATGAGAGAATTTGCAGATAATTATATTCGAAATATTTCTGTAAATATGAGTGAAAAAGAATGTCTTGAATTCTCAAAAGATATGGCTAATTTGGGTAAAACATTATCAAAATTAAACAAAAAAATTAAAATTGAACGTGATATTCCAATTTTAAATATTAAAAAAGGTGTTTATGATATTCAACGTTTTTTTTATTGGAATTTTCTTAAATGTTGGTGGTCTAATGACGTTCCATTTTCTCAAAGTGTCGCTACGAATTATGATTGGTATTCTCCAAAATTTGCCTATAGGCATACTCTTGAAGAAGTACAAAAATGGTTTTTACAATCTAATTTAAAAATAAAATATTTTAAAGAAATTGAAAGTGGAATAAGTATAACGGGTAAATCAAGTCAAATCAAGTCAAATCAAGTCAAATCAAAATTAAACTAATCAACTCAGGTTTTATTTTTATGAAATTTTCAATTAATTCATGCCTATAATAAATAATCAATAATACCTGATAATTAAATAACAATGTTTTTACAACAAAGATATTATTTAGATAATAGTAAATAAATCAATGATGAATGTATTATGACAAAAAATTACTTTTTCCGAGCATGGTATTATTTCAGAATGGGCTGGAGTACGTATTTTGCATTTATCTTTGCTGCGATTAATACATTGACAGTAACCTATTTCCTTGCAATAGAGAATTATCCACAATTATTAGAAATATTTCCAACATTTTTACAATATGTTATAATTATTTCTGGAATGGGAATTCCAATTTTAGTTGGTGCTGGATATTTTCATTATAAAAAAACATCTGCATTTAAAGCTGAGGCTGATATCAATATTGAAGCAAATCCTCATTGGAGACGAATGCTTACCAATACTGATCTACTTCTTTCAAGTTACATAAATTTGATTGAATTGATTCCAAAAATAACCAATCAAGAAAAACTTTCTGAGGATGAATTAGAACAACTAAGAACATTAAAAGAATCCTTACAAAATCAAATAGATAAACGTACACAATTTTAAAATAATGTTTAATATTTTTAATTATCTATTTTTTTAAATGTAACTAAAAAATTAAATAAGTTATTTTATTTTAAAAATTTTAATTTTGTAATTAAACCCATTTTCTTCTGAATCAAATATTTTTTCTAAATTTTCATAATTTTCATAATTATCAAATATTTCTTTTATTATGACTGAATCCTCTAACTCTTCATCAATTACTATGTGTGTTATGCCATTTTTTTCCATGCTTGGAAAAAAATCTTCTATACTCGTATATTCTGCATCTTTTACTACTATATTCTTATTATAATCTAAACTCACAACTGGAAATTTTTCTACTTCTAAAAGTCCTGCTGTAGTCAAATATGCTAAAACTAAATTTTTTTGGATGTATAGTATGGTGTCTGTTTTTTTATTTACAATGTCTGCTAATTCTAACAGTTCTTGTTCTTTCTCATTATCATTACTTTTGTAAATTAAAAATAATGAAGATGATGTTATTATCATTATAATCATTATCAATATCAGTATTTTTTTATATTTTATTTTTTCAAAATACTTCATACATGAAAATGTTCCAAATATGCATAAAATTGGTAAAATAGGAAAAAGATACCTACTATCTAAAGCTGGAACTGTATAAGCATAGAAACTTGGTAATATCATAAACAATCCTGGTATAATTAATAATAGTTTTTGAATATTTTTTCCTTTAAGAAACAAAATTATTCCTAATGGTACAAATATTCCTAAATATGGAATCATCAATTTTCCCAAAAATCCAATAAATATGTAAAAACTTGATCCTATTTTTGAAAAAATTTGATTGGGATCATTTTGTGTTTGTTCTGAAAATATTGATGAACTAACAATAATCCTACTTACAAGATAATCGTCTCCTGTGCTTTCCATTCTTTGAATACTAAATGGTAATATGATTAAAACAGAAATTAACAGAAAAATTATACATTGAAGAATAGTTTTTTTTGTTATTTTAAATTTTAAAAAAAACATTAAACATAATGCAGGAATTAAAAATAAACCTTCTGATCTAACAATAGTTGCTAAAGATATTACAATAAATGTAACACAAATTATATATTTATTTTTCTGTACAACTAATGCTAAACTAGTTACAATAAGTAGAATGAATAAAGGATCAGTTAAACCAGTTAATGAATTTGCAATAATTCTTGGTTCAAATATAAATAATATTGTAGTCATTAATGCAAATGATGTATTAACAAATTTTTTAGCTAAATAATATAATGGTATTATAGTAACTGTAGAAAAAATTATTGTTAGATAACTTTGTAAATTCATAAAATTAATAAAATTTTCTGAGTCTAAAAATTTAAAAAATATTGAAAGTAGCAATGGCCATCCATTATTTTGTAAAGCATACCATGTTGGTAATTCTCCTGTTAAACTTACATCCATCCCATACATGAAATACCGTAAATTATCTGAAGAAAAAATTAATTCATTTTGAAAAAATATTAATCTAATTGCAATGGCTCCAATTCCAATTAATAATAAACTTAGAAATGGATATTTTGTTAGTATGTTGAAATAATTTTCAATTTTTTTAACTTTTAATAATCTATTTTTTTCCATCTTTTTACCTACAATAATTTATGTCTAAGATCTTGCTTTAATTACATTCTACTCTATATTATTTTCGTAGTATTTTACAGATGTTTATATATTAAAATAATTTAAGGAGAAACATATGAAATATAAGCAAATTTTACTTACTAGACCTCCTACTGGTTCTAATGCTTTACAAGGTGGTTCTGATGCTGATCCTCACCCACAACCTCCTTTGGGACTGGCTTATCTTGCAGGAGTTTTAGAACGTCTTCCTGACGTTAATGTGTTAGATATTCTTGATGGAAATTTCTCAGAAAATTATGTTTATGATGTAAAAATGGCTGTAAAAAAACATAATCCTGACTTTGTTGGATTTAGCGCTTTTACTCCTTTTGCAAATCCTGCATTAGAAGCTGCAACTGCTGTTAAAGAAGTTAATTCTAATATTCTAACTGTTTTAGGAGGACCACATGCAGTCCTAGCTAATGTTACATTAAACAAATGTCCAGCTTTAGATATTATTTCATATGATGAAAGTGAAGGGCAAATTGAAGAAATTGTTTTAGGTAATCCACTAGAAGATATTCCTGGATTATTCATAAGATCTAATGGCAAGATAGTTCCAACAGCTCCTCGTTCTTATATTAAAAATATGGACGAATTACCATATCCTGCATATCATAAATTACCACATTTTCCAGATGGATATCATCCGCATCCACCAAAAAGTACTGGTAAAAAATGGTCTAGTATAATGTGGAGTAGAGGCTGTCCATTCTTTTGCAATTATTGTAATAGAGAAAATAGTTTTGGATTACAATTTAGAAATCAATCTCCAGAATATGTAATTGATCATATTAAATATCTTCATTCAGAATACGGGATCGAGGAGCTCACATTTTATGATGATGTAATGTCACTTAACCGAAAAGCCACAATGAAACTTTTAGATCAAATGACTCCTGAAAATCTTGGATTTAATTTAGTATGGGATGCTGAAACTAGAGTTGATTTAGTAGATCAAGAAATGCTTTATGCTATGAAAAAAGCTGGATGTAGAATGATGTCTTATGGAATTGAACATGGTGAATTTATTCATGAGATAAAAGGAGGAACTGCTACATTAGAGCAAGCTGAAAATGCAATAAAATGGACACATAATGCAAAAATTGAAACTGTAGGGTACTATATGATTGGATTACCTAAAGAAACTCCTGAAACAATTCGTAAAACAATTGATTTCGCAAAAAAATTAAATTGTACATATGCTATGTTTGCAATCACAATGCCATTTCCTGGAAATAAATTATATGATGAAGCAGTAAAATCTGGATTAGTAAAATTAGATGATGCTTGGGATCAATTCGTCTATTCTGGTGTTGGTGTTGGTGGAATACAAGCACCTGTTTTAACTACAAATTCATTATCAGCTACTGATTTAGCGTCTTGGGCAAATCAAGCCTATAAGGAATATTATTTCAGACCTTCTTATATTCTCAATAAATTTTTAAAAATTAGAAGTATGAAAGATTTGAAAATGTGTTATGATGGTTTTAGAATGTTAAAGAAAGATATGTAGTGCATTCTATGGAAATTACTATTGGAATCCCTGCATATAATGAAGAAAAAAATATTTCAGAAATTATAAAAAAATTACAAAAAATTACTAATAAAATAATTGTATGTGATGATGGATCAAATGATTCAACTGCAAAAATTGCTAAAGAAATGGGTGTATTGGTTGTTCAACATGCAACAAATTTAGGATATGGTGCTGCAATTCGTTCAATTTTTTTAAAAGCA
>Ga0308019_10001320_pt1 | contig 15226 bp, 20 predicted proteins | sample Neamet284_FD_203135 | JGI IMG/M metagenome (GOLD analysis project Ga0308019, IMG submission 203135) | Marine microbial communities from water near the shore, Antarctic Ocean - #284 | ecosystem: Environmental > Aquatic > Marine > Unclassified | place: Southern Ocean | collected 2014-10-01 | reverse complement strand
AGGGTGCTCAGTTTGCTAGTACTATACAGGCTGGTTACAAGACTGTATCTCAGGCTGTTACAGGTGCTTTCACCGAAACAGGTAAATGGATAGGTGGTAAGCTGGGTATGAAAACAGCTGAAGGCGTTGCTATGAAGGGATCATGGGCTAACTATTCTCAAGCTGTTACTGATAGTTTTACTGACTTTAAAGGTAATGTATCTGATTTCTGGTCACCTATAAAGGATGGGCCAACATTGGACGTAGGTCTTGATAACTTAACTAAAAAAGCAACTGATGTAACAGGTGGTTTGAATGTATCAGGAGAGTTTGGTACTGGTGCTGGTGCTGAAAACCTTGTCCCAGAGATAAATGTATCAGGAGAGTTTGGTACTGGTGCTGCTGTCCCTAAACAACCTGCTAGTCTTCTAGATAAAGGAAGAAGATATTTCAGCGAGAATGCAATGGGCGGTAGAACGTTTAGTGAATCTCTTGCAGAGCTACCGGGTAAAGCAAAAAACTATGTTGTAGAAACACCGGGCCGTATATTAGGGGAAATTGCAGCAACTCCGGGTAGGCTGCTGAAAGACGGGGTAAATGACATGATCTTTGGTCAAGAACCACTAGAAATTGAGGAAGAAAGGGCGGGTCTTTATGGCAACTACGTCCCTGAGTTTCGGGGAGACGGAGGTTTTTATGCTCAAGTAGCTGAGCCTGTCGCTGCACCTATCTCTGGCTTTAGCGCATTTGTAGCTGGTAACGAGGAGACATTTGGTAATTACGGTGTAAAAGAAGGTCAATTCGGAGGCGCTGCCGCGTATGCCAACTACTTTAAAAGGTTGCAGAACTTTGGAGCAATATCTTAATGGAAAACACTGAATTAGACGATGCCTTTTTTAAAGCTGGTACATCTTTTAACAAGCCTATACCCGGTCAGTCTTTAACAAGTGACCCTGAAAAGCCTATGCCCTTTGAAAAGGCTCCGTTGTACACAGACCGTACTGAGGTGCTAGAGAACTTCTTCGAGATGATAACAGAGCCGAAAGCCTATGATAACTTATTAGACGCTTTAGAAGAAGGAACCGCTGTCATGGATATTGTTCAGGTTTTACTTTATCAAGGGTTTCAAGAAGGTGACTTTAACCCCGACATGATGTTGTTGGTTGCTGAACCTCTTGCCTACATGATAGCAGCTTTAGCAGAAAGAGCAGACGTAGACTTTATTATTAGTGAAGACGATGAAGACGATGAAGACGATGAAGAAGATCTTCCTATCCTTTCTGAAAAGATGAGTACTATTAAAAACCCGCAGATGGATGATAAGTTTCCAGAAGAGTTAAAAACTAAAATAGACAATGTAGAAGCGCCTAAAGGGCGTTCTTTATTAGGAGCAAACTAAATGGCTGATAATGATTTAGCTCAAGCATATTCTATTCTCGGTGAAAGTATGGGTTCATCGTACAGAACTAGGCGTAAAGAAGAGAAAGACTACAGAGACGATGCTAGAAGAGATGCTAGGAAAGATAAACTTATTAGTTATATTGCTGCTCCTATTCTTCAAGGTGCTGGTAAAGCTTTAGTAAGCGGTGCTACTGATCTTTTAGGTAATCTAGTGCTAGGTGAGAATGCTAAAAGTTTTATAGAGACAGAACCCGGTCGGGTTGCTTATCGTAGATCTAAACTCGTCGATAAAAAAGAAAAGGATATGCAAAAACAAATTGACCAGCTTTCAACAGGGGGACAGACTGCTGAAGAAGGCGCTATAAAGCTTTATGAAGCCAGCTTTAGGCAGCAATTAGAAGATAAGTATGGTTCTGGAACGGAAACAAAGGTTTGGATTGACACCGCGTTAGCAGATAACAGAGAAGCTATTACTAAAGCTGCTAACCAAGGTGTAGAACAGCTTAGAAATTCCGTTAGTTACTTAAGAAGTAGCCCGGATGTAGATGTTCTGAAAGCACGAGAAGAACAGTCTCCATACTGGTCATCTTCTACAGTGGGTAGGGTTACTAAAACCTTAGCTAATAAAGTCACAGGTGGTAAAAAGGATCTACTAGGAAACGCAGCCCGTTATATTTTAACTGGTTCTAAGGGCGGTGATCCTGAACAAAGACAAATCTTTGAAGACATAGCTGGCCCTAACTTTGAGGAGGAGCTTTCAGAAAAGTTGAGAGCTGTTAGAGAGTATAGACCGGGACAAGTATCTAATATATTACTCGCTTATAAAAAAGATAATCCAGAAATGTTTGCCGCAATGACAGTAGCTGCTGAGAGAGAGCTTGAGAATAGAGTAGAAACAATGGACTATGATAATGCTATTAACAGTCTTAGGGGTAAAACAGAGGTAGACCCTGAGTTTAGGGTTTACGTTCTTGCCAATCAAAATAAATATAACACTTTAGACGGTCTTACACAGGGTTACGTTAAAAGCGTAGGCGGTGTTAATGACAAAAGTGCTAAGAGTTTAACAGCTATGTTTAGGAATCAAGAAGGGCCAACTGTAGAAGTTCTTGAAAGTGCTATTGCAGCTGAGCGATATAATATGAGTCCTCAAGAGATAGAAAAGTTATTTAATAGCGACAGTACGAAGGATCGAAAAAAAGTAAGCGAGATCAAAGCAGAGACCAAGAGTTTCATGGAAGAAGAACTTACTTCTTTTTATAATCAAAACTTCATAGAGGCTATGAAACAACTAACGCCTGAACAACGTAGCAAGATAAGCCCGACTGTAAGTTCTCAGATGTTTGGGGAATGGATGAAATTCACTGCAAATCAAAACTTAAAGGTAACCACTGACGCTGTGTCTGCAGACAGTATTTTTTTTGGGATGATACCAACAGACGCAAGACCTGCGGTAAAATCAACATCTTTAAAAGATCCAGCTTTAGGAGTACGGTTTATTTTTGACAAGTTTTCTACTGATGAAGGTGTAGAAAATCTGAAGAATAATTCACGTCTAACCGGAGTTGCTCAGCAGATTCAGCAGAGTTCTCAACAGTTAATAGATCCTTATGACAAGATGCTAGATATTACTGGTATAAAAGAGATGATGGTGACTAATGGTATAGGTGACTCGACTGTTTCTCAAGTAGATCGAGCTGAAACTGCTAAAAATATGCTTACTCAACTACTGTTAAATATGGAAGAAAATGCAGAAAAACTTGGTCACGTCAGAGATGGTCAGCCAAACATATCTCCCCGTGTCATGGCAGCTTTCAACAAGCTTGAAGAGGATACAATGCGTCAGATATACCAAAAGCCAAGAAGAGTCGGATTAGCAGCATTACCATCTTCTAGGGCTTCTTTATAATGGCTGATTCTAAAACTGTTTACGATTTTTCTTCTGTTCTAAATGTAGAAACTGATGATGATTCTACAATAGAGCCTCTTGAGATCGAACAACAACTAGAGAAGGAGGAACGGGTTTATGATTTTTCTTCTGTGTTAGAGGCGAAAGAAGTAGACCTCGATGAAATATCTACAGCAAGGCAAATGGGTTATGGTTATGATCAGGAGGTACATCTTATAGGGACAGCTTATAGAGGAGCAAAAGCAGTTGGAAGAAGCCTGTTTTCAGATGACACAGTAGCTGAGTCCTTCCGAAATATAGAAGGGGAGCGACAAGAAGAAATACTAGAAGACTATCCAGAGTTTAGAAATCTTAAAGAAGAAGATGAGTCTGGTTATGTTACAGCAGGTAGAGTAGGCGCGGGTCTTACAGACGTAGTTGGCTGGGCTTTCCCTTGGGCAAGGGTTGCTAAGTATGGTACAGGCGCAGTAGTAGCGACAGGTGCAGCATTCTCAGCAGGAGAGACAGCTGCAAGAGACTATGCTTTGTACGGAGAAGTGGATACTACTAAGGTGTTAATAGCGGCTACAATAGGCGGTACTGTTTCGGGTGTTGCAGAGAAAGCACAGCGTCTTGTAGCTAAAAAAATAAAAGCAAGGAAAGAAAAAGGCCAGCCTACAGAAGTAATGGAAAAGGTTATAGAGGATTCAACAGATCCTGAAAAGATTCTACCTACTGTTATATTAGATTCTATACCTCCTTCGGCTGCTCCTCTTCCTCCCATGAGAGAAGTAATAAAAAACTGGAGGAACCAGTTAAATGAAAAGCAACGTATGGATGCGGGTGAGATAATTCTTACTGATAAAAGCTCTCAAAAAGACTTTGTAAATGCTTCTAACCGTTTTCAAAACGGACTACCTCAGTCGATGACTGTTAAGTTAACAAAGAAAGAAACAGAGGAGCTGCAAGAATCTACTGTGAAAGTTTCTAACGCTTTGGATGCTAGTCCTGCCGATGCTCTTAACGTCTCTTCTATTGCCGAGCAAACTAATATAGTAGAGAAAGCAACTATAAGATTACTAGAGCTTGATAAGGCTAGGGTCAAGGCAGTTAACGCTAAAGACACGGCAATGGTTTCTAATATAAATAAGGAGATTAAGGCACAGCAGAAGATAAAAACTGAGACTAATGATCGACTTGTTAGTAATGCAGTTAAATATAGCGAACAACGTGTTTCTTCTTCTATAGATATACTGGAGGATATGGCTGACAAAGGTACTCTGACTTCTAATATCATGCAGAGCGTGTTACAGAACGTAGCTACTCCTATTGGTTATGGTATAGGCGGAGGTGCTATTGGTCTTACTACTATTGGTGAAGATGATGGTTGGGGTTATGTAGGGAGCTATGCGTTGGCTGGTGCTTCTCTAGGTCTTGCAACTAAAAGAATACAGAATTCTACAGCCTTCACTGATATAGATAAAGCTACTGGTGATATTGTTATAAAGAACGCAGGAGCAAGCTGGTTAAAACAAGCTTCTACCCACATGAGATATTTAACAGGCATGTCTACTGCTACACGCATGGACGCTCAAGGAGGATGGCAGAAAGTAATAGCTAATACTCTTTTCAGTAAGCTGGGTTCTAATGTAGAAGGCGTAGAAGGAAGGACTCAACGTGTACAATCAGAGTACTTAGCTAAGTTGTTTAAGATTACAGGCGCTCCTGCCGAACGGTCTTGGCTTACTCGTCTTGGAAGGGTTGCAGTTGTTGATTATGACAAAGTAGACGAATTAAATATATCTATGAATACTGTTGCGGGAGAGGTAATGAGAGGGTTTGTTACGCTAGATAAACTTGTTCCGGGTTACAGGGGGCTGAAGAACGATCTAGCTCCTTTAGGCGCTGAAGATATTACAGAAATTAAACTGATGGTTCCTAAACTAGAATCACTACGGGATAGTATAGCAAATAGAATGGGAGAGGTAGGCGTAAAGTTCAACAGGATAGAAAACTATGGTATTCAACAGCTTTGGGATCAGCGTGGAGTAGATCTTAATTATCCTAAGTTTGTTAGTGATATGCAGGAAGCACTATATATTCAGAAAAAGAACCAAGCTCTTGCAAAAGGAGATGACCCTTCTGGAATAACTAAGGATTCTTTAAGAGAAGAGGCCCAAGAAACAGCAGATAAGATCTCTGGTCGTTATATAGACCCAGAGAACACAAGGTATGTAGGTTCTCAAACTCCTTCTATATTTAGTTACAATAAGGCGAAGAAGCTTTACACGTATAGGACAGCTGCTAAAGCTTTCGAGAAACAGAGGAAGCTGACGGATGTAGAGGCTAATAAGTTTATGTACGAGCAGGGATATCTCAGCTTACATGCGGGTGATGCACTCTCTGGGTATGGTACTAATGCTTTAAAAGTAGCTGAGTTTTCAGAAGCCTTCGGAGCTGGTGGCGAAATAATAAACCTTGCTCTTCAGAAAACAAGGGAAGCGTTCGACGCGGCGATACAAAAAAATCCCAAAAACAGAGAGTTTTTAAAAAAACGTATGGAAGAGTATGAAGAGCAGATGGTAGGCTCTATTGAGGCTTACTGGGGAGGATACGGTCAGCCCCGCTCCAGTACCTCTGATATAGGCATAAAAGCTTTTACAACTTTAGCAAACATTACCTACTTGACAACGGTGTCTATCGCTAACCTTGGTGACTTGGTTCAACCTTTTACTAATAGCTCTTATGCTGCTGCCGCAAGAACTGTGTCGCAGCGTGTTTTTGGGAAAAGTGATGAGCAGTTCTCAGCCATGAGTAGTTTTAAGTATGATAAGTCCTATGAAAGGGATCTGTCTTCGTTCATGAGAAAAAACGACACTGGTTCTTTTTCTCGTCGTCTTGATAACCTCAACGACTTCTTCTTCTTTACTGCGGGTCTAAGTAAAGTAACTAAAGCGTCACGTAACTTTGCCTATGATGTCGGGGTTAATAGGGCTTTTACTCTTGCTAAGAAAGCAAAATTATCTAAACCAGAGATGGCTGAACTGTCGGAGCTGAAGCTAACTAAAAATGAATTAGAGAGTATAGGTAAGTACGGAACAGTTGAAGAAGCTTTTAAGGAGGGGAATGCTTTAAATTTTCTAGATAGGGCTGGGCGTAGCGCATCAGATAGAGACGCAATCATACCTTCTGTGGGTAACCGCTTATTGTTTACTCAGACAAATGACCCTGCAATGAGAGCATTGGGTCAGTTTATGTCTTGGGCATTAGCAAAGACCTCACAATCTAACAGGCTTTTAGAAAGAGTGGAGAATGGGGATGCTAAGTTAGCTGTAAAAATACTAGCTGCCACTCCTGTTTACGCTGGTTTCCTTTCGCTTAAACAGCTTCTTAACCCTAACTACGTACCTGACGAAGAAGATAACACTACTGCTGAGAACTTACAGTTCATAGGTAAATCCTTAAAGCTTAACGGTGGCTTTAACAATGCTGTTATTGACAAGGTGGCAGGGGCAATTACCTCTATAAGTTACGGGAAAGCTCCGCCTGAGGCTCTAGTACCTTCTCTCAGCCTATTAGACAGCATGTCGAGGGGTGCTTACTATGTAGGAGTGGATGTTGTAGAGGGTGAAGTGCTAACTGCTCTAAAGAAAACAGTGAAAAGTATTCCTTTTTTCTCTCAGGTAGATAAGACAGTAGAAAAGTGGACAGGTTCTCCTCTGATTGAAACAGAAGAGAAAGAGTATGTAAGGACTCCATACGATAAAGGTGGTGAAGTGTTAGATGTTCCTAATGCTTCCCCAGAACCTGACGAACGTATAGATAAGATGACAGGTCTGCCCTATAACCAACAGGCTGGTACAGCTTTTGTTGATGAAGAGGACAGACAAGATCCTTTACAGCGTCTAGGCTTTGTTAAAGGTGGAATGATTGAAGATCCTTTGAAGAGGCTAGGGTTTGGAGAATGAATATAAACATGGGTTTTAATTTACGTTTGTTACAGAGGAAAAAGAATGAGTCTTAAATATACAATAAAAAGTGGCGATACTCTGTCACAGATAGCTCAGAGCATGGGCGTGAATATGACCGAGTTAGCAAAGGCTAATGGTATTGAGGATGCAAACAAGATACGGGCTGGGCGTAAACTAAGTATGCCTTCGCCTCCAAGAGAGGCCGAGAAGGTAAGAGCTGTGCAAGAACAAATGTTGCGGAGTCAGAACCAAGAGGTAAAAAAAGAAGCAGTTATTCAAGAGAAAAAATACGCCCTTCCCCAGCAAACTAAGAGGGATGAAAGGAGAGATGCAGCAGTAGGTTATACTGTTAAACCGGGAGATACTTTTAACTCTGTTGCCAAGGCCCGTGGAGTCTCAGTAGATAGGTTTAGAGCTTTAAATCCTGAGGTTATAGACCCCAATAAAATAAGCGTGGGTCAAAACTTACGCTACCAAGAAGAAGAGGTGGGTTTTAAAGATAAAATAACGAGCTTCTTTACAGGAGACGATGAAGCCACTGAAAAATCTAGCCTATTGGAAGGGTCTTCACCCGAACCTGAGACTGTAAGTAAACAAGGCTCATCTTTTTCTGTTATACCTGAGAATGCTAAAGCATTTGGAAAATTTCTAGCAGGTAATCTTCTTGGCTTAGGGGAAAAAGGCGGTGATATAGATGTATCTGATTTTGGAAAAGAGCAGAAAAAGGTATTAAGAGTTGCTATGGAAAACGCCTCTAAGGACGGGAGGGATTATATAAAATATAGTGATTATCCTGAAATGAAAGGCGGTGAAAACGTAAATGATTTTTATAGGCAAAAAAGGAAAGATAACGGATTGCTTGATTTAGCAAGAGCCTCTTTTACCGATCCTGTTTTTGAAATGTTTACTACTGTAGGTGTGTTTAGCTTTAATAAAAAAGGTAAGAGATACACGATACTTCCTGATAAGTATGATTTTGATAAATCTAAAAGTGGGGGAGACAATAGGCCTGAAGCTAAGGATAGTTATTCTTCATTAACTTATCTAGGTCAAGATATAAGCGAAGATCAGTCTTACTCTTTTAATATACAAGGTGTTATTTAAAATGTATAAGTATTTCTACGTAGACGAACTAACCTGTCAACACTGTAACGCTGAAGGAATGGATAAAGAGTTCATGCAGAAGATAGAGAAGCTGCGTGAAGAAGCCGACTTCCCTTTCATTGTAACTAGTGCTTACCGTTGTACTGATCACCCTTTAGAAGCTGTTAAAAGTACTGTAGGAGCGCATACAACGGGACGGGCTATAGATATTGCAGTAAGAGGTAACAAGGCTCACAGGCTTCTTAAGCTTGCTATGGAAGCAGGGTTCACAGGTATAGGTGTACAGCAGAAAGGCAACAGCCGCTTCTTACACCTAGATGATATGACTGAAGGTAACCGTCCTTGGGTATGGAGCTATTAATATGAAACGCTTTATTGTTCTAACAGTGTTGTTACTTGTCTCAGCTTGGTTAGATAAAAAGGAAAGGGAGTTACTAAATGGCAGCTAAAAAGAAATCTAAAGTAAACGAAGCGGGTAACTACACTAAGCCAACCATGAGAAAGAATCTTTTTAACAAGATCAAGGCTGGTACTAAAGGTGGTAAGGGTGGTCAGTGGTCTGCTCGAAAGGCTCAGATGCTTGCTAAAGAGTATAAAGCTAAAGGAGGAGGGTACAAGTAATGACGCTCAAGAAGTCTCAGAAGTCTTTAAAGAAGTGGACTAAAGAAGAGTGGGGTACTAAGTCAGGTAAGCCCTCAACACAGGGAAAGAAAGCAACAGGTGAGAGGTATCTTCCGAAGAAAGCTAGAGAGGCGCTGTCAAGCAAAGAGTATGCTGCTACAACCAAGAAGAAACGAGCAGATACAAAGGCGGGTAAGCAGCACAGCGCACAGCCTAAGAAGATTGCAAAGAAAACTAAACCATACAGGAAAAAATAATGCCTAAAGATCCTAGATTAGAACGAGCAGGAGTTAGCGGATTCAACAAGCCTAAGAGAACTCCTAAACATGCAAAGAAGTCTCATGTTGTTGTTGCTAAAGACGGTGACAAGGTTAAAACAATTAGGTTTGGTGAGCAGGGTGCTAGTACAGCAGGTAAGCCTAAGGCAGGTGAGTCAGCTAAGATGAAAGCAAAGCGCAAATCTTTTAAAGCAAGGCATGGTAAGAACATTGCTAAAGGTAAGATGAGCGCGGCTTACTGGGCTGATAAAGTAAAGTGGTAGTTACTTAACTACTCTTATATCTAGTCTCTCTGCTTTTACAATTTTAGCAGCTGCGTCAATAACAAAGCTAGAGTGGTTCTCTAAGAGCTGAGTGATAACTTCTATATTCTCCTCACTGAGTTCCACTTGTGCTAGTGCTGTAATAATCTCTGAGTTCACACGTAGTGCTAATGCCAAAGGCGTTTCTGGTAACATAAAAATATCTTCTGTTATCATAACGCCTGTAGCTCCTTCTGCAAATAGTTATGAAGCCCTTCTAGTTTAACAGTAGCCTCCTGCAATGCTTTCTTAACATACACCCTATCCTCTACGTCAAAGAGATCTAATCCTTTTTCTTGAAGCTTACTAAAGTCAGTCATCAGGTTACCATTAGAATCTATGTACACTTGAAAGGATATGATGTTAGCTCTCATAACTCACACACTCCTGCAACACATGCTAAGGTCTGTGATCCCTCAGTATTATCGCTAGACTCTGCTAAGTCCCAGCTCATATCCGTAGGCATCTCTTTCAGTAACTTAGTATATTCTACTTTGTCAATCTTCTGATAGGGTGCTTGCTTGTATACATGCTCTTCTTCAGGAAGGAAACTAATACCACTGACGCTATCGAAGTTCTCCCAGATCCATTGACAGACAGCGAAGAAGTTATCGTCGTTGTAGTAACAGGTCATGGAAGGCTTATGCTCACACCAGTGATCCTGATAGATCTTCCACAAGTATAGCTGCTCCATAGCGCCCATGCTTTCAACAGTGACTGCTTTGTTAGGGGCTTTCTGTGGAAAGCTGAATATCCAGTTAGATATGTTCGTTACGTCCTCTTCGTGAGGAAACCCTGCTTCAATCATTGCTGTTGCAAGAGGGTCTTTCTTATCAGCGCGTACAGTCCTGACGTAGTAATCACTGAAACGAGGATGGATACCTGAAGCACTGTCAGTAAGCTGTGAAACTGTTCCACTAGGCTTAACGCATGTGATAGCAACAGACTGATTAACACCTAGAGTCTCTGCCCATTTCTTATTAGTCTTGACTGCTACAGCCTTTAACGTTTCTAAAAGCTTACCAAGCTTCTCAGATCCTGTAGAACCATTGGTTAGTTTACAGTCCATGATCCCTGTCATAGACACACCTAGCAATGCTTCTTCTTCGGTGTTCTTTTTCCACACGTTACGTAAATAACGGAAGTCTGTCATTGTAGATTGTAGTGTTCCTAGTATCGTAGCAACCTTAACTTTATCTTTAAGAGTCTCTTCAGTGTCATCAGCTCTTACAATAACTTCTGAAAGGTTACAGAACTGATAAGGTCTAAGGATGATTTCACTACAAGGGTTAGTACCAAACTTAAAGGTAGCATCTCTACGCTCGTTACGCGCTGCAATCTTTTGAGCAGCAATACGACTAAAGATACCACGCTCTCCAGACTTAGAATCGTAGAGACGTTTCATTTCTCCTGAGTAGGTATCGAAGTCAGGCTTCTCTGAGTAAACAGCACTGTTATTAGCTAAGGCTCGTTGCCCGTTAGTGTCGTACCAGTTACCGTTCTTTGCATTAGACATGCGGTTATCAGTTACATTACTTAAACTAATAAGAGCAGATCGACGAACACCGCCTACAACAACAATGTCAGCGATCTTACATACTAAGTCATGACACTCTAGTGAAGTAAGCTTACGTCCTGTTGCACCTTTGAACAGTAGTACTGCGTAGTTGAACAGATCTGCTAAAGGTTGTGGGCCGCTTGCTCTGCCTCCAAAGGTCTTGAGCCTAGCCCCTGCTGGACGTATCTTAGTCAGGTCACACTTAGGCACTTTACCTGCGTAGAGAAGGCTTATAAGCTCTCTGAAAGCACTAGCCCAGCCTATCTTACTGTCAGATACAACAACGGTTGACTCTGTATCGTGAAAGCTATCAGCAACTACAGGAAGCTGGTTAACGTAGTCACGCTCTACACTGAAGCCTACGCCTGTACCACACAGGAGAATGTACATAAGCTCATCAAAAGAACGAGGACTATCAATAGGAAGGTAAGAGCAGTTGAACCCTGCTACATTGTCACGCTCTAGTGCTATACCTGCTGTCATGAGACAACGCATAGAGGGCATTACTTCTTGAGCTGTAATAGACTTCTTTAAAACCTGTGCTTCGTTGTTATTAATCTGTTCTCTATCTATAAAGAACTGTAGGTAACGGTCTATTGTTTCATCCCATGTCTCTCTTCTTTGTTCGCCGTCTAAATAACGAGCGTATCTACTCTTGTGTATGTACTGCTGATACTGATCCATCTATGTTCTCCTGAACTAGTTGTAAGTCCTCACTGCTTTCTAAGCTTCTGAGTTCTTCTATTTTAATGCTTTTAAAGTTCTTGTGGTCTTTAGTAACCTTGCCTTTACGCTTCTTATTAAACTTACCGCGTCTCTCTGTTTTTCTATCAAGATAGTTTTTTTCTAACATCTTCCAGAACCTCTAGCAGTTTGTTCTCATACCACTCAGCTTTTTTTAAATCCTCTATCCCGTTCTTATGTGGGTAACGCCAGCGGTATTTAAGAGAGTTACCTCGTAAGTAACCTATAAACTCTTCGTCTGTAAGCATAGCTCTAATACCATCAATGCACTCTATACTACCACTATTATAATGAGAAGGCTTGTTAACTATATCAAAGTCTTTAGGAAAAAGATCAGTCTGTTTACTGCTTTCTGAATCTTTAGCAGCTCTGTGTACGGCATCCCACTCATCAGCTGTTGCGTTATTTAACATAAGGTATCCTATCCGTTCGTTAGTTGTTTCGTCTGAACTCATTCTTCACTTCTCCATTCTTCTGGCACTGTCTCAACAGTAAACCACCTGAACTCATTAGCCGTGGCCCATTCACCGTGGCTTCTTTTAGTACCGTCTTTACGTTTCTTAGCTTGAGGCATAGGTGCTTCAGCGTTAGCAAAAAGAAACACTAGCTCCGTGTCACTAGGTAAAGACTTTCTTATCCAGATATACTTACTGAATTCTCCGAAGTCCCAGAACCTACCTTTAGCTTCGATGATTATCTTTTTACGACCTATCTTTTTTGTGAAGTCGGGGTGGTAGTTATGATCTATTACATAAGGAATCTTACCATCGTGATGATCCCATTCTTGAAGCAAGGTATCGTGTAGAACCTTTTCCCACTTGGAATCATAACCAGCAGGTTTACCTTCTTCAACAGGTCTTTTAGCTCGTGGTTTTCTTTTCATGTCAGTGTACTAACCCTTTTCTTTTTACTGATTCTAATTCTAACAGGACTATAAGTTGATAAACAACCTCTATAGGAACATCAGCAATAGTGCTTTGTTGTGATAGGAAGAAACGTGCTAGGTTAACAATGGTTAACTCTGGCTCTGTATCTAATACATCTGATGGTTCTATCACGAGCTTCTTGTCTTTCTAACTCTGTCTTCGATATCACGTATAGTAATATCATCTAAAGCTTTTAACTTTCTTTTTAAAATTAACTTGATGTAAGCCTTAGATCCCCTATAAGAATAAGGGATTGACCAAGCTGTTCCGTTTTTAGCAGACAAAGGATTCTTGGTAGTGATATCCTTTTTGGTTATCTTCTCAATCTCTGAGTCAGGTAGAACAGTCTTCAACCATTCAGTAGAGATGTCTAAAGCTTTCTTGTTAATTCTTTTAGATAAACGTCTATTCATTTTAAGTATACCTCTTGTACTTTTGGCATTGATATAACCCTTGTAAAATACTTAACACCATTAGAGTATTTAAAAGCTCTTAGACCTACACCGTTGTTTGAATCTTTCCAGCACTTACCTTTGTGAGGACAGTACACACATCCAGAAGCTAGTCTAAGGTTACCTTTCTTTCCTTCTGCTAGTTCAGAGTAACAGATATCAGGAGGTGTATCCTTCTCTAGGCTATCTTTGATACTGGCTATCCTAGTTCTGATGTTAGGCTTGGAAAGCTGTCCCGGTCTAAACAAACAAATCTCTCCTGTCTCTTTATTGATAGCAAAGAAACCACCATCCTCTGTACCCTCTGCTTCTTCGTAGCCAGCTAACTGAGCCATGTAACCGAAAGGGTCATCGTTAACTAGTGTACCCTGAGAGAACTTTTTAAAAGAGAAGTTAGAGGCTGTCTTAATATCAACAACCTCACCATCTATCTTACAGTCCATGTGTCCTTTGATACCATCAACCTCTACTTGTTTTTGCATAGCCGTTACAGTATGTCCTGATAGTTTAATCAGTAGTATTGCAATCTGCTCTAGTAGATGTCCATATAAAAACTTAATGAAAGTAGAAGGGTGTAGCTTCTCTTTAGTCTCAGGGGTATCTTGCATGTCATACCACACCCTACGTATAGGACGACCTACGTTAGACATGCGGATAGTCTTTGACTGTAGGTGAGGGGTTGACCAACCGTCAAGAGCCTCTCTCATATTAACAAGAAACTCTTCTGTAAGTTCTTCTGGTATGTCTATGCCTACGTCAGAGTTAAGCCCTTCAAGTACAGCATAGATATCAGGTATTAAATTATCTAGATCTTTCATGTGCGATGCCTCACGAACCGTATCTTCCGTGTATGAGAGTTGTAGTGTAGGTACTGAACACCAAGTTCTTTCTGCATGTCTGTTCTCTTAGAGAGACGACTATCCTTGTAAGACTTAACATCTATCAGGGTTAGTTCTCCTTCAGGTGTCATAGCAACAATATCAATAGGGCCTGTGCATCCACAGTTTCTAAAGACTTGGTAACCGTTATCCCACAACCATGTTATAGCGTAATGCTCTGCTAGATCGCCTATCCTACTTGAGTCATGCTTAGGTTTATCATTTGTTATTTTAGTTGGCTTCATACTCTGTCTCCGTCAACGGCTGGAACTTGTTTGATTTACTTAAGTTATCTTTTGCTGGTATCGCTTGAAGGTTTGTTTCTACATGTAGTCCTGATACAAGCTTACCTTTAAGAGGGATGATATGATCCACATGGTAAAGTTCACCTGTCTCTACAGTCAACGCTCTAGCTTGTTTGTATACCTGTTCAATCAGCTTTTTATTTGACCATGAAACAGTCCGTTGTAATTGAGCGGCTCTACGCTGGGCCTTGTTTGCTCTTACACGGGCTGGGTTCTTCAGTCGCCACCTTTTGGTTTCAGCACTCTTTAGTCGGGGATTAGCCGCCCTCCAAGCCCTATTATAAGCCCTTCGTTTTTCTTTAGTTGCAGCCCTGTAAGCCATTATTTTTTCTTTATTTGCAACCCTGTAAGCCGCTCGTCTTTCACGCTTTTCTTGATCAGTGAGTTTCATAAGAATTATTTCCCTTATGTTTACTGGTTATTTTTTATAATTTCTTTGGCGCAGTAATAACAAACATCATCAATGTCTCCAAACTCTGTTTCACTTGGGTGTCTCCAGTGGGTAGTCACAGAGCAATCATGACTGCCTATACTAACAGTGAAAGGTGGACTCCCCTCGAAATAATGCTCCTCCCATTCTTCCCATTCGTCAGAGGGGTCTGAAGGTACGTATTTGTTTAATTTTAAATCGTATTTTATTGAGAGGTATTTCTCTACTTCCTTACAAAAACATAAGCTATCTTTATTAATGTGTTTCACTCCAGTTTTCTCCTACCTTATGCTCCCCGTCAAGTGGGCAGCTTAGTTTAAGAACTTCACCAGCTTCAATTATAGACTGAACTCCTAGCTTACCAACCTCTTCAGCCTGATCTTCTCTTA
>Ga0308019_10001319_pt1 | contig 15230 bp, 13 predicted proteins | sample Neamet284_FD_203135 | JGI IMG/M metagenome (GOLD analysis project Ga0308019, IMG submission 203135) | Marine microbial communities from water near the shore, Antarctic Ocean - #284 | ecosystem: Environmental > Aquatic > Marine > Unclassified | place: Southern Ocean | collected 2014-10-01 | reverse complement strand
TTGTTCTACTGGCTACAAAGGCAGCAACAACAGACTCAGAGCAACAGACGCATCTTCATTTTTCATCTCAGATACATTGACTATGGGTAAATTAGCCCTGACTGTTGGTCATAGATCAGAAGACTACGATAAAGTAGAAAACAGATGGGATGACGGGAAAGAAACAAGATTGATTCCTGACGCTTCTGGAAAATACGTCAACAAAATGTCTAGCGGAGACTACACAACCACAGGTTTTGGTGCAACGTATGACATGAGTGAGAGCATCAAACTTGTAGCTGGATTCCATCAAGGAATGGCTCCTGTATTCAGTGGCGACGCTGAAGAAGCTGACAACATGGAACTTGGATTAAGATACAACAAAGGCACTACGGCTTTTGAAGTTATGTACTTTGCCAGTGACTATGCAAACTTAGTTGGAACATGCACCAATTCAAGCGGTGGTGACTGTGAGGCTGGCCAAACATTTAGTGGTGGCGAAGTTGATGTCTCAGGTCTTGAGATGACATCTTCTATGGTATTTGAAGGTTCAAACGGCATTAGCTACCCTGTAGCAGTAACTTTCACTTCAACAGATGCAACCTTTGAGAATAGCTTCAACAATGGAGACTACTGGGGCAAAGTAGCAGCAGGCGACGATGTTCCTTACATCCCAAGCTCAGTTCTTAATATCAGCGCAGGCTTTATTACTGAAGGTGGCTTAAGTGGTTACATGAGACTTGCTGATCACGGCAGCTCATGTTCTACAGCAGCTTGTGGCGCATTTCAATCTATTGATGCATACAGTTATATGGACTTAACTCTAAGAAAGGCTGTTAACCCTAACCTAGACGTATATGGTGTTCTTGAAAATGCTACTGACAATGAAGATATTGCGGCCAGAGCCCCTAAAGATGGTGCTAGGTCTCAGAAACCTCAAACATTTAAAGTAGGATTTAGTTATAAGTTTTAATTCAGGATCTCACGGGAGCTACTCAACAAAGTTGTGGTAGCTTTACTCCCTGACCCTTCAAGCATGTTCCTCTAAAATATGAACACAGGGTTAAGAGTAGCTCCTTTGGGTACTTGGTAGAATTATAGAGATCTCATTGGGGGTTGCCTGAAAAAAGTTGTGGTAGCTTTTTCTCCCCAAAACCCTCCTAAGAATGTTTAACGCAAGTTTAACATTGGGTTTAGAGGGCAGCCTCCTTTGGGAACCTTTATTTTATTAAGAATCTTCAGAACAATCAACCGAATCAGATTTATAATTTAATTTTTGTTTCTCTGCGTAAAAGTTACATCGAATATTTCATTTATAATTATTTCTTGTACAATGATCACCTCGTGTGGGGCTATAGCTCAGCTGGGAGAGCACCTGCTTTGCAAGCAGGGGGTCCGCGGTTCGATCCCGCGTAGCTCCACCATTTTTTTTGTGCAGTAATTTTTCTAAAGATTACTTCAGCACCATCAAGTCTTCTGCAATTTTAATTTCACCGCGATAGGTAGTTCGTGTTTCCTTTAGAATTTCTTCTGGTTTTGATCCCCAAAACAAGATATGCGAAAGCACCAGAAGCTTTGGCTTAGCTCGAGAAGCAATCTTACCAACCTCATAGGTCGATGTATGATGACCCTTATGGTATATCTGCCAATCTTCTGTCTTCTTTAGAAAGCCTGCATGAGAGTAGACCTCATGAACTAAGATATCTGCATTTTTTGCGTATTTTTCTAATGACTCAGAAGGCGCCGTATCACCAGAAAATACTATTACTTTATCCTTTGATGTGAAGCGAAATCCATAAGCGTCATTGAAGTCTCCATGATTGACTCTGAAAGCCTCAACAGTAATATTTTTATCTTTAAAAATTATGCCGTCTTCCAATTCACTAAAAATAAACTGATAACCTGTGTTATTTGCTGGCTGTGTTCCATTCATTCGATAATTAATATCTTCCTCATACGCTCCCACTAAAGAAGAGGCCATATTCTCCAGTCCAGCAGGTCCAAATAATTTTAATTTATTCTCTCTACCCATAACCCAAGGAGTGAGCAGTAAGTCCGCCAGTCCAGCAGAATGATCAGAGTGAATATGAGTTAAAAAAGCATACTCTAGTTTTGCAACATCCATTGCTTTAATCTTGCCCCCCCATTCAGGCGAAAGAGCAGCTGCACTTCTAATAATTCCAGGGCCAAAATCAACCAAATAAGCTGTTTCATCTACGATTATTGCATATGCAGATCCTGTTCTCTCAGGATTAGGGTTTGGTGTGCCCGAGCCGAGAATAACAAGCTGAGTAGCCCCAAATATATTTTGTGAAAGTAAGAGTGCGAGTAAAAATTTATATTTCATATTAATCTAATTATTGATTCTAAGGTTTAAAATAAGAACTAATCTAAATTATAGTAAAGCATTAATTATGAAAAGTTCAATCTCATTAATTGGAATGGCCGGTGCTGGAAAATCGTCGGTTGGCATTAAGTTAGCAGAGACTTTAAATCTTAAGTTTGTTGATAGTGATTTGCTGATAGAGAAAAATTTTAATCAAAACTTGCAGAGTATTTTGGATGATCTTGGATATCTAAAACTGAGAAGTATTGAAGAAGAGACTTTGTTATCAATTAATTTAGAAAATACAGTGCTTTCTACTGGCGGCAGCTCTGTTTACAGTTCCAGGGGCATGCAATACTTAAAAGAGAATTCTTTAGTCGTTTATCTTGAAGTGCCTTTTGAGCAGATTTTAGAACGAGTGCCCAGTTTTTTAGATCGGGGATTTGCCAAAGATCCTAGTCATTCGGTAGAAGAGGCTTTTAGTGAAAGGCAAGAACTATACAAAGACAGCGCTCACCACATTATTGCAAATACAGATGATCTCTCGACGTGTGTGTCTAAAATTCTAAAGTTGTTTTAAGTTTTTCAATGACTCCAATAACATTTCCATACTCTCGTTGCTCACTATACTGCCCTGAAATACCAGCTAATTTTAGCCTTTCATCAATGCCCTTAACAACCTCAGAAAGATAAGAGGTCCTGCCAACAAAGCAAGCTTTTGAAGAGCCAATCAGCAACGCATTAAGATATGCAACTGTTCCAATAACTTCGCCAATCATATTGCACATAGCGGCTGATGTATTTTCCATTGTATCTGCCGAAGCTATTTTTGCTTTTCCAAAATTTACAGCTGTAATATCAGGAGAAAGAGTGCCTATTTTATTAACAACATCACCTATTAGTAAGTCTAATTCTGCTCTTGATCCCTGAGTGGCAAATTCATTGATTTCCAATCCATTAGAGTTTTGAAATAACAAAGAGCCCAAACCTTCTAACATTCCTCCTCCAACTGCTATGCCGCCCAGATGACTAAAGTTGTTATCTTCAACTAAAACACAAGCTGTTCCAGTCCCGGTACTTACTACAAGAGTTGGCTCTTTCTCGATGTGATAAAGAACTTTAGCGCCAAATCCTATGGCATCAACTTCATTAATTTTACTTATCTGAATTGTGCCTATGCTATCAGGGAGATCGGATGATTTTCCACCGGTCACTCCTATGCATTTAATTTCTGATATTTGTAAAGAAAAGAGCTCCAGGATGTCTTTAATTAATTCAGGGCTGATGTTTTTCTGCTTGGAGGCAATAGTATGAAACGTAGTTTGATTGTCTCTAAACACGCCTATGTCTGTATTTGAAATACCAAAGTCAAATGCAACTAACATGATATGAATTATTAATTATGCGAGCTAATTACTTGGTTTCTTTTTAGAAGATCTTGCATAAGATTTTTAGGATTGCTTCGAGAGGCCCTAGGCTTAAGCCTTGATGGAACAAAACGTGTTGGATAATAGTTATTTTCGATTGCTGTATCCCCAATTTCCCAATAAGGGTCAACAATTGCTTGGGTTATTTTCAATTTAGAGCGCTTTAGCCACCTGGTTCTTTTGGAGTTTTTTCTCCAAATCTCAACTGGAATTCTAATGAGTTCTTTTGTGCCGTCTTCATAAGTTACCTCAAGAGGTATGGGCATAATAAGACCGCCTTCATTAGAAAACTCAAAGATGTAGTAACTCTCATCTTTCTCAATCGCCTCTACCAATGCCTTTTTCTTCCATTCGGGATCGCTATTATTTTTATCATAAAGATCATCTAGTATCTCTTGAGAATCTTTCATTTCTCTGTCTGAGGGGGTGAACTCATCATATTCATCATAAATATCCAGCAACTCAGGTCTCTCTGTTACCCTTGTCTCAATCTTGGTCGCCTCGTTTCTTTCGTCGTGAAGAATCAGTGGCTCATTCTCAAAATCTACTCGATCTTTCGCTAAGTTTATTTGTGGGTCCAATGTGTCTAAGGATGCCAAATGAACACTATTTAATGCAATATCAACATGATCTGTGCTGTAAAACCAACCCCTCCAAAACCAGTCCAAGTCTACACCTGAGGCTTCTTCCATGGTTCTAAAAAAATCATATGGAGTAGGCCGTTTAAATTTCCAACGCATTGAATATTCTTTAAAGGCTTGATCAAAAATCTCACGCCCTAGAATAGTTTCTCGAAGCACAACCAAGGCAGTTGCCGGTTTTGCGTAAGCATTATTTCCAAACTGCAGCAGCGACTCTGAATTAGTCATTATTGGAACTTGATAATTACTAGACATAAAATCAGTAAGCCATCGAGGTTCTCCTCTATCAGATCTATAGTTGATATCCCATTCCTGTTCGGCTAAATATTGTAAAAAGGTATTTAACCCCTCATCCATCCAAGTCCATTGCCTCTCATCTGAATTAACGATCATTGGAAAATAGATATGACCAACCTCATGAATAACTACACCAATCAAAAACTCTTTTTCACTTCTGGAATAGGTTCTAGTTCCATCGTCTTCAAGCTCAGTTCTTGGGCCATTAAAAGTAATCATTGGATATTCCATCCCACCCACAGGACCGTTAACACTTTGCGCAGTTGGATAGGGGTAATCAAACGAATACTTAGAATAAACTTTCATCGTGTGCATCACAGCTTCCGTTGAGTATTTAGACCAAAGTGGCTCACCTTCCTTTGGGTAAAAAGACATAGCCATAACCAATGGATTTTCTTTAGAATCTTGCTTGTAGCCGGCCGCATCCCAGATAAATTTTCTAGAACTTGCCCAAGCAAAATCCCTTACATTCTCTGCCTTAAAAGACCAGGTTTTATAGTCCGTACTCTTTTCTAGTTCATTTTCGTAGGCTTCTTCTGGCGTTATAATGAATAGAGGTTTTTCAGATTTTCTGGCTTGTTTCATTCTCTTTCTTTGCTTGGAGCTCAAGACATCACTCTCATTTAATAATTCACCAGTTGCCGAGACAACATGATCTGAGGGCACAGAAATGTCTACTTCAAAATTACCAAACTCAAGAGTAAACTCTCCATTTCCAATAAATTCTTTGTTGTGCCAGCCCTCATAGTCACTGAAAACTGTAACTCTTGGGTACCACTGAGCTAAAAGAAAAATATCGTTTCCGTCCTCAAAAGTTTCGTATCCATTTCTTGCTCTGACTGCATTTTCTTCTACCAAGGCATAGGACCATGCAATATTGAGTTTTGTAGATTCTCCCGGACTTAATGGTTGATTTAAGTTAATGCGAACATGAGTTCCAACTACATTTGTTTTAACATCTTGATTGTTAACTTTAATAGAGAGCTCTTGAAATCCACCTTCAAAGTCATCCATGAAATTCTGCCTTCTTAGTGTAGAAAAATCTACACTAGAATCCCCACCATTCCAGGGACGAGTTAAGTTATTAATAGACTCTTTTGCAAAAATATTTTGATCAAGCTGTAACCAAATATATTTCAGAGTTAAGGGAGAATTATTTGTATAGGTTATGGTTTCAGAGCCTTCAACACTTCTGGAGTCTTCATTAAGTTTAATTTGAATTTTGTAATCCGCTCTTTGCTGCCAATAGGTTGGTCCCGGTTCTCCAGTCGCCGGCCTGGAAAGATTTGGTGAGGGAAATGCCTCATCTAGCTGCCTGAACTTATCTTCAAAAGATCCTTTGGATTGGTCAATCGCAGTGATGCCTAAGTTAGCAAAACCTGAAAAAATAAAAAGAAAAAGAAGTTTATTTTTCAGTTTCATCTTTTATTTCTTCAGCTTCCCCATCAATAATCTTAGAGCTGGTCTTTTTTTGAGTTGCCGAGCCTCTTTTGGTGCCAAATCGATTAATCCGATCATCTCTGTCTGTCTGTTTTTTCGAAGCTTTTATTTTCCCAAGATTCATAAATACGAATAAAGAAAAAATTGCTAATATGCTAAAGAAAATTGTATTCATTATTTTGCTACCTACTCCTCATTTTTGATAAAAGTCTGAGAATCTCCAAATACAACCAAATCAGAGTAACCATTAATGAAAAAGCTCCGTACCATTCCATGTATTTTGGGAGACCATCTTCCGCACCCTGTTCGATGAAATCAAAATCTAAAACCAAGGATAGCGAGGCAAAGCAAACAATTCCCAGAGAAAGACCAATGCTCATTAACGAACCATTGGTTGGCGAAAGAAGACTTATGCCACTTCCAAAAAAGCTCATAATAAAACTAACCATGTAGAGGATAAAAATACCTCCAATACCAGCAGCAATCATCAGCCTAAAATTTTCTGTTGGTTTGATTAACCCACTTTTATAGCAAACTAACAAAGAGGCAAGAATGCCAAAAGTAAGACCGATCGCTTGAATGGCAATGCCGTCAAACATGTTTTCGTACATTAGTGTTATGCCGCCAAGAAAAATTCCTTGTGATAATGCATATAAGGGAGCGGTAGAGCCTGCCTTTTCTTTGCTTCTAAAAATCGTAACCATTGCCAGAATAAATCCTACGATCATTGCTGGAAACATTAGCGCTGGAATATTCCAGCCAATAGCGGCCCCTGAAAAGCAAAGAGCTAATAAAATCCCAGTTTTATTTACAGCCCCATCAAGAGTCATTCTTTCGCTTAAAGGTAAACTTTCCGAATGACCTTCGAAACCTCTGGAAAATGCTGGGTTTGAGGATCTTCCAAATCTATTTATTGCCGAATGTCTTGACATCATTTATCTCCTTTAAAAAGCTATTATGAATTAGATAAGGCCGGATAGACAAATTTAAAGGCTATAACTGATTAATCCATTCAGAAATAAGATTTATGCCTTTTTCATCGGCAAGGGCTCTGCCCGACTCTGGCATCATAATTCCAGGATCAAGAGATTTCATTCTATAAAGAAGAATAGACTCATCTGGTTTGCCTGGCACTATTGAGTATTTTAGATTCCCACTCGCTCTTCCGGCTGCAACTGGTTTTTTAAAGATGCCTAGGTGTTCTTTTGTGTTCTCGGTTAGGTTTAAATAGAGTCCCGTGGTGTCAGCAGAGCCACCTGGAATATGACAATGCCCACAATTTATATCAACGTAAGCCCTGGCTCTGTCATCCAAGGAAGCGGTCTCATCCATGTAATTCGACATTGAATCAATTGCAAGATTTGATTCTATCCACCCTTGAGCTGCCCAATACAGCAATTGATTCATGCTCTCGGAGCCATACTGCAATGTTTTATTCATATTCCTTGCCTTTGGGCCGATGGGGGTCATGACTTGATTTACTTGATGGCACTCTTTGCACTGATTTTGGTTGGGTGCCCTGTAGCGCACATCAACCCTTACACCTGAGTCATTAATAAAAGTGGTCGGAATTGTAGCGCCTGCAACTGAACGCTTGGCATCAGTTTGATCTTTATTCCACACATAGCTTATTGCCTTCCAGCCCGACACTGTATTGATTAACAATCTTGTCTCCAGGAGCTGCGCTTCCATATTTCCCTGAGTATTGAGATAAGCAAATGTTTTGATAAGCGTTGAACCCACTGGAAACTGAAAGACTTTATCTTCCTGGTAAGCAAGCTTTTGTCCTTCAGGCACATACACAAAGCGCAATTTGTCGGTGTAATCAGAAAACAATGGGTTAACCAAAGAGTAGGGATGCACTTTGTTAGATGGAATCTGATTTTGCATGTCTTGAAAAAAACCAAACTCAGACAAATAGGTTGGGGGAGCCTTAGAGTCTAGTAATTCTATATTCACAGAAGCATCTACTGGCACTAAATAACAAAATGCTAGAAGAAAAAAAAGCCTAGATTTGCTAAAAATTTTCATCAAACTCTACTGGTGACAGAGGCTGAATTTTTCCTTCGAAAACATTGATATCTAAAATTGCGGGATCAAAAAAGGGTAAGAGGTATTTAATTGGATCAAGGGCCAACACTGTAGCGTCACCATTGTTGGCGATAATCATTTTGTCACTTTCAGGCTGACCAAAAACTAATTGAGATAAAGGCAGCAAGCCGTCCCAAAAAATATCAGGCATGTTTCCACCGGATAGTTCAAACAGTATTTGAGCTAATTCACCCTTGCTGGTATCTGGGTTGTAGCCAGTTGGACCAAATTTATTGCCATGGATTTGAATAGATTTTGGATGAGGATAGTATTCATCATCATCGGTGTCGCTGCCATAAGTTACCACAGCAATATTTACAGTATCGTTGTCTCCGATAACGTTATCAAAGATCTCTACGTCTGAATTGGCTTGGATAATAATCCCGGTTCCGCGAGGCACCTCCCCAACAATATTTCCTTCAGGAGCAAAATTATCGGTGTTGTTGCCAACGGATTGATTGTTAAATACTCTCACATGATGACCGCCTTGTTGCGGAAGACTCGGTAGGTCAAAGATTAAAATGCCTCCGGTGTTGTTGGTCGCAACGTTGTTATAAACATCAGCAAAGTATGAATTCTCAATTTCTATGCCAGCGACGTTGAATTCTGCACGACTGTTTCTAACAATGATATTTTGAGACTGACCAACATAGATGCCAGCATCGGAAGCTCCGATAGCGATGCAACCATCAATTAAAACATTCCGTGATTCAACTGGATAAAGCCCATAGGCTCCATTCTCGGAGCTGGGTCCATTTGTCCATTCGGTTTTTACTCTCAAGAACTTAATGTTAGTAACGCCTTTTACCTTGATAGCATCGCCTTTGGCATCTTGAACAGAGAAGTCTTGGAGCGTTACGTTGTCAGAAGTTACGCTCAAACCTTGAGCACCAGACTGCTGATTTTTAAAATTAAGAATCGTTTGATTCATTCCTTCGCCTTCTATTCGGATATTATCAACGTCTAGAGATAGCGAGTCTTCAAGATTAAAGGTTCCAGCAGTGAGCCGAATGATATCGCCTGGCTCAGCCAATATTAAAGCTTCTTGAATTTCTTCATAAGCATTTATTGACGGCTGAATAATTTGAACGGCAGCATACAGCGGTGCGCTCAATAAGAGGGGGAGAAAAAAAGCTTTGTTAGCTAGCTTGAGGAATCTCACCAAACTTTTCTAAAGGTTTCTCTAGCTCATTCCAGTCGCACTCAAAGTCATCCGGAGCGTCTTCATACTCGAGTAATCCCAATGCCTCAAACTTAGGTCTTATCTTATCTGTTAGCAAGCCAATTCTTGATAGATTTGGCATAATTCGAGAGAACAAGAAGTTTCTAAAGGTTGCATTTGCCGAGGTTGATAATGCAAACTCTCTGGCTTCGTCTTCAGTCATTTTTAGATATTTTTGCATAGCCTTTGTGTTAATCAGGCGTTCTCTTGAAATAACACACGCCTCATATGCAAACTCTGCTCTATCTTCGATTTCTTCAGGAGTTAGAGTCTTTATAAAGTCTTCTAGATAATTAATACCAAAGGTTACGTGTCTTGCTTCATCGCGAATAACGTAATGAAGAAGCTGGGTTAATAAAGGGTCTTTTGAAAGACCTTTTAACATTTGGAAAGCTGCCAATGCCAGACCTTCAATTACAATTTGCATTCCAATAAATTTTAGATCCCATCGCTCATCTGTAAGAATTTTGTCCAGCAAAAGCTTTAAGTTTGTATTAATAGGGTAGTGCATACCAATCTTTTCTTGAAGATAGCGATTAAATACTTCAACGTGTCTTGCTTCATCGAATGTCTGAGATGCTGCATACAACTTAGCATTGTAAGTTGGTGCGCATGATACTAATTGAGACGCAACAAGCAAAGCTCCTTGCTCTCCGTGTAAAAATTGGCTGAGTAACTCGGCAACATCGTGACGATCAAACTCAATTTTTTCTTCTTCGGTTAAATTTTCATATGCTGCTAAAGTCTCATGAGGTAAGTCTTCATCAGCCTGAATTAGCCTTTCATCGGCGGGATGATTGTATTCCCAATTTAAATCTATTGAACCATTCCAATTTAGCTCTTTGCCAAGCTCATAAAGTTTCTTAATTCTGTTATCCGCAACTGTGTAGTCCCAGTTATAGGCTCCAGTTAAAGGCGTTTGAAATATTTCAACAATATCCTCAACATTGCCTGGAGTGAGATTTAATTCATTCTCTACGTCCAACTTATCAAATGTTAAAATATCCTCTGGAGGACCATCAGTTTTTGTAATTTTCATCAAATTTTCCCTTCAAGTTTTAATGTTTACGCTGTAAACAAATACAAATATAAACTAAATCTTAGTCATTGAAAAGTTCTGTAAGCTTATCAAGAAGAGCCTCAGCTAATTCTTCTGCCCTATTGATAGTAATAGATTTCTCGTAATACTTTGTTACATCATGGCCTATGCCAATAGCAAGCAATTCAACATTGCTTTGATTTTCAATGCTGTCAATTATTTGACGCAAGTGATTATCTAAAAAATTGCTGTGATTTGTTGACAGCGTGCTGTCATCTACAGGCGCCCCATCAGATATTACAATTAGAATTTTTCTTTCTTCTGTTCTTTTTACAAGCCTTTGATGCGCCCATGCAAGAGCTTCTCCATCTACATTTTCTTTAAGCAGACCTTCTCGAAGCATGATACCAAAACTTTTTCTAGCTCGTCTGAAATTGTCATCTGCTGATTTAAAAATAATGTGACGCAAATCATTTAATCTTCCAGGTCCAGGAGGGCTGCCTTGATTCACCCAGGCTTTTCTTGAGTCACCCCCTTTCCAATGTTTTGTCGTAAATCCAAGCAGCTCTGTTTTGACATAACAGCGCTCGAGAGTACTGCCAATAATATCGCCACAAATTGCTGCCAAAGTCATTGACCGACCTCGCATGGATCCTGAGCTGTCTATTAGCAACGAAACCACCGTGTCTTTAAACTTACTCTCACTTTCTTGTTTAAAGCTTAGAGGGTCTCCAGGACGCGAGATGATTCGGTGCAATTGAGAGGTATCTAATAAGCCTTCTTCTAAATTGTATTGCCAGCTTCGATTTTGCTGGGCTTGCAACAATCTTTGCAATCTATTTGCCAATTTTCCAATGGTGGTTTGATGGGGAGAAATCAGTTGATCTAATTGCTGCCTAAGCCTCAGAGTCTCTTCTGCCGTTGCCAAATCGACAGCATTAACCACTTCATCAAATTGAGAAGTAAAAATCTGATAGTCCTCGTGAATAGTTTGATCTAATTCTTCGTCATAATTTCTTGTTAAATCTATTTCTTCATCAATAGAAGTTGCGTCGATTGGGACCTGAACTTCTTCCAGATTATCATTTTCCTCATCCAGCTGACCTTCTGCTTGAGAGTCCATTGATTCAGTTTCAGAGCTCTCTTGAGAATCTTCCTCAGAGCTTTCTGTTTGAGACTGATCCTCTTGAATGGAGTCTTCATTTGTCTGAGCCTCATCTCCACCTTGTGAGGGCGCTTCCCGCATGAGCTCTAAATCTTTTAATAAGTCTAATGCAAGCGATTGAAAGTTATTCTGAGAATCCTTTGCTTCAATTAACTGTCTGCCAATCTCGCTAAGATTCATTGGCGAAGCAGAAAGAAATGCATTGACTAGATTAGAGCTATTTTGAGGCAAGGACTCCCCATTTATTTTTTTTAGCCAAAGATTTGCAGCTAATGGATTTAGCGCAGGAGCTTTGTTGTCTATATTTTTCTTTGCCTCAGTTTCTAGGTATTTCTGAATATTAGACTGGGCACCTGGGAAATTATTACCACCGACCATTTCAACTCTTGAAAGCTCCAATTCAGCAAAAAAATCTCTAGCCAGTTTTGGCATTCTTAATTCATCTTTATCTTTATGGAAGGTATGCCAAAATGTTTGAAAATCAGACTCGCCTCTCCAAGCACCTACCTGAGCTGAAGACCTAGGAGGGTGGTTTAAAAAAATTTGTGCAGAGGTTGGAGGTCGACTTGATGCTTGGGAACTTCCATTCAGCTCTGCATCTTTTGAAATAGCCCTAGCAGAAGATAAAGCAGCTTGCTTAAACTCTTCCCTATCTTTAATCCAGCTCATAATTTAGCTTTCAGGGCTGTGACTCTCAGTGAGTTCTTCTCCGAAACAACGCTGAAAGTACTCTGCAACTATAGGCCTTTCAGATTCATCGCATTTATTGAGAAATGTAAGCCTGAATGAATGTTTGATATCTTGAAAAATCATGTAATTTTGAGCCCAGGTAATAACAGTTCTGGGGGACATGAGATTCGATATATCCTCATTGATAAAACCTTGTCTAGTTAAATCAGCAAGCTGAATCATGCTTTTAACCATTACCTTATCTTTAGCATTTTTTAATTCTGGTACCTTACCTAAAACTACACTTAATTCATGTGCCTTATCTAGATAGTTCAGCGTTGATAGTATGTGCCAACGATCCATTTGACCTTGATTGATTTGTTGGGTGCCATGATAAAGCCCTGTAACGTCTCCCATGCCAACAGTATTGGTAGTGGCAAACAGCCTAAAGCTCGAGTGCGGTGAGATGACTTGGTTTTGATCTAGCAAAGTTAACTTTCCATCAACTTCTAAAATTCGCTGGATCACAAACATGACATCAGGTCTTCCAGCATCATATTCATCAAAAACAATTGCCACTGGGTTTTGAATGGACCAGGGCAAAATACCTTCCTTAAATTCTGTAATTTGTTTCCCATCTTTTAAAACAATTGCATCTTTGCCAAGCAAATCAATTCTACTGATGTGACTATCTAGGTTGATACGAACACAAGGCCAATTTAATCTGGCAGCAACCTGTTCTATGTGTGTTGATTTTCCAGTCCCATGGTATCCCTGAATCATGACCCTGCGATCATGCTCAAAGCCAGCTAAAATTGATAAAGTAGTATTTTTATCAAACACATAGGTAGGATCAATTTCTGGAACCCATTCTGTTTTTTCCTTGAATCCTAGAACTGAAATATCGGAGTCAATGCCAAAAGTTTTTTTAACATTAATCTTCTGATCAGGAGTGTTTGGCAAGTTTATTCTTTCAGAATCCATCATAATTTAGCTCATACGTTTTTAGAGGTTCTATGCTAACTTTTGATGAGATAAAGTTCTAGTTTTAATTGAATCAATGTAAGATAAATTTTAATTATCCAATAAGCACTATTCATGACCAATGCCCTTAAAAATACGCTTGAACTATTCAATTTAACAAAAATAGATAGAGATCTTTATTCTTGGACTGGAACAAGCGTTGGTTTTCAAAGAATTTTTGGAGGTCAGATTATGGCGCAATGCCTGATTGCTGGCTACCAAACTGTCGAAAAAGGAAGAATGGCACATTCTTTCCACTCATATTTTCTTAGACCAGGTGATTTTAAGCAGAATATTATTTTTGAAGTGGATCGTATAAGAGATGGTAAAAGTTTTACTACTCGCAGAGTTAATGCAATTCAAAATGGAGAAGCAATTTTTAGTTGCTCTATTTCGTTTCAAAAAAGAGAAAAAGGTCTCAGTCATCAAATTAAAATGCCTGACATCCCGGGGCCAGAGAAATTAAAAAATGATTCAGAGCTTAGAAAAGAGATGAAAACAAAAATACCTAAAGAATATCGCCCAATGTGGCTGAGAGAGAGGGAGATTGAAACTAGGCAAGTTGAACCTGTTGATATGCTAAATGCAAAAAAACTTCCCCCTTACAGAAGCACTTGGATGAAGCCTACAGGGAAGTTGCCTTCAAGCGAGAGGATTCACCAAGCATTGCTATTGTATGTCTCGGATATGGGTTTGCTGGGAGCAGCTGTCAATCCTCACGAAGTAAACTTTATGTCAAAAAAATTTCAGAGCGCCAGCTTGGATCACATTATGTGGTTTCACGGCAAAGTTAATTTTAACAATTGGGTTTTGCATCATATGCATAGCCCAATCTCTTCAAATGCAAGAGGGTTTTCTCGTGGATCAATGTATACCAAATCAGGTAAACTCATTGCTTCTACCGCTCAGGAAGGCTTGATGAGAGTTTGGGATTAGTTATTTTCTTTTTCTTGCTTGCTAAGCATTTGTAGCTTCTCAAGGCTAACCTTGTCTTTCATGCTCATTACATAAGCGGCTCCCGACAAGACTAAAATTGCTCCTGCTTCACCCAAAACTACAAGTGCATCCATTTCTTTGCTGTGCATAATAATTAGCCTACAAAGAGCAGTAATAGCAATAATGATTGGAAGAGTGACAGGAATTCTATTGGTGCTATAAAAAGCTCCAACCATGCCAATAATTTCGGCATAGATAAATAGCATAAATAGATCTGGAAGCGTTATGACCCTAGCCATTAACATCCCAAATAGATATTGAGCTGAAGCGATACACGTTGCAATGCCAATTACTGCAAGGAGAACCTTCTCACTAGCTATTGTTGTCCACGACAATCCTTTATTAAACTTAGATTCCTTGGAAGTAAATTGAGCTATTTTAGATTTCATATTGTTTATAAATTTGAATTTTATACTGTTGAAGGATACTTCAATTAACTCCTGACTGCATCAATCATGACTTGAACTTTTTCAGGTTTTATATCGGGCGTAATCCCATGACCAAGATTAAAAATAAATCCTGGAAAGTCTTTCATCGCACTGCATATATTTTGAGTTTCCGTCCAAATAGTCTCATCGGACTCTAGTAAAAACGTAGGATTTAAATTGCCTTGAATTGACAATTGATTTTTTAAATTTAAAGAAATATTTTTAATATCATCTGACCAATGCAGGCTTATGCATGATAAGTCGCTAAATACAATTTCAGTCACCTCAATTCTCGGTGCTTTTTCAAAAAGAATAATAGGTATATCAGAAGTAATAGGATCTTCTTTTAATTTCCTTGCAAGCTTGCGGGTGTAACTTAAAGAGTATGTCTCTAGATCTTTTGAACTCAGTAAATCTGCCCATGAATCAAAGATTTGTAGTGCATTAACGCCAGAAATAACTTGTTGTTTTAAATATTGGAAACAAG
>Ga0308019_10001318_pt1 | contig 15235 bp, 14 predicted proteins | sample Neamet284_FD_203135 | JGI IMG/M metagenome (GOLD analysis project Ga0308019, IMG submission 203135) | Marine microbial communities from water near the shore, Antarctic Ocean - #284 | ecosystem: Environmental > Aquatic > Marine > Unclassified | place: Southern Ocean | collected 2014-10-01 | reverse complement strand
CACATTTTCTGTGTATACTTCGGCATTACATTCCCCCAATTTTTTCATAAGTTTCTCTTAAAGGATGTTTATCCGTAACTTTCTTTTGTTCTTGAATTTTTTTATATGTTTTACCGTTGATTGTAATACTATTAGCGTTTTCTGTTTTCACACGACCTGAACCGAAGGATGTTTTCCACCCCTGTTTTTTAGCTTGTTGTTTAATAACTGTTTTAACTGCTTTTTTTGCATCTTTAGCTTTTTTTAATGCATCGTCATCCCCCTTTTCCCTTGCTTGATAAACCGCCTGTTTAGAATGATCAAGTGCCATGTTAGAATCTTCTGGACTATTAGGAACTACTTCACCACTTGCAATTGCTGTAGCTCTTTGTCCTCGCTCTATGGCAAGTTTCTTAAGCTTATTATCCTCGAAAGAGCCAGAGATCCCTTTTTTATCTGCATCATCTTTTGCTTTTTCAAAGTCCTCTGAAGCCTTTTTTGCATCATAATCTGGGCTTGAAATATACTTAGCTTTTGCTTCTTTAGCATCCTGATTTTTTTTATCTAAATCTGAAGCATCATAACTTTTGTGTCCAGGTTTACCATATCCTTTTTCTTTACCCCAATTATCACCAGTTGTGTATCCTGGAATCCCATCTGTATCATCACCCCATTCAGCACCATATGCTGAACTTGGTCCAGTTGGTTTTTCTTCACCAGCATCTGGTTCACCACCTTTGTCATCACCAGCATCTGCACTTCTATCACCATCTCTATCAAAATCACCAGCACCTAATTTACCAGATGGGTCTTCTTTTTCACCACCATCATCTGTTTCTTCAGGTTCTTCATAGTCACCAGATTTTTTAGCCTTTTCATAGTTGTCTTTATTTTTAAATACAACTGTTTGACCACCACCTTTAGGTTGTAGTGACATTGATTCTGCTTCTTTCATCACATCCTCTAATGTAGGAAGTGGTTCACCAAATTTTCTATCCCAAGCGTTTTCTATCAGCAGATTTTTTGCTATTTTTTTATATTTACTCATTACATTCCTCTGATAATATCGTTTGCTATTTCTTCTACTTTACACCATTGTCCACATTCATTAGGATTTCTACCATCTACTCTAACACTTTCATTGAGTACACCCTCATTTGTTGGATGTAAGAAAGCACCTTGTGTAGATGGATTAGATACGAAATCAAATGCTATGAGTTCAAAATCAGGTTGAACTGCAACTGTTTGTTTTCCTGTATCATCCTCATCTATTGCTTCTACTGAACCCATACCTCTTGAAGAGATACCTAACTTAATGCCTGATTTAAATAATTCTTTTAATATATTTCCTGCTGGTGTTGGTAGAACTTCTACCGTTCCAACCAAGTCGTCATTTTCCCACTTCATCTCTCTGATATTGTGAGAAACGTTAGCTAAATTGACTACTGAACTCTCTGGATGGTCGAGTTCTCCCATAGCTCTACGTTCTGATATAAATGTTTTGTTGTATTTGTTTGCTTCCCTTACTAAAATCTCTTTAGGGTATATTCTACCATTTTGATTTTCAGCATTTGCTCTTTGTAAGATGCCGCTAACAATCAACTTACCATCGTTCTCTTTCATTGACTCGTTGATCTTAGATGGTCTTATTTCAAATGGCAAATAATCTACTATGAGTTGTCTCATGATTGTTCCTAACTTCTTACTTTAATTATTTCAGTTCTAATTTCTTCTAACTCTTCAATAAGTTTATCTACTTTACCAAGAGCTTCTATCTTATTAAAACTTTTTCTATCCCCATTCTTTAAGGATTCTTCACAAAATTTTTTGGTTAGTTTTATAATATCTAACAGCTTATAAATAAGCTGAAATTTAAAGTGTTCCCACTTTGGTTTTTGATTCAGTTTCACAGGAAACCCTAATGTAATTGACCAACTTTATTAGCTAACTTAACTAACCTTTCACTAATCTTTTTCATAGCTCCATGAGTACGTTTCCAATAAGATGTAGAATCAACTCCTATTTCAGTTTTGAGCCTTATATTCATACCAACTATACCCTCAAGGGTTTTTAACGTATCACGAACTTCCATCATAGAACGACCAATCTTTTGTTTAGCTGTTAAAGATTCATCATTTCTATAATCGTGGTATTTACCCTCAGTTATAGATATAGATTCTATGATTGTATTTGCAAACTGACCATTTAGTGCAATATTTGCACCAAATTTACTATTCCAAATAGTTGTCCAAGCTTCTTGTAATCTTTTTACACTAACCTTTGTTGGTTTCTTAACCACAATATCAAGTAATTTAGCAAACTTTTTAAGTTCAGTTATAAATATATTGATTTTTTCTTGGTTTGTTGTATCACCGTAAATTCGTATATCTTTTTTTGTAGTAAATGCTGGTTTTGCATTTGGTTTGAATTTTTGTTTAAGAGTTTCCTTAACAGCCCTTTGTAGAACAGGCCCCATTGTATCTATTACTTCTTTAGGGTCTCTCTTATCTTTTTGAACTAAATTTACAATTGCAGATATATTTTCATGAATAACATTAACCAGTTTCCAATGCCTTTGGTTTTTAGATTTTCTACCTTCTGTTACATTTTCAAGTTTCTTATCAACTTGTTTTGCTTTACCAGCTTCAACTCTCTTAACACTTATGATTGCTTTTCTTCCCTTTTTGAGATTTTTAACAACCATCATTTCTGCTGCGGCTTTAGAACCTGCGTCAATTATAATAGTAGCTGATTCACCTTTAGTACCAACATTAACTTTTACTGCAAATTTAGCTTCAGTCATACTGTAACCACTTTGGCTTGCTATACTTTTTCTTTTCTTTTTGTCTTTTTTACGTTTGCCACTAAAAGCAAATGGTGTCTTGGGAGGACCTTCTCCGCCGTCTAATGCACCTGTTACGGATGCTTCTTCTAAGTCCTGTTCGATAAGTTCACGAAGTGTTTCTTTAAGTTTATCAAATTTAGTTTGCGACATTGTCTATCTCTCCTATTAGTTGGTAATATCTCATCATCGAAACAACCTGCTTATCAGAAACAATCTTGCCTTTTTTCATCTTATCGATTTGATTAACAACTTCTGTTAGCTTAATTTGCGTAACTTTATCATCTACTTTTTTAAGTTGAGATTTCAAAGTAGCTTTTACTACTTCAACTTCACTATCGACATACTCTCTTAACTTATTTGTATTAGAAATGTTATTAATGTATTCTTTAATTAATTTCTTTTGTTTTCCTGTTAAATTAGAGTATTTTTTATTAAATTTTTCTACTAATGTAGAATATGCTAATATTCTCAAGTCTTTTTCTTGCTTTTTTAGATAATCATATGTTTTATTACTCTTGTGAGCTTTAGATCGAGAAGTAATATTTTCTACAATAGTATATTTTGTTGCAACATATTTATCTGGAGCTACTTCTTCTTTATGTTGGAATAAATTGTAAATGGACGCTAAAACTTTATAATTATTGATTTTTGTATTGAAAAAATCTTTTTCATTATAAGAACCTCTTATTTCTTTTATAAGATTATACTTTTCTCTTTTAATAGAACCACCATCTAACTTCTTTCTATTATCCATTACAGCTTCAATCAATGTTTCTGCACGAGATTCAGTATTATATTTTGTTTCTGTAAGTATCTTATATAGTTCATACTCTTTGCCGAGTTGTGTACCATTTTTAAAATACTTCTTTACTATATCTACAGCTTTGGAAGTATCTGATTCCATTAAGTCTACTGTAATTTGTCTTGTTAACAATTCGAAAAGAATGCCTGTATTCTTAATCTTATTGTGTTTCATTTTTTTATTCAACATTAAAATGCTCCAGCGTTAAGTATGTCATATATAAATATAAAAATATAAAAAATTACTTTGTTTTAACGTCTTTAAGTTCTTCTTTATATTCGTTTTCAATCGTATCAGCTTCGTTTATTAAACGATAGTCTTTTTTAGAAAATTTTTCCATATTCTTTTTTAAACCATCAAAATGGGCGAGTGCTAAGCCTGGATTATACTGTTTTTTCTTATCATGTGCACCTAAAGGATCTCTACCTCTAGCTCCACTATCTTTTCCGTATTTTCCACCTTCTTTTGGTCTTCCCGCACCTTCAAATCCACCAGGAGGTGAACCACCTTGATCATCTAACTCATGTCCTGACCTACCTGCTTGATTATCTGATGGTGTTCCTTGTGCTTCTCCACTCTTTGCAGGGTCGTTACCCTCACTCTCTATCTGAGCTCTGCGAAACTTCTGCTTATAATCAAATACAATCTGATTATCCATTTCTTTAATCTTATCGTCAGTAAAATTGAATACATTCTTGTAAATCCACTCTGTAGAAACTATACCATCTTGTAACATAGAAGATGCTAACTGTGTTTTACTATTCCACAACTCAACTTTTTCAGTTTCATATATTGTGGATGGATTTGTAAGATCTAATTCAAAATCTACTAAGTCTGCGTCTTGATAACCTTGTGCGTATAAGTGAACAATAGCTATCTTAGTCAACTCTGATATTGTAATTCTTTGTATTCTTTCGATAGTTCTAGCAAACCTTACATCTTCTGCTGCAAGTGTTGCTTTACTACCAAGTGATTCTTCATATCCAATAAATGCTTTAGGAACACGAAGTGCTGCTAACATTTTATTCTTTAAATAATCAATATCTTCTATAGCTTCATAAGTTAAACCAGGAAGTGATTCAATTCTTGTTCCACTATCTCCACCACGTACAGGTAAGAAGAAATCTTCCGTAATATTCTGCATATTATACTTTAGATTGTATTCGCCTGTTGCTTGGTCGATAATAGGTGTTTTCTTCATCTTATTTAAAATTTTCTGCATATAGTTATCAACTTCTGCAGGTGGAATATTACCAATGTCTATTTGGAATACTCTTTTTTCAGGTGCTCTCATAATACGATGTATCATCATAGCATCTTCCATAAGTGTTAGCTGCTTCCAAGTTTTTCTTGCTTGTTCAACCATTGACTTACCATATGGAAGAAAGTTAGAATCTGAAAGCAATCTGAAGTGTGCTACTTCAAAATTTTCTAATTCTGATTGATGTGGTCTTGAACTAGTGTATGCTGAACTCTCATTTGTTCCTTGTTCTATGATAAACTTAACATAATGAGGATTTTCTGGATCTAATCCTTCTACTCTTGCTACATCATATGCTGAAAGTGGTGCTACATTTGTAATACCATACTTTTCGTTGATTTCTAAATGTAAAAAGAAATCACCATACTTACACATATTACGAACCCACGGCCATAAATTAAATTCTATGTTTAGTATATCATAAAATAGGTTATGTAATATTGCTTTTATATTCTCATTCTCTGTTTGTATTTCTAAGACACTTCCATATTCACTTTTCATAGTAGATTCGTCTGCATAGATATCTAATGCAGAACCAATAATACCATCATCATCCATCGATTCATAATCTTTAAATAATCCTAATCTTAGTGATTTCTTATGAACTGCGTCTGTAGTTGCAGATGCTCCATAGCCAGAATACAATTTTGTAAATCTGTCAACAAGATTACTTTTTGCTATATGCTGAACTTTATCAGTATCAGCTATTTTTAGTTTTTTACCACCAACATTCCTAACAATTACGTTATTTGAGAATAGTCGTTGTAATCTTCCAAATAATGTTGTATCAGCCATCATTTACCTCTTTAATTAAGTAGCCACTCTAAGGACTCTTTTTGTTTACCTGGACCAATATTCTGTATCCAAGAATCATTTTTATTTTCATCTGCAGCATAAACTCCCTCATGTGCATTTATATTGGATAAAGTTTTTCTTGATAATTCAATACCCTCTGCTCTTAATCGTAGAGCAGTTTCTCTTATCCACAATCCCATAGCAAAAGATAATACTAAGTCGTCATTGTAGCCTCTCATTGCTTCTGCTTTTTGTCCATTGTATATAAATACAAACAGTTCATCAATTAACCTATGTGATTTAACTTCAACTGCTTTTTCTCTAAAAAATTCTTCTAACTTTGCTATAACCAATGGTCTTGTCTTCATAGACATTGTAAAACCAGGCACCATTTGTTTTTCTTCTCTATAGTGCTTGTTATGAACTTGTCTCTGAGTATCGACATACTTTAAATCTTTTGATGTGTAGAATAGGTTCTGATAATCTCTATCGATTATCTGTTGGATTGCTGCCCAACCAATATTGTTATTCTCCACAACAAGTAGTGCTTCATTGTATTCTCGAGCTACGTTCACTAACATATTACCATAGTCTCTTGTAGATATTCTACCTTTGTATTCTGCTACCTGTTTACAACTTTCCAATTCTATAACGTGAAACGCAGAATAGTCTGTAGAGTCTCCTCTACTAACGTCAGCACATACTATATAATCTTTTGTGTAATCTGCTGGCTCCCATACCCACAAATTACTATCAATTCCACGCTTTTCAATAGGATCTATACACGTAGAATTTTTCATTTCTTCTAAAATAACACCATCAATAACATTTTGTCCTGAGGTGATGAAATCACAATCACATTCTTGAGCAGCCATAGCTGGCCCTAATAATCTGTCTTGTTCATCTCTCCATTCTTGTCCTCTCTCAGGATGTACAGTCCAATGGAGTTTTATAGAGTTAAAATCATTTAACCCGTCCTCTGAATCAGACCAAGTCCTATGAAACCAATTACCAACACCATTTGGTGTAGATAATGATATACATTGACCACCCGTTGATAAAGTCTGTGATGCAGCTGCCCATATCAAATCAATCTTATCAATAAATGCAGCCTCATCAAGTATAAGTAAAGATAATGCCTCAGAACGACCACTATCGTCTCCACTCGATACAGCTTTTATTTGAGAACCGTTTTTATATGCCAAACTTAACTTGTTATCCTCAACACAAGGTTGTTTTAACCAACTTGGTAAATTTGCGTGCATTACACGAACTTTCGTTACCAAGTTTTTAGCAGTATCTTGTTTAGTTGCAATCACCAAAACGTTTTTGTCTTGATGAAAGGTCATCATCCATAAAGAGTATCCAGCAGTTAAGGTACTAATACCTAACTGTCGTGCTTTCAAGATTACATTAAGTTTATTCTGTGAAAACTGTTCTAAAGTCTTCTCTTGAAAGTCGTAAAGAGCGAATGGTATTTTACCCTTAATTGGGTGCTGAATAAATGAATACTTCTTTAAGAAGTATATCGGGTCAGCCGCACACCTTAAATATTCTTTCTTTATAATCTCTTTATAGTTCTTATCCACTAGTTTATCTTTGGATTTCGTTTCAATACAAAAGTGACACCAGTTGTTCCACCTGTGACTTTTGCTACACTCATTTCATGAATGTGATAAAGTTTTAATGCAGCTGCAGGTATTGAACCACCATCCGTAAGATGGATTGTCTGTAAAATAACTGCTTCTCCACTACCACTTGTAACTACAGCGCCGTATCCATAATTTGAACCTGTAAAGTCTACTTGTGCAGTAGTTACTTTTATAGCCCCGGTATATTTGCCTGGATGTCCAAATTTTTGGAACATAGTGTAATCACTTGGGTGTTCATTCATAGATGAACTTGGTTGATAATTAGTTGCCATATTTCTCTCCTATCGACCACCAGCCCTTTTAAGACCAGTAGATTTTAATAATTCGTTAAATGTTACTGAAGATTTAACTCCACCTAACTGTAAAGAATCAAATTCATTTACTTTTAAAAATTTGTTTATTACAAACTCAAAAATAATCATTGCTTCTTCAAATCTTTCACTATCTTCGTCTAAATCCTCTATATCAGACAGATACACCTCTGCTAATTTTTTCATATCGTGTAAAACAGCGTGTATCTCATTACAGGTAGAGCCAGGAACAAGATAATAATCATTCTTTTTAAAGTAAAGGTTCTTCATATATATAAATAGTTATTCTATTTCTTTTAGTGTTTTTCTAATAAATTTCTCTGCCTTATCAGCCATCTCATTTATTTGATCTTGACTTTGTGTCCATTTTTCCTTTTTCATCTCCATATCTTTAACACCAACCTGTTCTTGGAACTCTATTTGGCTCGTATTTTTCCACTCTTCTAAGGACTGTAATAAATCTTGAAGATAAGCCTTATGATTTGCAGTAACTTTATTTTGTTCCCACTCTTCAAACTTACCCTCTAAACGAAGTTTGTTTTCAAAGTCAATTTGACAATCAAAACAATGATTATACAATAACCACATCTTGTTGTCTAAACGTTTCTTCATTGTCTTCTTACAAGACGGACAAAACCAGGGCATTCTAGCTTCTTGCATAACTTCAGATAGTGGAGATATTATATCACCATGCTTTGCTGGCTCTTTATCACCCTTATAACCAACCATTACTCTTTTTTCTGGTGTTTTCCCTTTAATCAAATCACCAAGAACCTTGTTCTGTCTTTCGTTTTCGCTACTATAACCCATATATTACCTACTGAATTTTAATGCACCTAAAATCTGATTTACGGGAGCAAATGCTCCTGTAAACTTGTACATATTACCTTTATATTTAAATACTAATCCCTCTGATGGTATCACTGCTGATGTTCCACCTATAGAATTAATCTTGTTTAAGTTTTTCTTTAATAAATCTATGTTTTTAATATCCTTTGATCTTCTTAAACCAGATATTGCTGATTTTAAGTCTTTTTTAATCTTCTGAACTGCTTTTTTTGGATTAACTGCTAAAAATCCATCCAAATTCTTTAATATTTCTGCACCCAACTCCAAAAATAATAACTCAAATGGTTTTATGTTTTCATAAGCTAACTTCTTATGGTCAAACTTATCAACACCCTTAGTCCAACCTAAAAACTTCTCATGTTTAATACTTTTTTTGTCCAATCTGAACGACTTGTTGAAATAAGCCCACCTTTTTACCAATGCTTCTAAAATATTTCTTGGAATCCTATACTTTTTTTGTTTTGCAGCATTAAAGATATATTCTCTCCAATACATTTCATGATACATACCTAAAGTATCATTATCCTTCAGATTATAAATAGTCTGTAACTTTCTCAACTTCGATAAAAAATATTTTTTCTTTTTAGAGAAATCTTGAACTTTAGGTAAGTTTAAAACAACTGGCTTAGATATTTTAAATCTCTTTTGAATATTAGCATTTGCTTGTCTAATCATCCCCTCTAACATTCTTGCACTATCTGTTATTGCACCCTTTACAGTTCCATCTTCATTAATCTCTATACTACCATGAAAAAATAGTTCAGATACATCATAATCAATTACATTTGCTGTAGCAGGATATACAATCTCTAAGTTCATCCATTTACTACCATTACCAAATATCTTTTCTTTTTGCTTATCTGATAATTTACCTATTGCATTCTCTAAATCTTTCATAGAACCAACAAATGCTTTTTCTATATCACCTCTACCACTAAAAAGACTTTTCATACCAGCTATATTCAATGAGGTTTTACCAAACATCTTTAAATGACCTTTATTACGAGCTCCTCTTAACTCTCCATCTACCCAACTTACCATCAAATTTTGTCCGTCAAGTTTCTCTGTAACATTATCTTCTCGACTTAGTTTTCCCTCTAAACTCATATCAATGATATTTTTAAAATCACCAAATGTTAAATGGTTGTCATCGAAAGGATGACTCATGTGACCTGCTGCTCCACCCATAAGTAATAACTCCTTTTCTTTACGTGGGTTTAAATCTAATTCTTGTATCCACCAATCGGGTGTAAACAATTTTGTTTCTGATAAACTTTTTGAATATTTCTGTGCTGCTTTAGAACCTTTATTCTTTGCTACCCACCTAACTGCACTTTGACGACCAATTGTTTTCTTTCTACCTTTAGGGTTAGGATTCTTTACCGTGTCTGGCGTAGATGTTTTTGCTTTCTTCTCAGCATCTGCTTTCTTTTTCTTGTGTGCTTTATATGCTTTAATAGCACCAAATGTAACACCAGCTGCCATAGTTCCAACACTACCTAAAATCTTTGTGTAAGGTGCAGTTAAACCTGTAGTAGCACCCACAGCAGTTAATATTAAGAACTTAGTTCCCATTTCACCACTAAATAAATCTGCCATTGAATAATCACCAGCGGCTGCTGCTGTAGCAGCTGCTGATAAATCTAAATCGTATTCTGGATCTCCAATAAAACTCATCTTTGTCCATGCGTAAGTCACACCTGCAGCTGCAGCTACACCCATTACCCTTTTTAGTTTTGGATTTTTCTGTAGGTAATTATCTAATTTTTTTAAATATTTTTCTTTCTTTTCACCAAACTTTGTTTTTGATAATTTCTTTGCTATCTTATCAGGAACATAATTAAGAACTTTCTGATATGCTTTGAAACCTTTCTTAGCACTATCTAATACTTTATCTACACTAAAATCATTCAACTTAGCAATAGAGAAAGTATTTTTATTCATCATTGTTTTTCTAACTTTATCTAATGGTTGTTTTGCTTTTTTAGCCCAATCTTTAAGAAAGTTATTAAACTTAACTCCCTCTTCTAACAACATTCCATCTACTTCAAGGAGAAATTTTATCTCATCGTCTAAATTAAAACTTTCTTTTAAATCTGTATTCTTTTCTGCGTTGTGTTTACCAGGTAGAACTGGTTGTGCTACATCAACTCCTGTAGTTTCACTAAAGTCATCTTTTAATCCAAACCACTTGATAATTTCAAAACCTACGTTGTTTAATACCCTATTCTCTATATTCTTCTTATACTTTGCGATAGCTACTTCTTTAGATGTATTTAGGTTTCCGTATGATATAGCAGGTACTGTATTTAATCTTATTGAAAAATCTAATAGTGGGTCTTTAGCATTATCACTAATAATATAATTTATGACTTGCCAACCAAGACCTTCAAAATTTTTCTCTAACCAATCTTTTGAAGTTGATTTATAATCATTAAAACTTATATGAAATGTTGGTGGTCCGTCATCGACAGGAGAACCTGCCATAACACTACTTTCTTTTATTATATCTGTTATCCTATCTAAATTATTATCTACAAACTCATATAATTTTTTAAAACTATTGTTCATCATATTAAAGATGTTCTTATCAAAGTATCCAAATGCTTGTCTAAATATTTTTTCTCTATTTTTTTCATACTTTGGTGAACCAAGTAAATCTCTCATCACAGTTCCACTTACCTCTTTACCAGCAACTTTAATTGATGAGTGAGGTGCTGTAAGAACGTAGCCATTTTCTTCGTAACCATTCATCTTGTTTTTATTTTTTTTATAGTCTTGAAAGTATTTACCACCTGATAATCTACCAGCATCTTTAGCACCAAACATATAGATTACTGCTGTAGTATCTTTGTCATATTTAGATAGAGTATTCTTTGCTACATAAGGTGATCTTTCTTGTACAATACGATTCTTAGGAATGCCCATCTTAACCATATGACGAACTTTTTCTGTAAAGTTCATTGGATGTCGTGGTGGTTGTTTTATATTAGACGTGGTGATATATACTTCATCTACTTGTTTCTTTAACCACTCATAAGTTTTTTTGTGATGAGGACCAAATGGTTGAAATCTACCACCGTATATACCAACGACTTTTTTTATTTTAGGCAATTTTTTATCAATTTCACTAACTGAATATACGAAACTTTCCATATACGAGTCAAGCTTTTTTTCTATTATTTTACTATCACTCATACCTCTTCCACCCTTATCAAAATCTTTTGAGAATTTTTTGAGTTTACCAAATGCTCTAAACTTTTTCATCTTATCTTGTTTTTGCCATTTCATCTTATCAAACACTTTCATTCTCATATGTTGTTTTACTATCCAATAAATATCTAATGTATTACCACCCATTGATTTTATCCACTTATCGTGTTTCTTAACAAGTTTTGCAGAAACGTGTTCGTGTCCGTAATGTGTCCAAAATCCTTTCTTTGGATGTAGTTTTGCAGTAGAGTCTTTACCTATATCGTGGAATAATGCAGATAGTGCAAAATCTATATCACCTGTTTTTAATGCTCTATTAGTTACTGCTATTGTGTGTTTTAAAACATTACCCTCTGGATGAGCATCTTTTCTCTGTTGATAATTTTTAAGATTCATAACTCTCTTTTTTAAATCACTTGGTAATGCATTATAAATATCTCTAAATGTTTTGGGTTTTTTTCTAACTGCTATTTCATTTAAAAATTTCTCTTTCTCCTTTGTTTTTATTGCTTTACCTATTTCAGGTCCTTTTAAATCTTTAGAAACATCTTTAGATTTAATAGATAATTTAAATTTAGCCATCTTTACAACATCTTTTTCATTACCTATCAATTTTCCATACTCTTTTATTTGTGCCATTGTTAAACTGGTTTTTTCTTGAAACTTCTTATACGTATAAATTTTTTCTGATTTAAAATTCTGTAATGATACTAAAAATGATACATTTGTAGATTCTTTAGTTGTATATCGTAATGAATTTAACTTGTTACCTAACTTACTTGAATCATTGTCTTTTAACAAATAAGAAAGTTGTACAATATAATCTTTAGAATTTATAAATTTTTTATTTATATTAAGTCCAGGTAATATCTGCTGTAACATTTTAAGATTATGGACTAATTTGAGATATTTACTTGGTGATTTAGCTTTAGATAAACTTTTTACAAACTCATCTCTTATTCTTTCTGCACTAACTCCCCTTAAACTTGGATTTTTCTTTAAAGCAGACAAAGTATCAGAATGTATTCTACCACCAATTGTTGACGAAAATCGTACAGCCCTTAATTTTCTTAATGGATCTTCATCAAATCTAGCATCTGCTAAACCTACTGTACGAATTTGTTTCTTTTTTAAATCTTTTATGCCACCAACTAAATCAACTATATCATGTTTATCAATATCATAAAATAAAGCGTTAATAGTAAGATCTCTACGTTTAACATCTCCTTTTATATCAGTAAAATCTACCGCATCTGGTCTTCTACCCTTACCAATATCTTTTCTAAATGTAGCAATTTCATGACCATTGACTACAACAACACCAAATGATTTGCCAACCTCTACAGTTTTGAATCCACCTTGTTTTGCAATCTTTAATACTTCATCTGGTTTTGCATCAGTTACTAAATCAAAATCTTTTGGTGTATTGCCAAGTATCGCATCACGAACTGCTCCACCAACTACATAAAGTTGTTTTCTATTCTTTTTAAATAACTTATGTATTTTTTTTATATCTGCTGGTATATTTAATTTTAATTTTTGTTTAGCCTCATCAAGATTTTCATCTATTTCCGAATACACTGATCTATCAAGCTTTTTTTTCGCTTTTTTTCTTTTTTCTTGACTTGGTGATGGTAATATTCCTGCAGGCGCACCAAACTCTTCTTTGATAAAGGGTTTTACCAGCCATTCAGTTAAATTATTCATCAGACTATTTACCTAATGCTCTTGTGAAGAATTGTCCTTGTTGTCTTGCTTTAAGATGTGCTTTTTTAAATTCATTGAATTTTTTCATTAAGAATCTATCCTTACTTAGTTTTACAGTACGTTCAAGTTTCTGTAAATCAGCTGAAGATTGACCACCAGCTAATGCTTTCATTACTTTCATATGTTCTTGATAAACATCGTCAGTTGATGTAGCCTCATCCAAATCAAGAAATTCTTTTAAACTAATCATACTGATAACGCTCTCTTATACCAACCGAATATGAATCTTTCTTGTTCTGGTTTTCTATTTACTAAATCATAGTAGTGTTTTAGTCTGTAACAACGAACTCTTTCTAATTCAGGTGTATGTTTTGCTAATGCTGCTCTTGTGCCTGGTCCGAATCCACCATCTACATCTAAGTCACCACCTTTTGCATTAATTGCTCTCTGTAGAATCTTAACTGCTGTTCCTCTACCTTGATTTACACACATATCAAAATAGATGTGCTTTAAATCATCGGGTACTTCATTTACTTTATTTTTATCCCAATAGTCTTTTTTGTATATTTCTTTAGCGTCATCTTTAGTAAGGTTTTTGATATCTACGTCAGGATAGAATCTACCCGCTATACCAAAATTAGTTTCACCACCTAAATCTTTAGGATCGTGAACATAACCACCTTCATGTTCTAAAGTTATTTCTATTATCTCATCAAATGTCTTTAACATTTTATGCTCCTTGTTTTTTGATAATTTGCTGTTTCTTAACCCATTTTTTTGCAATTGCATTTTTAATAGGTTTTTTAATAAATTTGTCAATACCTTTTTTAACCAACATATCAAATTTTTCTTGTGCTTCATCTTCATCCAAATGTTTAGAGTTATCTACTATTAAAAAGTTTAATTTAAAAAGATTTTGGAATTTACCAAGATTTTTCTGTACATCAGTCCAAGAGTCTTTTAATAACTTTGGTGGTAATACTCTATCTCGTTCTTGATTTCTTTTCTGTGCTACTTCTAACGTTGTATTAACAAATATCATATAACTATCGTAACCATCTTTTTCTAAATCTTTTTTCATGGCTGCGAGTTTACCAAAGTCGTGACCAGTACCATCAATAATCATTCCAAGTCTACCTTTTTTATACAACTTCATTCGCTGAGCGGTAAGTTGTTTACCAAATTTTCTTAAACCACTTTTACCTTGTGCTGTCAAATCTTTGAATACTTCATCGGGCATCTTATCAAGGTCAGTTCCAAATCCAAATTTTTTAAGTAGAAATTTCAACTCTTTATCTGAGTTTACCATCTTCATACCACTACGAGAAATATTAAGTCTATCAGGTATTCCAAACAATCCTTTTGTTATGTAGGTTTTACCACTTCCTGGTCCGCCAGCAAGGAATACTGCTTTAAATATACCTGGGTCGTTTACACCCTCAAATAGTAAGTCTTTTAATTTAATCATAAATAAATACCTGTTTAATATAAATATCTTATTTAGTAAAAACCTTAACTCCGTAACGATTTTCAAAGTCTTTTGCGTCTTTTTCATCATTAACGATTGGTTGTCCTTTTATATTCAAACTTGTGTTTAAAACCATCGGGCAGCCTGTTTCTTTGTAAAACTCTTTAATTAATCTGTAATAGTTTGGGTTGTCTTCTTTGGAAACAGTTTGAACTCTTGATGTTCCGTCTACATGACAAATAGCAGGGTATTTATCAGGATACTTACAATCTGCTACAAACTGCATGAACTGAGACTTACGAACTGGCATATTGAAGATTTCATGTGCGTGTTCTTCCAATACACTTGGTGCG
>Ga0308019_10001316_pt1 | contig 15243 bp, 12 predicted proteins | sample Neamet284_FD_203135 | JGI IMG/M metagenome (GOLD analysis project Ga0308019, IMG submission 203135) | Marine microbial communities from water near the shore, Antarctic Ocean - #284 | ecosystem: Environmental > Aquatic > Marine > Unclassified | place: Southern Ocean | collected 2014-10-01 | reverse complement strand
TGTTGTCTGTGTTGTTGTCTGTGTTGTTGTCTGTGTTGTTGTCTGTGTTGTTGTCTGTGTTGTTGTCTGTGTTGTTGTCAGCTACTGCCTTCCAGACAAATGTTCCATGTTCAATGGTATCCCAATTGTATGGAATGTCGACAAAAGCCGAACCAGAAGACACGCCCATCATCAAACTCATGCCATCCTTTTGGACAAACTTTCCGCTGACTAAATCAAAGTCATCGCTGCTAATAACTCCGTATCGGACTTTAATAATATCTGTATTCCCAGGAGCGGTATTGTCAGTATAATGGGTGTTTCCAGTGGTGTTCGCAAAAGATGCGTTTTGACCAAAATCATCTGTGCACGCATACTGAATTTCCCACATTGTGGATTCAATCAATTCGCAATAATACCACCAGTGATTGGAATTATCAACCCGTTCCCATTGGTTTAGTCCAGCATTCCATTCCCAATCTCCATCCACCAATTCCCATCGATCGTCGTCGGTATCACTCGATGATGAAGCACAATAATACAACACTGGTGACGATTCGAACACTTCGCAATCGGGCTGAGTATAACTAACCGAAGAATATACCTCGTCGTTCATGCAGTTGAACGCCATGCCCCATTGTTCACGATATTCGAGATTGCAAGTATCGTATTGGTATTGGCCTGGTTCTTGCAACCAGCCACCTTCACAATTCCATTTCATAGAATCATTATCGAGAATGCAGGTTTGATTTTCTGCACTCGAATCTGGATCGTAATAGTGGTCTGTGACCATGATTTCATCAGTCAGGCATGTCCATCCATCAATGCTTTCACCAGTTGAGTTGGTTACAGACGTGCAGTTCTCATAAAATTGCCCAGAATAGATTCCAAGTTCAAATTCGCCATTTACATTTACGGCCCATGTACCGTTAAAGAGGTAGAACTGCGAAAATTGAATTCCTGTCTCATCGAATGTTAATTCACAAAATGATTGATTGAGTTGAACATCTTCACCGTTCATCGACCACGAAGTGCCGATTTCAACATCTCCATTTAGACAATCGTCGGTAATATCCTCCAAACGGTCTTCCCAGAACGAATCAAATTCCGACTGGTTCAATATTCCATCGCGATTACCTGCATCGTAATCGAGGTATACGAGCGACCACACACCGTATCTTTCCTGAATGTTCAATTCCAGACCTTGCCCATTAAGTTCCAACATTGATTCAGCAGTATACATTAATGAGGACTGATTTGTGTTGTAATCAATAATCCAGTCACATATAAGAACTTCAATGTGGTCATAGTCACTATATGGACCTACCTCTGGATTGGAGAAATTGATATTTCGGTCGAGTGAAACGAAGAGGTTGATGACGCAAGAATCTGTTGGAATTGTAAGGGTCCACTCAAGTGTATGATTGGTCGTGTTTGCAAGAGAAAAGAATTCACTGTATTCACTCAAGTGATCCATAGAGCTAGAACTATCGATGAGGTCATGCATTGCCCACTGTAAGGTGTGGTTTGAATTGTTCTCAAGGTGTTCAAGTTGCCATTTAAGTTCAACTGTAGCACCTTGTACAAATTCTGGATTGGCATAATCACTTACAATTTCCGTATCGTTAAGTGTCATCAAAGTCACTTGAGGAGTTGCTGACCGGGCTTCTGTTTCACCGATGGAATCTGCTTGGGCTGGTGCTGTTAAAAGGACAGATAAAATCATCAGTGTTGTGAGAAAAAGCGAGCATTTTTTATTAGACATGGATTTCCGAAAGGAATGATAAATATAATCTTAATGGAAAGTAGTCTCGACTCCACAACGTCCACCACCCTCGTCAAAGGCTTCGAACCCCGTAAGGTTCCGACGCACAAGGGTCTACACCCACGCAGGAGTCAAACTCTTGAGACAAACGTCTGTTGAATCTCAGCGTGAAGCAAGTGTGAGGTTCTTCCACATTTCTTCAGGGACTTCCATAGCAAGTCGAAGTCCACCCATTGCACCAAGGCGCACAGGGTCGTCGACTACGTGGACATTCACATCACCCATATCAGAGAGTTTACGCTCAATCATTGCGCCAAGTCCTTTGATACCTGAACCGCCACCGGCAAGAACGATGTTTCGACGGAACTCATCATGGTATTCAGGGTTTGAACCGGAAATCAATTGCTTGACATTTTCTACGATTGGGTCAACAATTGCTTCACAAGCACGTTGAATACAATCAGTGATGTCGAGGCTCATTGCTTTTCCTTCGATTGAGAAGTCAACCATAACTGGTCCATCAGGTGAAGCATTTCCAACGAAGGAATGTGCTTCCTTCCAGCGTCGAGCCATATCCTTTGTGATTTGAGCTCCACTGTATTTGGATTGAACTTCTTCGATGATCTTTCGGTCGATGAAATCTCCAGCATGGCCTGTGTGCATTTGATCGCCAGGTCCCGGAATCGTTCCGTAGACACGGCAAAGGTCGGCTGTTCCAGCGCCAATATCGATGACGAGGGTATGTTCAATCATGTCAAGAGCGTAAGCCACTGCGAAAGGTTCAGAGATAATCATTGCAGCGTTAACAGATCCTGCTGCAGCATCGAAGATAGCGGTCTTGTCGACATAGCTTGCTTCAGCTGGTGCACCAATGACTGCGACAACACGGTCGTAATCTTCAGGGTCAGATAGACCGATGAGGTGAGTGATGAAGTGTGCGATGAATTCACGGTCTTCTTGAGTATCTTTGATGACACCGAGTTCCAGAGGGCGGAAAAGGTTGAGAGCAAGACGGTTCTTGAGGGCTTCTTCACCGAAAAGAACATCTCGCTTGAGGAAATTTCGAGCGATTGGATCTTTTGGAGTTCCAATAACTGTTAGTTCTTCTTCTTCATGGCTATCCGAAGATACCATGACGGAACGGAAGGTTCCCAAATCAATTCCAATATACAATATGTCTTCTGCCATAGCACTCAACTACCCTTGCCATTGCGAACTACCTTATGAAGAATACCTCGCTTATGGGCGAAGGTAACATTCGTGAAGAAGAAAAAATATTCATTTCTGCGAATTGTGGAATCCTATAGAAACGTCACCTTCGAAGGTATTTTATTTCAGAAAGGCTTCAACACCATTCTTCACAGCCCTGACAATACCATGCAGCGTATTCTGGGTAGAGTTGAGCCATTTTTCCACAGATGGTACATTCTTTGAGTGCATCTTTACCATACATCTCCAAAACCATTTGGACATGGTACACATCATCGATACCTAATTGCTGCCTCATCGACCAGAGTAATTGGTCTTCACTTGGAGAAATGATGCCATCTTCTAAAACGAGTTCGACGATATTGCGATAGTCGTCAAAGTCCTGAAGGTTCCGAGCATCGAGAATGACTCCATTCTTTTCTGCTACGATATCCGTACCTCCTGGGTCGTCAACAAACAGAACCAACGATTCACGCTTTAATTCTTCATGACGAAGTTCAAATGAAATTCGAACTCCTTCAAGTGATGCAAAAACTAAATCTGAATTGCTGTTGATCGTCGTACAAATAGAGCGGGCTGTGTCTTCTGCAGAACGCCCTTTCCTCCAACCATGAGGGTCATCGACGTTAAAGCAATAGAATTCTGTACCTTTCCCTGGATACTCAAGGCGAATTTCTTCACCTCCGTCAAAACCGTTGGCTACAACAGTAAGAGCTGCAACTTCAGTCGAAACGATATTGTCTTCATCATCGAAACTAATCATGAGAGGTTTTCGTTCTTCTGTTGCGGTATTAAAATGGCCTTGCATTCCAGACATCCATTTGTCCTCAAGGCGGGAAAGGGATTCTTCCTGAACTTTCGATAAATTTTTATCGACACCAAGCACTCCAGCAAGGCTGCCACTTTCGACTTCACGTTTGAATTCCTCAATTTGCTCACTGTCTTGATGATATGTTGGAATTTCAACCGAAGAAGATTCTTCAACGAACTCGGCATCTTTCCATTCGTGTTGGCATCCAACACAATTCAAGTATCCATTCATGGTCGAGGGTTGAGACTCTCCACCACATCGAGGGCAATCACCGCCCTCGTTGTAGCCAAGGTTGTCTACGGCGTCGCGTCGACCCTTGCGTATGTTCCCAAATCCTGCCATATTGTTGCCACATCATTGGCTTTGTATCAAGGCTTTGGAGAAAAGAAATGAGATGAACGGTTTGTATTTAACGCTTCGGAATCGCTTTTAGACCATATCGTATCTTACCTTCTTGCGCATATATTCGACGGACTGCGAAATGGACTCGGTCACCAATCTTTGGTGAATATTCAATATCATCGGAGACCAGGAAAACTCCTCGTGGACCTTGCTCAAAACGAACCAAAAGAGTTTGAATTCCTCCGAGTATTGGAGCACGTAATGAAAATTCAGAAGGGGCTCCAGCAGCACTGAGTTTCGTCCACGATTCTACGTGAGCCTCAGGAACAAGTGAATGTGATTCGAGAGGGAGACGCTGGCCATCTGCATCAAGTTGACGCGGTGGCCAAATCATTCGGTCACCAACTTTTTGCGAAGCAAGGGACAGTCGTGCCCGTGCACCTTCGATGTACTGAGATGGAGAAATATAAGCCCCTTGTGAGACATGACTTACTTCTTGTTCAAGTTCCCATGCATTCTCCATATCATGATAGAAATCTGCATCAATAATTTCAACATCCTCGGGTGCTTCAAAGTCAAAGGAGTCAGCATGCGACTTTGTGACCACAAGCGTTGCTTCATCACCACTCAAAAGATCCCATTCAATGGTTTCGAAATCTAAATCCTCATTGTGGGCAATTGAATCAACTCCAGTAGCAAGATATACTGTTTCAGCATCAATCGAATCGGAAAGATGCATGGATTCAAGAGAATGCCCCTTGCTGTGCATAAATTGAATGCCTGCAATCGCCATTGTCGTAGCATCACTGTCAGGTCCATAGACGATTTTATCTTCGTGCATATAGGAGGATTGAATGAACAGGGAATCATCATTCTCAACGACTAAATAGCCCTTCCAATGAGAATGTTCACCCATTTCGCTCCCTCCCGAAGATGTGAACCGCACAGGTAGCCCCTGAGCCTCCAACATTGTGGGTCAAACCAATTTCAGCATCTCGTACTTGTCGAGCGTCTTCCACAGTACCTCTCAACTGTTTGAAAACTTCTACAGCTTGGCCCGTCCCTGTTGCCCCGAGTGGATGACCTTTGGATTTGAGCCCTCCACTTGGATTGATACAGACTGAACCTTCATTTCTGACGCCTTGTCCTTCACGTGCAAACACCCCACCTTGACCATGCTCTGCGAACCCAAGGTCTTCAGTAGCCATCAATTCTGCAATGGTAAAGCAATCATGGACTTCTGCCAAATCAATATCATTTGAAGTTAAACCCGCAGCAGAATAAGCGGACTTCGATGCCTTTTGTGTTGCCACTAATTGTGTGACTGAAGGCCGGTCATGAAGTGCCAATCGATCAGAGGCTGCACCTGATGAACGAATCCATACAGGATCATCGGTAAATTGTCGAACAACATGGTCCGCTGCAAGAATCACACACGATGCACCGTCGGATGTTGGACAACAATCATACAATGTAAGAGGGTCAGCAACCATAAATCCGCTTTCAGCCTTTTCAAAAGAGATTTGTTTTCGAATGTGTGCATGCTCATTTTCAAAACCGTGCATATGGTTCTTCACACTGATATTGACCAAATCATCATGCGATGAATCGTGCTCATGGAAATGCCGGCGTGCCATCAAGGCATAGGTACCTGGAAACGTCAAACCTGCAAGTCGTTCCCATTCGGTATCACCCGAAACGCCGAGCCAGAATCGCTTTCTCTCTGGAGATAAATCATTCATCTTCTCGATTCCACCTGCCACGACAATGTCGGCCTGACCGCTTTTGATTGCCATCCATGCATCTCGTAGGGCGAAGCCAGAAGAGGCGCAAGCATTTTCGACACGGCGGACTGGAATGCCATCCAATCCTGAATGTTCAGTAAGTAAAGCCGCAGTATTGCCGAGTTGGGCGCCACCAAAGGCGACACTTCCAATGAATGCTTCGTCAACTTGTCGAGGTTCAAAATCTCGGTCGACACTGGAAAAGGCATTTTCTGCAGCCTCAGCCCACATTCCTTTGAGTCCAAGTTGGTGATTACCATACTTTGTTTGACCCGCACCGATGACGGCAACATCGACCATGACAAGGCCAACAAGAACAAGCATTTGATTGAGTCGGTCAACGGATTTCATGCCTTAATTCCGTTCGAACCACCCGTAGAGTCTAAGAACACCCTCTACTCCCCTCAAAACATGCTGCGACAATGTAGAGCCCACGGGCACTTCAAAGGTGCTAATTGCCCCACCTGCAACGAAGAAGGAAAATTCATCATGAGTGACCGAGAATCTAACTCTCTCGGCCGAATGTTGGCACTTGTCTTGCGACACGCTCCTGAAAAGTTTAATGTTGAAATGGACATCAATGGATGGGTCAATGGACGAGAACTTTCCGAATCAATTTCAAAGCAACGTCGCCACTATCATTGGCTGCGCGGTTGGCACTTCGCTGCTATCGCTAACGCTGATGACAAGGGACGCTACCAAGTCGAAGGTGAAATGCTCCGTGCTACATATGGACATTCAATCGAACTCGAACTCGATCTTCCTACCGACGAAATCCCTGAAGGACTTTACTGGCCCTGTGAAGAAGAGCAAGTAGAGACAACCAAAGAATTAGGAATCACAACTGGCGACCGAAAGCACATCCACCTCTCCCGAAGCATTACCAACGCTATGGAAGCAGGCCATGTTCGTATTCAACGACCGGCGATTCTTGAAGTTGATACTGTTCGTGCAATTGCAGATGGACACATCATCTACAGAGCTGGAAAAACAGTGTTCCTCGTCGATGAAATGCCTGGTGAATACCTCTACCGCATTGATGCTGATGATCCAATAATTTTGGAAGTCGTTGCTCAATGGGAAATGGAAGAGCAAATTGCAGAGCAGGAAGAGAAAGCTGCAGAACAAGAAGAGAAACTTGCAGCACAAGAAGAAGAGTGATCAACGCTTTTCGCCACAAGAGGCGCAGAAGTCGAGGTCGTTCTCGAGATGATTCCCACAACCACTGCAATGGGGTTGTCCTACATTGAGCGTTTCCATCTTTGAGACCTGGTTTGGTGCTTCATCACGGGTATTGGCCTTAACAAAATGGAGTGGGTCGATACCATGCTCCTTGAGTTCACGGAATCTGTTTCCGAAAATAATAGCCTCTTGTATAGCAGATTCGATTTGAAGTTGGCGAGATTCTCGTTCGACACGGTCACCGATTTCTTCTGATTCTTCAAGAATGGCTTGGAGATGGCGCATAAAGTCATTCAGTGACGGTCCGTCGGACATAATCCTTGCATCACTCCGTGGGTCATCAATGCTTGGTGAGAAAATTATCGTTTGATGGGAAATGAAGGGGCATCCTCTTGAGCGATTTCCTCTTCGGAGACACATGCGTGAGCGGGTGATTATCAAATGGGGTGGAGGCCTTATCACTGACAAATCATCTCTTTGCACCCCAGATTTGGAGATTTTAGAGCAACTTGCTCAAACTGTTTTGGAATGTCAAAGCCATGATATCGATGTCATAGTGGTCCATGGTGCTGGTTCATTCGGTCATTTGCGAGCGAAACATTGGAGATTAAACGAAGGCATACTCCCAAATGTAGAATTTGAACCGGATCATGAATGTTCATCTCAACTCGAAGCAGTCAAACGAGTACGAAAGGAAATGCTTCAACTCAACGCACATGTATGTGACGCTCTCATCCAGAAAGAAATCACACCCAACATCCATCCACCTCATCTTTGGGCTAAGAATACTGGTCCAATTTTTTTGGGTGACCTCGACCGATTCCTAGAGCAAAACGATGCACAGGTCCATGTCACCTTTGGTGACGTGGTTGATGTCGAAGGTCATCAACAATTTGGAATTCTTTCAGGTGATGACCTCGTTGTTCGTTTAGCGATTGAATTACCGGATGTAAAACGATTAGTTTTTGCAATTAAGGGAGTTGATGGATTGCTACGAGTGCCCCCCGAACAAGCCAAGGAAAGTGACCTGATCGAGAACTGGTCACCAGAGATTGAGTTTGAAGGCACCCATCAATCAGAAATTGATGTGACCGGAGGTATCGGTCTAAAAGCAGACCGTGGCTCATTCGTGGCATCTCATGGAATAGAAGTAATCATGGTAAACGGTGGGAAATCTGAACGTGTATTGGGCGCAATGCTCGGTAATCCGGTAAGAGGTACTCTTGTAACTGCTAAAAAGTGAACTGCGCTACTTTTCGCAGACAAAGAGGGATGTATCCGTCAACCTAAAACAGAGAACTCTTCATGTAGCGTGTGCGAATCCATTGGGTTGGGGTTCACATGGCCGGGTATGAGATTGAAGATGTCCAAAGCGTCGAACTCTCCGATTCAGAGCAAGAATTGCTTGACTCCATCGGTGCAGATGCGAACCAATCAAAATTGATGGCAGAGGCGATTATTTCCGTCACTGAGAAGGATGAAGTATTAGGTCCAATGTCAAAGATTTCTGCTCATCGTGATGCTGGTTCTTACCATCGTGCCTTTAGTGTTCTTCTTTTCGACTCAAAGAATCGTCTACTGCTTCAACGAAGAGCAGATGATAAAGTTACTTTCCCTGGTGTTTGGGCCAATTCATGTTGTTCACATCCCCTTCATTCTGAAGATGAACTGGATGAAGAAAATGCTCTCGGTGTCAAAAGGGCTGCCATTCGTAAATTAGAACAAGAGCTCGGGATTTCACCTGCACACTTTTCGGTTGATGATTTCCACTTCATGACGAAAATGCGTTACTCCGCACGGATGAATGAAACTTGGATTGAGCGGGAAATCGATCATATTTTGGTTGCTCAAGTCGATGTTGAACTCAATCCGAATCCGAATGAAGTATCAGAAGTGGCCTGGGTCACCTATGAGGAACTTGAAGAATTGCTACTTGAGGAAGAACCAACAAATGGTTCCATCGCTCCTTGGTTCCGATGTATTGCTGCTCGTATCATGAATGAGGAATGGTGGAATGCAGTTGGGAATAATTCCGCATTAGAAGAACTCGCTGATAATAAAATTCATGATATGGGTGATGTGACACATATGCTGCCCGAAGCAGAAGGCGCAGGACTCGACATCTCGGTTCTTGAAGTCAAATCTCTTGTTGAACAACGTATAATGAACAGTTTGATGGCATCTCGGCACCAGCGTTTGGCTTCAGCCATGACGCACTTGATTCATGGTGGTGGAAAGCGACTACGAGCAACCTTGCCTTGGCTTGTCGGTAAGGCTGTAGGCGACTCACATTCAGGAATGTTAGATGTAGGTGCTGCGATTGAAATTGTGCACAACTTCACTCTCGTTCACGATGATATCATGGATGATGATGATGTCCGAAGAGGACGAAATGCAGTCCATATTGAATTCGATCTTCCAACTGCAATCAATGCAGGAGACGCCATGCTGGCTATTGCGTTTGAACGCTTAGTTCAGGCTGAAGGATTAGAAGCAACAGATGTAGCAGCCTTGGTAAATCGAATTGCTTGGATGGTTCGACGAGTGAGTGAAGGACAGCAAATGGATATCGAATTTGAAGATGAATTGGCGGTATCCGAAGAGGATTACATCGAGATGATCGAAGGTAAGACTGCAGTTATGTTCCTCACCTGTGCTGAAATCGGTGCTCGTATGTCTGGTGCCGATCAAGAAACAATAGACTGTATGGCCGATTGGGGTCTTGCAGTAGGATTGTGCTTCCAGTTGATGGATGATTTAATTGATGTTCTTTCAAAATCATCTGTCCTTGGAAAGCCTGCAGGTTCAGATGTAGCCCAAGGTAAGCGTACGCTCATGGTGATTCATGCTCTTGCTCAACCAGATTCGAAAGATAAAACGACGCTTCTTGCAGCATTAGGAAAGGGCGAAGAGGCTGATGCAGAGGCTATTGATGCTGCTTTACAAGCTCTTGAGAATCTGGGCTCAATTGATTATGCACGACAAAGGGCTGTGGAATACCATGCCAAAGCACATGCTTGTCTCGACCGTATCACGCAAGGGCCATCTCTACGAGCACTACGTGAACTCACTGACTTCCAACTGAAGCGTATCAGTTGAGTACGATGAGTTCACCGGTTCGTACTTCGCCTGACTGAATCACTTTAGCATACCAACGTGTTGAATGTTGGTTTATCTTTACTGAAATACATTTGAATTCCTCATTCAAAAACGAATCTTTGATCGTTCGACAGGGTGGGGCGTCAGAAGTAACCTCTAAGATCACATGATCGAAATGAAATTGGGTTCCAATGGAAACTTTCTCCCATGGGATTCCTTGGATGAGAACATTCTCTCCAACAGAACCGGGATAAATCGGATGACCTTCACTTTGAAGTTGATTCATAATTTCGGTACTGAACAAACATACTGCACGGTTTGGGCCTCCATGATGCTTCATATCGTTTTGCTTATCACCGACACATCCGTGTTCAAGGATATGTAACGTTTCCACTGAAGGCTTTGGCACACCTCCAAGAGGTGCTGCAAAAAGGCCCAGGATTGAGCCTTCCATTCAACTCACTCAGAATAGTAGGATTCTGGGTAAGGTTCTGGCTTGAGTCCCTTACGAGTTCGGATTTGAGCAACGACCTTGTCAAACAATTGAGGAGGAAGCATTTCGAAACCGAGGTTTTCTGTGTTCCAAACTGCGCGGCCTTGAGAAGCAGCACGGATATCGTTTGAGAAACCAAAGGTTTCAGCAATTGGCAAAATTCCGATAACGGTTGTAACTTCACCTTCTGATGGCATGTCTTCAATGATTCCACGGCGGTTTGTGACTTCACGAGTGACTTGACCGAGCCAATCGTTTGGCACGGAGACGAAAGCCTTCTGCATAGGTTCAAGCAAAACAGTGCGTGAACGAATCATTGCACCCTTGATTCCGTTACGGACTGCAGGAATTGTTTGAGCAGGTCCACGGTGAATTGCGTCTTCGTGAAGCTTTGCATCAACGAGACGAACAAACATTCCTTGAACTGGTTCATCAGCAATAGGTCCCTTGACACAGACACCATTGAAGGCTTCAATAATCAATTCACGAGTTTCGTGAAGACCTTGAATACCCTTGGTATCGTTGACCAAAACGTTCGAGCCATTGATAGCGTAAATCTTGCGCATCAAATCTTTATCCATGCCAAGTTCACCGAATTTGCGTCCGACTTCCTTTGCATCGTTTGGTCGAATTGTTCCTGAACCAAGATCACCGGAGCGGAGTGCTGCGACAACTTCTGGTGTGAGTGCTTCGATTTCAAAGAAGAAACGATTGTGGCGGTTTGGGGATTTTCCTTCAAACGCATTTCCACGGTTGCTACCTTGGATACCTTCACGGTAGACCACAATAGGTGGACTGACGCTCACTTTGATGTTCTGTTCTTCTTCAATACGATAGACGGTGATTTCCAAGTGAAGTTCGCCCATTCCAGCGAGCAATGCTTCACCAGTTTCTTGGTTGGTCGTAACTTGAAGAGAAGCATCAGCCTTAGCAAGTGAACGAAGAGCATCGATGAACTTTGGAAGGTCCTTCATACTCTTTGGTTCAACAGCGACAGTAACAACGGGGTCGGAGTAGTGTCGAATTGGTTCGAAAGGCGTGAAATCTTTGTTACGTGAGAGTGTAACACCAGCAGCGGCTGAGCGAATACCGGTTAGGGCTGCAATGTTTCCTGCAACGACCTTAGGGACTGTAATTCGGTCTCCACCGACCATCATGCTCACTTGTTGAACACGTTCTGGTTTAGCAGCACCAATTGCAAACACAGTTTCACCTTGAGAAATCGAACCTGAATAGATACGACCAACTGCAACTTCACCTGCGTGAGGGTCCATCCAAATTTTGGTAATCATCATAGCGAGTTCTGCGTCAGGGTCGCAATTTACCATTGCTTTTCCAATCTCGGAGTCAATATCGCCGGTCCAAATATTTGGAACACGGTAAGGTTGTGCTTCAACTGGTCCAGGCAACTTGGTAACAGCCATATCCAAAAGAACTTCATGAACTGGGGCTTTCTCAGCCAATGTTTTTTGGTCTTCATTTTTACAATATTCGAAAATATCAGTCATTGAGACACCTGACTTCTTCATGTAAGGAATGGTAATTCCCCAGTTGTGGAATGCACTACCGAAAGCGACTGTTCCGTCCAAGACACTGACTTGCCACGCCTTCTTGAATTCTTCAGGAGCGAATTGGCTAATGAGACGGTTAACTTTTTTGATCGTTTCAGTGAAACGAGCCATCATGTCTTCTGGAGTAACCTGCAACTCATTGATGAGACGGTCAACCTTGTTAATGAAAAGAACAGGCTTCACCTTTTCCTTGAGGGCTTGACGGACAACAGTCTCAGTCTGAGGCATTGGTCCTTCAACAGCACATGCAAGGATGAAACATCCATCGACTGCACGCATTGCACGTGTTACGTCGCCACCAAAGTCAACGTGACCTGGGGTATCGATGAGGTTGATGAGGTAATCTGTTCCTTCAATTTCGTGAACCATCGATGCAGATGCTGCGTTGATGGTAATACCACGAGCAGATTCTTGTTCATCGAAATCGAGAACACGAGCTGCACCGGCAAGTTCACTGGACATCATTCCAGCACCAGCGATGAGGTTGTCGGAAAGTGTTGTTTTTCCGTGGTCAATGTGTGCAGCAATACATAAATTACGGATTTGAGGTAAAATATGCATGACTTCTGTTGCTTTGTTAATGTTGTCTTCCTTTCGGCCCATGAAATCACCAGTGACTACTCGTCAATCTCGGCCACCGGAAAGGGGTTCTTAAGTGACTCGCTGTGAAGATACGGATAGCATCGACCGTGAATGGAAGAAGGCGTTCGCAAATGACGTTAAAGTTAGACGAGAATACGAGGTATTCAGGCTCAACGAGCAGAGGATGCGATTCGTTCCAATTCTTCCTTCTTAGCAACTGCGTAAGAAGTAGCATCACCAGCAGCAGCCTTTGAAAGCTCGTTGATGATACAGTTGGTCAAAGTTCGCTTCGACTTGTGTGTGCCTTGATGAGCGCCGATAGCAAGATTGCGAAGAGCGACGTCGAGGCGACGGGAAGGTGAAGCATCGACAGCCTTTGGTTGAGAGACTGCACCGAACTTAATTCGAGTGATTTCTTCCATTGGAGCGCCATTGCATATTGCATTGACAAAGACTTGCAAAGGGTTCTCGCCAGATTTTTTGGCGATTGTGTCAAGAGCAGCTTCGAATGCTTTCATTGCGCCTTGTTTCTTACCAGTGTAAGGACCTGAGCGCATGAGTTTGTTGATGTATCGTTCGACGACAGACAACTTAGCCTTTCCAAACCAAGCGTTTGCGTGACGGCCACCGGAGTGTGGCACACCAACAGTTGTGAGATTGATGTAAGGTGCAAGGCCAGGATCTTTGCAAGTGATTGCAGATACATCCCACTTTCCAAACACGAGAGTTCCGATTCCTGCAATAGGACGGACTTCTTCAATGACATCTTCTACTTCTTCCTCTTCGACTACCGTTTCTGATTCAGACATATTCAACACCTCAGCGGATTGGTTTCTCTTTTCGGCCACGGACCATTTCATTCAATGAAACGCCGTTGACTTGGATGACCTTGTAACGGACTCCAGGAATATCTCCGTATGAACGACCCATGCGTCCACCGATACCTTCAACCATAACTTCATCGTGTTCATCGATGAAGTTAATTGCACCGTCGCCAGGAGCGAAAGCTGTGAGTTTGTTTCCGTTTTTGATAAGGGAGATCTTGACTGCCTTACGAATACCCGAGTTCGGTTGTTTAGCTTCAATACCGACTTTTTCAATGACGATACCTTTGGCTTGAGTAGAACCCGCAAGAGGGTCGTGCTTTGCCCGCAATTTGAGCATACGCTTCTTATATCGACGGTCTGACCAACGAAACTTTTGACGGTCCTTGGCCATTTTAGCACCTGCGAAGAGTCCTCTACCCATCATAATCACCGCATTCAAGCACTCTGCCGACTTGAATCCTGTATATAAAAAGACCCTCAAAGCCTGTGTCCAAGAGATAGAGAATTCTGCTTACTGCGAGTTAGAATCAACCAAGAAGAAGTACCATTCCATCTCAAATTTGAGGAATTGGTAAGTGTGCTTAAACAAGGTTCAAGCGATGAGCCCTTTTGGCAAAGGCATGGCCTTTCGTGACCACCTCGGTGCAGCCACCGAAGAATCGAACCCAACCAGCCTTATCCATGGCATGTGGAAACACTCACGGGCAAGTCACCACGCACTCACAGTATTCACCGATATTCCCGAAAGTCCTGGCCATCGTGCAGCAATAAATATTCTCACCCGAGAACGTCTCTGTGCGGCAATCGGTATTACTCCAGAAGAATATATTGACACATTAGGCTGGGCAATGGAGAACCCGAGTGAGCCGGTTATTGTCGATGCTTCGGAAGCGGAATGTTTCGAAAACATGCAAGAGGTCGTTGACATCACAAAACTTCCGATTCCACATCATTGGCCCGAAGACCGTGGACGATATTCATCGGCAAGTGTGATTATTGCAGAAGACAATGGAATCCGAAACATGTCTTTCCACCGACAATTTGTACGTGATTCAAACCATTTGGTTGTTCGATTGGTTCCACGACACCTACGAACAATGACCATGAATGCACGTAAAGAAGGGAGAGAAGTCGACATTGCGATTGTCAATGCACCAGATCCGGTCGTCCTTCTTGCAGCTGCAATGTCTTTTGATGACAATATCGATGAATTGACTATTGCAGCAGCATTGCATGAAAAGCTGTATGGGAAGCCTCTTCGATTGACTCGGATGCCAAACGGTGTCTTCGTCCCTGCAGACGCTGAATACGTCTTATGGGGTCGCATTACCAATGAAGATGATGATGAAGGACCCTATGTCGACATTACAGGGACGGTCGATGATGTTCGCCAAGAACCAGTCATCGAAGTCGATGGTGTCCTCCATCGCGACAATCCAATTTTCCATGCACTCATCCCCGGTGAAGCAGAACACAAGACACTGATGGGTCTCCCTCGTGCACCTACAATCAAATCTGCAGTGAATGAAGTCTGCGAATGTCTCGATGTTCATATGACTGAAGGTGGATGCGGTTGGTTAGCAGCAGTCATCAAAATTA
>Ga0308019_10001314_pt1 | contig 15261 bp, 8 predicted proteins | sample Neamet284_FD_203135 | JGI IMG/M metagenome (GOLD analysis project Ga0308019, IMG submission 203135) | Marine microbial communities from water near the shore, Antarctic Ocean - #284 | ecosystem: Environmental > Aquatic > Marine > Unclassified | place: Southern Ocean | collected 2014-10-01 | reverse complement strand
TCATATATAAACCCCCTCTCCTTCTTTTCTTTTTGGGGAAAAGCAGAAGAAATAAACAACCTAAATTTAAGAACTAATCTTTTTATATTCATCGTATAAAACCTCACTAATATATTTATGTCCCATATCATTGGGGTGAGTATCTTCTGGACTGAACCTATGCTTATCTTCTAACTTAGAATCAATACTATAACCACCAATACGTGGGTCTATAGGCCAACCAATGAAGTTTTTATTTATTTTGTTTGTATAAGGACTTTCTATAATAAGGTTGCAAAGCTCCTTATACTGAATGCCCTGTAAAGGTTCTCCTTTACCCATTAGGGGTTGACAACCTTGTATCTGAAGATGTGGTATATTATTTGATTCACATATGGTCTGAAGTGCATACATATAACCTAGACTTTCTTTTACTCCGCTCTTTATATCATCCAAAAACTTATTTCTTAGGGCAACACTAATATCATATTTAAGTCCCGATTTCTTAGTATTTTTTGTGGGGGGGATAAAAAACTTATCGTGCCAGTCTGCATCAAGAACTACTCTCTCTGGATGAAAACAATCCCAATCCTTCTTATAAACATCTCCATTTCGCCGATAAAGTGTTTTGTCATCTATAAAGAAACTAATTCGTTGTACTTCACTCCACATTGCAACTACTAGACCTATATCTTTTTTATTTAAAATTTCTTCTATAAGAGTATGATAAATTGCCTTATTTCCAAATCCACACTCACTTAAATTTATAAGTTCCATATCTAGTTTTTCTGCAAGAAGCTCTCCCCATATAGGAAACTCTTTCATCTTTTGTTGTTTTGCATAGTTGTCTGTGTAAGAACACCCACTAATAATTAACTTTTTGCGTTTAGAAAACAGCGACATTATACATCTTACTCCAAGCTTGAGCATCTTCCCAAGTATTAACCATAGGTTTTCCCTTAATATTTAAAGAAGTATTCAACAACATAGGACAACCTGTTTGTTCATACCATTCCTCCAATACCTGTCTAATTGAAGAACTACAATCTGGTTTTACTACTTGCACTCTTGCAGTTCCATCAACGTGAGTAACAGAGCTCATATCATGTTTTGCCTTTGCAACAAACTGCATATATTCATTCATCGGGCCCTCAAAGTATTCATCCTTATACTCTTCTAGGATTGCAGGAGCAAAAGGCCTGAACAGTTGTCTACGTTTAATCTTATTCACGGTATCCTTTATATCATATCGTGGATCACCAAGAAGAGAACGATTACCTAATGCACGTGGCCCAAACTCTGCCTTACCATTTGCAACCCCTACAACATGATTATCCAAAAGTTCCTTAACAACATTCTTAACATTTATTCCTTGAAGAATAGGATAACCAAGATACGGGTGTTTCCAGAGTAACTTTTGTTTGTTGACTAATGCTGCGGCTCCTAATGCAGAACCAGCATCGCCAGGAGCAGGCATGATCCAAATATTCTTACCTTTTATCTTAGAGTTCGCTGCACAGTTTAATGCACACCCACCCATGATTACTAGGTTTTCACTTGGACACATCTCTACAAGTTTAAGTAGTTCCCTCTCGTACAGGTCTTGTATGGACGCTGCGAGGTCTTCTGCACTAGCTTTAGGGAAAATGTTACCAACTCCCTTATGGTTGTTTTCCCATAACTGATCTTCTAAATCATACTTAGGTTCACCATAAGCAGACATCCCCATCGTGATATATTCATCTTCGTTGGGTTTTAATCCTATACGTTGGGTGATTGCAGAATAGAGGAGGCCAAGAGAATACGGATATTTCCATGACCTTATTTTTTTAAGTTTATGTTCTTTATGACCCATAAACCCATTAGTAGAACTACCCTCCCAAATAGAGATAGTATCCCACTCACCTATAGCATCTATAACTAAAACATTACAGTTATCAAATGGTGCAGTATAATACCCAGCAGCTGCATGAGATTCATGATGACTAAAACTACGATCATATTTTAATCTAGGATTTTCCCAAGATTGTCCTGCCCATAAACGTCTTAAATTTTTACGAAAAGGTTTCTCATAGTATGCAACTATGTCTGGTTGATTGCGATCTGAAACAGGCCATTGGGAAGGATGTACCCATTTGTCGTTTTTGACTCCACTATATCTTTCACTCTGAGAAGCATGAATTATTGTTTTATCACGAATAACGCACATTGCAGCATCATGAAATCCTTCGGAAATTCCTAATATATTCATATATCACCTCACTTAAAATATCATTATATAGTATTATATAGATAATGTCAAGGAACTTATTTTTTTATGAATTTTTTATAAGCAACGATTGCTTCTATCGGAGTATCAGCCTTTCTGATTGCTGCTTTATTAGCTTTCGATTTACTATTTTTAACTATATCTTGTTCAAACATTTTCAATTTAAGTTTAAATAGTTCTTCCTTTTTTATTGCATCATCTGGATCAAAATCAAAAATAATATTTAAATCCGCTTGTCCTTCTTCTGGAGTTCCACCCAACATACCATTTCGTTCAGCGTAATCATTAAACGCATCTCTCCACCATTGTCGATCTTTCTCATTCTTAGCTCGTGTAGCTTCGTCTAAACTCTCATAAGAATATTCAGAGAGCAATGCTTTAAACTGATCATCATTTTCGTCTACTGGCAAATGATAATCACGATTCGTTTCGCCATCACTGTACATAATAGCTACACTATCCTGTTCAGCATTAGTATAATACGCTTCAACAATTCTACCAGAAAATGCAAATGGTTCTCCAACTGCCATAACTTTAACTCCTATCCTTTATTTATACGCAAATTATACGTAGTAATTGTGGCTGCTGATCCGTTTGGCATTTCTTGTGATCTATAATCATCTGATACCTGGCGAGTTAGATAACTACCAGAACCATTAAGTTTAGTATCTATCATAGCAGTTCCTCTAGTATTTCCACCTGATGTAGCAGATGCATACGTTACTTTATATCCATCTCCAGAATGTGCAGCTGTTTTTCTTAACCAATTTCCAATTAAAGTATCTATAGTAGAGTTAGACATCTCTTGTAAATTATTAGCACTGTCAATAACAACAGGCATTTGTGAAGGTGTGCTAGCAGCTGCATCCCTTCGATGTAAAAAATAACTTGTAACTGTAGTTGGTTGATCTAATGTTTCTGGAATTCCACCAGCCGTATATGCAGAAGCATTTGCAATGGTGTTTATAAAAACTGCCGTATCAGAAACATTAGTATAATTAGTAGCAGCTGTCGCAGAGTCTGTAATAGTGTAGGTTCCAGCAGTATTTGCACTTTCTGTACCTGATATCATTAGATCAATAGCAGGATGTAAAAAAGTATCTTGAAAATCTGTTAAACTCATTGCTAGAATAGAACCACTACTATTATCATAATATACGGGAAATGATGTTCCTGTATCTGAAGTTTCGCCTACAGAACCAGATGCAGTATATGCAAGAGTAATTTTATCATATGATACTGTAACTGTGCCTGGTTCAGCAGTAGTTCCTTCTGCGACAAATGCAGTAGCAGATTGAGAAACTGCGCCAGCCTGTAAACGAGTATCAGACATTGCAGCCATACCAGCACCACTACCACTCACCTGTGTAAGAACAGCAGAAGGAGAAGTACCATAATGATATATTGCTCGTTGTTGAACTTCTACAATTTGTCCAGCAGACATTTCAACTAGATCGTTATTATCATCTACATATAATGGGGATCTTGCAGTCATTTATATAGCTCCTGGCGCAAATCCTGCAACCGAATTAAGTATCTTACCATTTGATCCAATAATATTTATAACATTCCTTTGCATACCACTATGTAGGAAGACCTCATCTTCACCTATTATGTCATCACCAACGTCCGTACTGGCAGCAGATCGATCCATGATGATATTATCACCAGCATCAGTACCCGCTGCAGCTGATTGATCCATTACTATGAATACATCCTCACCTCTGCGAGATAGAGGAGCATAAACTGTAGATGTCATCTGAAGACCTACATCATGAACGTGTGTTAATGCAATCTCTGAGTTTGCACCAAAGGTGATAACTGCACCATCAGAAATCATAAAGAGATCATCACCGATTGCCGCATCAAGAGCGATACCCACACCACCAGCGACAGTTAATGCACCAGTAGTCTTACTGGAAGAAACGGTAGTTGCTGTAATGGATACAACACCACCAGCAGAAATTCCGATTGCGTTTGTGTCAGAGGCAGAACCGATTGTACCAGCATCTGCCAGAACAAGATTTTGTCCAGAAATTGCAACCGTTCCTGTCGCATCTGGAAAAGTGATAGTACGATCCCCTGTTGGGTCTGTAATCGCAAATGTAGTTTCATGTGCATCAGCAGTACCACCTTCAAAGACCAAAGGACTTGCCCCTGCTAATGTTGCACCAATTGTTAAAGTGTCTGCAGCTGCATCACCCAGAACTAAGTTTCCATTTAGTGTGGTAACACCTGTAACTGTCAAGTTCTGAGAGAAAGTAGCATTACCACTAGAGTCGATTGTTATCGCATCAACATCAGAAGCGGAACCGATAGTACCACCATCTTTAATAATGATGTCATCAATAAAGGTAACAACACCACCAGAGGAGATAGTCATTGCAGAAGTAGCAGATGCAGAACCTATCGTACCACCATCGGCAAGAAGAAGTTTTGCCATTGTCATTAGACCAGTAGAAGGATTGTATGTTAATCCTGTATCTGTTTCTGCACCTTGAGCTCCAGTTGCACCGTCAACAAATACTGGAAAAACAGTTTCGTTGGCAGAGTTGTTTGCAGAAGCAGTAAACACAGTTGCAGTACCAGAAACAGCAGTACTCCAACTTAGAACACCACTACCATTTGACATAAGAACATCACCAGAATTTTCTGCATCAGCATCAGGTAATACCCAAATTTGGTTTGCACTAAGAGCTGGCGCTTCAAAACCTATGTAGTTTGCACCTTCGTAGAAACGTAATTCTTTATTATCACCTTTAAGCCATAAGTCACCTTCTACTTGAAGAAAATCACCAACATAAAGGTCTGCACTTGTACCGATACCGCCAGTAACAACTAACGCACCAGTAGTCTTACTGGAAGAAGCAGTACTAGAACTAACAGTAACAACACCAGCAGAACTAATCGCAATCGCATTTGTATCTGAAGCAGAACCAATCGTACCATCATCAGGGACTAATATATTTGTTCCTGTTAACGCAACCGTACCTGCAATTGCTGGTAACAATATTTCGAGATCAGCTGTTGCAGCAGGGCCCTTCAGTGTTACTGCGTTTGTCCCGTTATCACTATCTTCAAAAAACTCTAGATATCCAGCACATGTAGCGCCATTTTTTAATTGAGCTCCAGCATTAATTATTGGTGTAGTAAGTATTGCTGTAGTTAGTGTTTTGTTTGTCAATGTATCTGTTGTTGCTCTACCTACTATTGTATCAGTTGCCGCTGGTAGTGTTAGAGTTACGTTACCAGAGTATGCTGAGTGGGCGGCAGATTGTAATTGTGTATAGTGTGCGTTTGAACTTTCACAATAAAATTTTATGTTAGAAACTGAACCGCCGTTCTTGAGAACAATCTCACCAGTTTGAATATCTACGTTACCATCAATTCTTACCTTACCAGAACCATGTGGAGTTATAGCAATATTTCTATTTGATGATGAAACAATGGCTTGTGCAACAACGTCTAAGTCGCCACCTAATTGTGGTGTCTCATCTTGAACGATATCAGTTTGAGCTGCACCAGTAACCGTCAACGTGCCACCAACTAGTAAGTTACCTACTATTCCAACATTTGTTGTACCAGTTGGAATTTCAATAACATCAGCGTCAGCGTCATTCTTAATTGTTACGTCATTAGTTGATCCCTGACCAGTTATAACAAGTCCTTCAGCTGCGGTATAACCAATCGCCGCATTATCACCAGCGGCAGTATCTCCATCAGGTTCGAAAGTTGTTGCAGTTACAACACCACTGAAGTCAGCTGATGTTGCTGTTAGTGCTTGAGTGAAAGTTAATTGTCCATCCGTAGCGATAGTGATTGCGTCAGCATCAGAAGCAGAACCAAGAGTACCACCATCAGCAACTGCTAAAGCTGCAACACCTGATAACAATAAAGTACCATCTGAATCAGGAAGATTAACACTTCGATCAGCAGTAGGGTCTACAACATTCAATGTTGTTTCGAATGAATCAGCAGTTGCACCCTCAAAAACTAAATTTGAGGCGAATGTAGGATTATCTTTAAGTATCGTAACATCACTCTGGAGTTTGTTAAATTCTAAACGTAACTCTTCAAGAGTTTGTGACGCTGTTACTTGTGCTGCGGTGATAGCCATTTATGTTTTCCCAACTAATTCTTTAAGTAGATTTTTAATCTCATGCATCTCACACTTTAATATATTTATCTCTCTTGTTCCCTCTCTGATCTCATCTCTTTGTTCTTGTGCTGAATTTGCACGTTTAATAGCAAGATCATATGCTCCCTTATTACGATTTATAATAGCTTTACTTCCAGTTTCTCTAACTAAATCTGTACTTCCTTCCACTTGCAAATATTTTTGTTGTTCATCCATTTTATATCGCCAATGCAATCGCTCGTAAATCTTTAATCCTTGGAGGGTTGGCCGTATTAGTACCTTTCATCACAATCTTAATTTGGAATGAAATAAATTCGTCTAATGGAGTTCCTAGTCCATCATCTGTTACTCCAGCAGTATATTCATACTCTTGAAAGTTGTCCTTGGATGTAGAAGATTTTACAGTATTATCGGGACCACCATCAGTATTAAACGGTTCATAACTTAAATCATCAAACTCAGAAGCATCATCTGATCTTAGAATTTTAAAATACAATTCTATTTCAGCAGAGGAATGTCTATTAGCAGAAAATAATACTTTTATAGCAGTAGCAGCATTTTCCAAGGACACTTTTTTAGTTAAATAAATTGCTGAATTGTCATCTCCTGATGGATCAGAAGAAGGGTCATAAAGTTCGGTTGGATAAACATCAGCTTGTACATCGATACTATTCAATCTATTTGCAACGGCAAGGAAAGTTGATCTACCCATATCAATAATAGGAGAAACATCACCATTCTGTGAAGTCAGCGATACATCAAGTTTAAGAGATTTATTACCACCACTTTCAAGACTTTCATTTATGGTAGAAGCTACCATATATGGCGTATCAAAATCATAATTTTCATTTAGGTCTATTTCTATAGGGGTCTTTATTGAAAATGAAGATTGAACACCAGAAGGAGATGTTGAAGTCATAGGTGTTATAGTAGATAAAATTTCCGTTTTTTCTAATTCCAATACAGATAAAAGTGCCCGACCAGTATCATAACCAGCATTCTCTGTTGCTGTAACAAGCTGTCCCCCATTAGATGCATCAGTTGATCCACCCGTAATCGTTGGACTACTAGTAAGTACAACTGTATAAGAATCTATATTCATATTTGCAATAGCATTATGTGTTTTATTAATCTCTGTGAATGGTACTTTGTGAATCATATACAATTCTACCGTTGCACCAGCAGCATGACTAGCAGCTGAAGTATTATCCTGAGCTCTAGTTATAGTAGATATATTGGTTGTACTAATAACAGTATACTTCATAATTTCATCATCAATTTTGATCCACCACTGATTACTAGAGTCATATGCAAACTTTCCTGTCGTATCATCAAAATTTGTTCCATTAGCTATAGTTATACTTGTTGCAGAAGAATCTATTGCAGCTGAGAGAGTTGTTTTGCCTTCAGATATCACACCAGAAATAGTAACATTATTATTTACGTCATACATCCCATGATTCTTATGGTTTACTAATAGTGCTGTATTTCCATGAGAAAAAGTCAGAGGATTTTTCTGCAATCTTTTAACTGGAAGTTCATCATTATTAAGTTCAACTACCGCAGGTTTACTAATGTCAAAGTCAGCACAAAATACTGTAAATTTCATATCTTCCGTCATCGATGGTGCCCAAACTCTATCATTGTGACTCTTAAATAAAACACCAACATGTGGTTGTTCTGAAATCATTCTTGAACCACCAATATCTGTTTCTCCCATTCGAGAAATCCAAACTTTATATTTTGGTGAGCTCGATCCCAATAAAATGGCATATGAAGTCTGATTTTTAACATAGACAGGAGAAGGAAACGTAAATTTAGTTGCAACAGTCGCATCATCTGATATGTTTACTTGTGAAGGCTCAATTATCTTCCTACCAAAAGGCAAAATCTTTTTAGTCGGTACACCGTCAGAACTACCATTTTCCATACCAGTAGCTCTGAGCTCACAGAAAACTGGTAAAATATCATCCTTTTCAGAAAAGAAAACATCTACAGATGTTATGAAACGGCCGGGAGAATTTGTTGCTCGACTTCGAGCTATAGCATCTGTATTATTTGGATCTAAATTATCTGCCATGGCAACTGTATTGTCAAAATTAGGTTCCACAAAGAATGTTTGAGCAATTGGATCCGGCCCTCCCCAATCATCATCATCTCCAGCAGGTGCTGCAATTACAAACCCCGAAGATGAAGAAACACTTCTATCTTCAGAACCCGAAGTTACAACTATTTCAGCATTTCGTGTAGCAATAATAGTTTCTTGTTCTGTCTCTAATATACCAACAGCATGATATATGGCATTGCCGGCAGTTTCTGGGTGTTTTGATCTTACATCTCTCGTACTTGAAGTAAGTCTAAATGTTATTTCTCCAGTTCTAAATACTGGATTTCCTTCAATTTTAGGATCAGGTAGTGCAAAAATACCCTGAATTTTACCAGCAGCTGAAGTTATTAACGGACTTTCTTTTTGTATAACTCCACTGACATCAGCCGCATCTGTAGTAAACCCAGTAAGAGGTGTGACATACTGAGATACCTCAACACCATCAAAGAATGTGTACAATCGTATATTTGGTAAAAATTCTGTACCTGTAAATGTAATATTCTTTGCTCGACAGAAAGGAATAAATGCACGTTGAATAATTCTTGATCCTTGAGATTCTAGATCAATCTGTGCAACAATTGATGTCTCTACACCTTGCCTTCTTTGTGAGGCAGTGGTAGTGGTTGTTCGAGTTACACTGTTATCGCTGCCGACAGAATCCGTAACTGTCGTACCTGACCAAGCAGTTTCCCAAGCATTCCATACAGTACCAACAGCATCTTGATTAGCAGCAGTAAAAGTATCAAAATTTCCTTCAACATTAATAATAAGATCAGGAGCATATTCAATTTCAAACCACTCATCTCCAGATGGATCAAGCTGTATGTTTCCCACCCAATTTGAAAGAAGTAAAGGTGTAACACGTTCAACTCTAGAGGCAAAAGGTTGATCTGTAAAAACAACTTCTTTGTAAGGAAGAGTAATAAGATCACCAGTTCTTTGATAGTGAGAAACTGTTCTTTCTACATCTGTTGTTGCCGCTTCTGTTAGAGAAACGCCTTTAGTTGTATGTAAAGGACGTAATTCATTTTCTTGCATATCTATAGAACATTTATAATCTTCATGTTTAACATCACCTACAGAATGTCCAGCAAAATTGTCTACAACAAATCCAGATTTAAAACGATCTAATCCATTAGCATCTTGTATCTGAAAACTATCAGCATTTCTTTCAAGCAAATTTAGAGATGTATAATACTCTACATGATTAACACGTTCTTCAAGTTTACCAATATCTTTCATCGTAAACCGTTGATTTTTAACTCTACGAATTTGAACATCGTTTGGTTTAAATGTATAAGGGGGAACATATATATTTGCCAATAACATATTTTGTTCATTTTCTTTTGGAAGACTTGGGTTTTCGGAAGACCTACCTCTAGCAAAATCAAATTCGCCATCAGCATTTAATGTTAATCTTGCTCTATAACCAAGGTAATATTCAAAATCAGTTATAATTAAACTGCCAGGTTTAATAAAGTTTACTGTAGAAGAACCTGTACTTTCAAATTGTCTATTAAAAAAATCAAAAGAGTTTCCTGTGATTTCATCTACAGTAGATAAATTCGTTGACGTACCAGCAATATCCTCTGCCCTTGGACGTAGATCAAAAACATCTTGCAGATTATATTCACCAGAAGGAGCCGGGTCATCAGGATCAACCTTGGTAGCAGAATATTTTGGAATATCTTCGTATGTCATTTGATCAGCAACATCTGTATAAGAATCAACCGTAAAAAAGTCTCCAGTACCATGATCTAGATAATCATAAATAACAAGAAGTTTTCCTAGAGGAGAACTAACGCCAGGCTTTCTAATAATTCGAGAAATATCATAATAATTATCACGCTGACCTGTATCTAGTTGATACTTTTCTGTAATATTACTACTACCTATTGTGACAGCAGTAACAGGTGCAGTTGCGAGACTAGAAAATCCAGTAACTGTATCTGCTGCACTAAATTCTACACTTGTTCCTCTTTTATAAACAAAAGCCATAGGAGAAGAATTCTCTATAATTCTTCCTTTTGCCCCACTATTTGAACCACTAATTTCTTCACCTCTAATAAAATTTCCAACGGTAGTCCCTAAAGTTAATTGTGGTGATATAGCGTCTGTTGAAGTTGATTCTGAATCTAGAACAGAAACAAGTTTAATTGCATCTCCTCGACCTAGAGAAATAGTTTTATCGGTTGGCCTTGTACCATATGCATCAGCAGCGCCTGGGGAGACTTTTAATTGTTTCATTAATTTTGCAGATTTTGTTTTTGCTATTGCTGAAGTTTTCAGTAGAGTAGCAGTAATTTTTAACTTTGCACCATTCCCAAAAACCCCCTCATTAGTGATAGTAACAGAACTAGTTCCACCCCCAGAGAATCCAATAGATGCACTTACCACATCACCTTGAACTCCAGATCCACCAGAACCAGCAACAAGAATAGTAATCATATAATCTGGTTCTGCATGTGGTTGAAATATTTCATTCGTACCGCCACTAAGAGTAACAACACCAACACTGCTTGATGTTGTAACAAATTGTTTTCTTAAATAATATGAAGTATCACTTACCCCATTATTTAATGCAGTAAGATGCGTTTTAACATTTTCTTTATTCATTTTAAATAAGCTAACATTTTTTTCTGGAAATTTTAATTTAGCTATATTTAATGTAGAACCGCCGGGTGTAGCGGCCGCTCTTTGTACACTAAAAGGAACTGACTTGAGAACAGTTCCTCCCTCTGATAAAATCTTATCTCCCGAATCATTTCCAGTAGTACCAGGCTCCAATACTAAAAAAGATTCTGGTGATGGTACTTTATCCAATACAATATCTGCACTGAAATTTTGGCCGCCGTCATCATCAGACATAAAGATTTGTCTAGCTTCTGCAACATTTTTTGTAACTATTCGTGAAATTACAATATCAACATTACCAGAAGTCTCTACTATAGAATCTGTTTCAGCAGAATCCGAAGCTGTAATTTTTTCTCCATCAATAAATGTACCAGATACGTTAGTAAGAATAACTGTACCACTTCCAGTACCATCTGCAAATACCCAACCTGTTGCTTTAGAAGATACACCTTTAACTTGAACACCACCATTACTATGATTAGCTTCTAGTGTTGGTGAGGGCGTTCCATCTAAAGTTAGATATGTAAATGGACGAAAATCAAAAAGATATAACTTAAAGATTGAAGATGTGTCGCCTGGTGTACCAGAAGAATACTCTATCGTTCGAGCTCGAGATACTCCAATCCTAGTGCCAGAAGAACTTCCCCTTGTTGCAGTTGCAGTATCAAAAAGTTCAATTTGTTTATATGGTGTAGTTTCTCCACTAATAAAAGATATATCAGGACTACCATAAACATTTGTAATATTAAGAAAGTTTCCTACATCATAAGTAGTAACTCCAGAATTTACCGAATTAAAATTACGTGATTTAGGAATATCAAGAACACTTGATACTATTTTCTCAACATCATATCCTCGAATATATGCTTTGCCGGACGAAACTTTTAGAGCCAAAAGATCATTAGAAGCAACGCCACCAAATCGGGTTGCTTCTCCTTTATTGTATACACCTATATTTTCATTAAGTGTAACTGATTCTTTCATTTCAAAAGTAAAAGGACGTACAGTATAATTTCCAGATTCTTCGTGAGTTCTTTTTGCTAAAGTTTCAAGTATACCACCAAGTCTAGTTTTTACTGTACTTTGTCCAATTCCTTTAAGAACTGTTATTAATTCTACAAAATTAGCATCATCAGTTGACCCTACAGCAATACTTGTTAATGTTGCAGTAATTTTTAGTCGGTGAGCGCCTTTTGCAGCATAATTTGAGGTTCCAGAAGCATTATCTAAAAGAGTAGAATCTTCTTCTGGAGTAACAATAGTTTCCGAAAGATTAAACCCAACTCTTCCATCACCTAAACTATTGTTTTTTGCAATTATTGCAATTTGTTTACTTGTTTCAACAAATTGACCTCGTATCCAATATATCCCAGCTTCTACCTGAGCTCCTGTAGAGTTTACCGCAGCGTTTGTTGCAATTGTTTTTATTGATGCAGCCCCTGCCGCAAATACAGTAGTTCCATGTGTTACGGCGACATCTGCTGAAATATCTTCTCCTGAGAAGAACTCTGAGGAACTATTGTCATCTGATGCTCGAGTATATTTAACAAAAATCATCGGCTCATCAGTAGTCGTTCCAACTTCCTTATGAATAACTAGTGCTTTAACTCCTGATGTTATACCAGTTAAAATAGTTCCTTCATCTGGATATTGTGTTACATCAATAGTTGCACCACCGAAATTTGTTTCTAATTTTATACCTTTGAGTTTCGACATTAGATTAAGGGAGCCAGGAATAACCATAGTACCTTCTGATAAAGAAAAATTACCTAAATGTTCAATTTGATTTTTAAGAATACTCTGCATCTGTGTAAGTTCACGTGCTTGAACAGCATACGCAGGCCTAGATAAAATTTGCTGAAAGTTTTTAGATTTATCAAAATCATCATAATACGGGGTAACATTTAAATCTGTTTTATTAGGCATTTTTTAGAACTCCACTATTAATTTAATATCTTCTGTTTGATCTGAAGCACGACTGATCGGTTTTCTATTTTCAATATATATAATATTACCACTATCAGGTTGAAGTTCTGGATTTGCATACCCATTTGTAAAAGTTATTGTTCCAGAACCAGCTAAAGTTACAGCAGAATCTGAAGCTGCATTAGGTGTTCCCAATGCACCGCTGGTTGCACCTGTCACTACATTTGCTCCGCTAAATGCTACATAACCACCACTAGTACCATTCGTTCCGTAATCACCAAACCGTTCTTGTTGATAATATAAAATATTTAAACTTGAATCCCAATCTATAACTTTACCTATAGCTCCAGTAGTTGCTTGAGAGATTTTTTCATCTGCATCAAATGTACCGCCTACGGATGTAAGATTCAATGCATATGTTTGTCTAATTGTAGAACCAGTTGCAACAGTTGTAGTATCATAATTAGTAGGATCAACAACCACTCCAACTCTACGAAAATCATTAGCAACAGTAAAATCATCACCCTCTGATTGAGTTAGTGTAGTATTCATCATAATATAATGACCACCTAATTCACTAATAGCGTCAAACCCATGGCCACCTTTAGGTGAAACTATAACTTCAATCGTTCCTCCAGAACCCCCCATAACAGAAGCAGTGGAAAGAGAAGTATCAGAGAAAGTATATCCAGTTGAAAGATTGACAGTGCCATAAGTATATCCTGATCCGCCGGCTTGCATTGTTGTATCAGAACCAGCAGTTAGACCAAAGGCCGAAATTGAACCATTTGCAACGGTAATTCTGACAATTGCACCAGAAGATGTTCCCTGACTTGTACCATCTCCATATACAGCAGAGTAGTATGTTCCATTTGTATAACCAGAACCAGAAGTAACTTTAAGAGAAGAAACTTTACCATCAGTTGCAGCTGCACTTATAGTACTGTTAGTAGATACAGGCATAAAATCTGTTGTTAAATATTTGTCTATTTGCGAACTGGATAATGAGTACATATATTGTAGAACGTATCCACCAGATTCAAATGGGCTAGTTGATTCTGATGTAGGAACACTACCACTAAATGCAATACCACCACCATTATCAATAACTTTGTATACACGATAATCAGAAGTCATGAAAAAGAAAGAAGAATCATAAACATTTGTTGCTCCAGATGTTGCTGTGTTTGAAGAATTAACATTATGATGATACTGATCATAGATTGTACCATTCGTCCAGTTTCTACGAGGAAGAGCATAAGTTATAAACGCTGAACTTATTTTCTTTGCAGCAATCATATCATCCCAAACATAAAATTCTTCTCCGATACCATCAGTTGGAGTAGGAGGAGCGCCATCAGAACCGCCAGATGTACCAGAAGTAAAAGATGTGGACTTACCTATAAACAAGTAATACGTATTTCCATCAGTTTCACTGAACGATTCAAAGAACTGATCGGCATTATGTTGTCTAAATTTTTCTGTTATAATAGCAGTCATGTTTTTTTCCTCGTTCTATTTATGCGCCAGCACCATATAAAGTTTTTAAAGTTGATCCACTAGAGTTTTTAATTAGTAGAGTAGATAATGTTTTTAATTGCACAGAACCAATTGCATCATCGGCCATATTTGCTTCTGCGACAGTATCAGCAGCAATTACTGTTCCTGTTACTGAGTTTGTATCACCAGTTGTTACCACCGTTCCCGTGGCATCTGGAAAAGTGATAGTACGATCTCCCGTAGGATCGGTAACAGTAAGAGTTGTCTCATTTGCATCAGCAGTTGCACCCTCAAAGACTATAGTCGAACCTGTAGAAGTAATAGCATCACAAGTTAAAGCACCCAGTGTGGTTGTACCAGCACCTAATGTACCAGTAGTCACTAGGTTTTCGTTAACAAAACTAATAGATCCAGAACTATCTGTTATTGAACCAGCCGCAAGGACAAGAGTTCCAGCATTGAGAGTAGTTCCATTTATTGTAGTTGTATTTAGTGTTGTATTTGCAAGTGTGGTAATAGTTGCCGTGGTTTGTGTTCCTCCAACTACACCATTTATTGTCGGCGCCGTAAGAGTAATAATAGATGCTGTAGCACTTATACCACTACATATATCAGACCCATTACCTAGAGCAGTGTAAATTTCGACAAAGTTATCATTAACCTTATCTGCACCGATTCTTAGAGAATCACCAGTACCGTCATCTGCGA
>Ga0308019_10001313_pt1 | contig 15268 bp, 12 predicted proteins | sample Neamet284_FD_203135 | JGI IMG/M metagenome (GOLD analysis project Ga0308019, IMG submission 203135) | Marine microbial communities from water near the shore, Antarctic Ocean - #284 | ecosystem: Environmental > Aquatic > Marine > Unclassified | place: Southern Ocean | collected 2014-10-01 | reverse complement strand
TCATCAGGGGCAGGATATTTTTTGTCTCTGAATATCTGACGGGCAGCATTACGCGGAATCAACCGGTAAAGTTGTTGCGCCTGTCCTTATTCGAAGGACGGCGGCAACCGAACTGGAGTGTATGTAAACGATGGCCCCAGACATAATTTCCGATCTTGTAGCAGCCCGATCTGCGCAAATTATCGAGACTCGACGCTTTTTCCACGGTATTCCTGAACTTGGATTCGAGGAGAACGAAACCGGTCAAGCTATTGCCGATCGTCTTACAGCGGCTGGTCTTGCGGTCGAGAGAGGCATCGGCAAAACAGGGTTAGTAGCGGTTCTAGAAGGAGCAAAACCCGGTCCACGGCTGATGATTCGTGCTGATATCGACGGACTACCTGTTGATGAACTTACCGGACTTGATTTTGCCTCGACCAACGGTCGAATGCACGCCTGTGGCCATGACGGGCACATCACAATGGCGGTCACTGCAGCTGAAATACTCGCCGGGATGAAAGATCAGTTGGCGGGTACGTTGATATTCGTCTTCCAGCCTGCTGAAGAGGTCGTTATGGGCGCTTTGGCGATGATCGATGACGGTCTCTTCGAGAAATACCCTGCCGACCGAGTCATCGGAACGCACCTCTGGAACCAGATTCCAACCGGAATGATTGGTGTGAACAGGGCAACCGTATTCGCCAGCGCCGACCAGTTCCGTCTTACTGTCCACGGCAAGGGTGGTCATGGAGCAATGCCTCATAAGACGATCGACCCGGTAGCTGCTATTGCCGAAATCATTACGACGGCTCAGACAGTAGTTAGTCGAGAAGTTCCTCCGAACGACATGGGTGTTGTCACGTTTGGTCAGATTCATGGAGGATCAGCACCGAATGTTATAGCCGACAACGTAACCGTCGAAGGGACTGTGCGTGCGTACACGGCTGAAACTCGAATTCTAATTTTGCAATCGCTTGAACGAATTTCCAGCAATGTCGCTGCAGCTATGAGGGCAACGACATCATTTGAACGAATTCACGGTGCGCCGCCGGTCATCAACGATCCTGAGGTTGCTGCTTGGGTTACTCAGCAGGCGAGTTTGGTAGTTGGTGAAGGCAATGCCAAGGAATGGGAACCTGTCAGCGTCGGTGACGATATGGCAGAGTTCAACGATCGTGTGCCGGGCGTGTACTTCCTGCTCGGTGCGGCTCACGACGATGCGAGAGTGGCTGAACGGGGCATCGAAGGTCACCACAACGCCAAGTTCGACTGGAACGAAGACTGCTTGCCACTTGGCATCGAGGTGTTTGTGCGGTCGGCAGTGGACTATTTGTCGTAATACTGTTGGTTTGAGGGCCGCGTTGTCGCGGCATACTGGAACAAATCTGCCGGGCTGTTCGTCAACACTGTGACATGAAATAAATAATCCTAAAATCAGCGGCGTTGGCTGGCGTTATCGTACTCGTCGCCGTGCTTTGGCCAATATTTATAGAGGCAGAAACCTCGCTAGCACCGTTCTAGGTGATTGCATCGGCGGCTGAATCGGCATTGCGGGGCTCGCTCTATTAAGCAAAAAACGCTGGCTGCTTTGGGCAGCACTTAGTGTTTGACCCGGCGCTATAGCTGGCGGACTGGTGTTCGCTGGGATCGCATTTCTCACGGTAAAAAACGGGACGACAGGCTGGGAAGGTGCGATTGTGGCGATCGTAATCATCTTCGTCGTGTTCGTTGGTGCAATTGCCGGATCGATCACTGGCGGAGTGCTCGGCGCGCGTAAGACACGCCGAGCTGGTTCGCCTGATTAGTTCTTTTGGTCTAAACGACTGGCGCAGAGCCACCGTCTACGTTGATGGCTGTGCCGGTTACGTAGCTGGCGCGTCCGGATGCTAGGAAGCAGATCACATCACCGGCTTCTTTTGCTTCGCCGATTCGTCCAAGAGGGACGCCACCGCCGAAGGTTGCCCAATGATCGTCGAGCGAGTAGCTCGGGTCCTTGGCGTTGATGCCTTCCCAGCGGGTTCGGTGCTGGCCTGACTTCAATACGCCTACACAGATTGTATTCACACGTATGTTGTGCTCGGCGAGTTCACCAGCCCATGATTTCGTGAGTGAGATGCCGGCTGATCGGGACAGGGAAGTCGGTTGCGAACCGGGTCGAGCAGCCTTGCCGCCGGGAGTGGTCGTGTTGATGATCGCTCCGGTGCCAGATGCTTTGAGGTGAGGCAATGCAGCTCGTGCGCAGTAGATCGCACCGTAGATCTTGATTCCGAAGTCGGTTTCCAAGTCAGCGTCGGTCATTTTTTCGAGCGTCGTTGCCGAGGAAGTTCCTGCGTTGTTGACCAAGATGTCGACACCGCCGAACTCGCTGACCACTTTGGCAACCATCGCCTGAACGCTAGATTCGACAGATACGTCGGCTGAGACTCCGATGACTTCTCCACCTGATTCTGCTTTGATCTCAGCAATAGCGGTGTCGAGTTTAGATTGCGTTCGTCCTACGATTGCGACTTTCGCGCCTTCGCTCGCAAGTGAAGTAGCTGCTGCTTTTCCGATGCCGTCGCTGCCGCCTGTGACAATAGCGACTTTGCCGTTTAATCTTAGATCCATCGTGTCGGTTCCATTCTTTAGCTCATGTTCATATCAAGCGGGGCGACGATGCCAACTGTTTCTGTCGATGCAGAACGCATCGGCAATCATCACTACCGTTGTTGCGACGGATTATAAACACGAAAATCGGAAAATCATTTGATACTGCGTTTTTGTGCGTACGAGTTGTACTGTTAACCCTTGTGTGATTCTTCCGTTGCCCTTGCCAGTGATAGACATGGTGAACGAACCTGGCATCCGTTGAGTCGCACAGTCGACATTTCAAGTTCGGGCAAGCATCAGATAGGTAAAAGAAGTGAAGAACGGGCAGCGTTTCGAGCCGCTTACAGTGCCGCGCAGAGTGATTTTGGGACCCGGGCCTAGCTCGGCGAACCCACGAGTTCTTCGTGCGATGTCGCTGCCTATCATTGGTTACCTCGACCCCGCGTTCTTCGAGCTTCTCGACGAACTGACGGGAATGCTCGGTGAGATCTTCAAGACTAAGCAACGGGCTTTCGCCGTTGCTGGAGCTGGATCGGCAGGTATGGAAGCCGGGCTTGTTAGTCTGGCTTCGCCTGGCGACACGGTAATTATTTGTTCTTACGGCTACTTCTGTGAACGACAGATCATTATGGCCGAGCGACTTGGGTTCAACGTAGTTCCGCTTCGCACCGAGTGGGGCAAGTCGATGGATCCCCAGGTGCTTGCCGAAGCATTGAAAGAGCATCCTGAAACTCAACTCGTGCTTGGTATTCACGCCGAGACTTCGACTGGAACCATTCAGCCGATTGCCGAGTTTGCTCGTCTTTCTCACGAAGCTGGAGCGCTGTTCATGACGGACGTTGTGACCTCACTGGCCGGTTGCGAACTTAAATTCGACGAGTGGGAATTGGACTTTGCTTACTCAGGTTCGCAGAAATGCCTGGCGGCCCCTCCTGGAATTTCTCCCGTGGCTATTTCAGATCGCGCGCTTGAGTACATACGGAACCGCCCTAAGCCCCCAACATCGTGGTATTTGGATCTTTCATTGATCGCTGACTACTGGGGACCGGATCACATTGCTCACCACACAGCGCCCGTAAGCATGATTTACGGTTTGCGTGAAGCGGTGGGAATGGCGTTGAACGAGACTCTTGAGGTTCGGTGGCAGCGTCACGAGGCGAACGCCTCTGCTCTTCGGGCGGGGTTAACTGCTCTGGGCTTGGAACTGCCGATATCGAAAGAAGAGCGTTTGGATCAGCTGACAGTCGTGAAGCTTCCGAAGGGAATCGATGATGTGAAGCTGCGTACTCAACTTCTTGAAGAATATTCAATCGAGGTTGGGCGTGGTCTGGGCAAGTTCGCTGGCGAAGTTATTCGAATCGGCCTGATGGGCGAGTCGTGTGTTCCTGCAAATGTGTTCGCACTACTCAGCGCCCTGGAGAAGATTCTCCCCGATCACGGATTTGAAGTTGCCAAAGGTGCGGCTACAGCAGCTGCAAGTGCGCAGTTAGCCGAAAACCCTTCACCGGTTTACACGGCTTAGCGTTTCGGCTGATTAGCCTCTACGAACGTTCGAGTGCGTAGGCTTGATCTAGCAGGTCGACGACGTATCTGACCTTTGTCGATCGGGTGTTCGAGTCTTCTTTGGCGACCTCTGTAAGAGCGAAATCCAATTGCATTGCGCAGCCGGGATTTCCAGTAGCAACAATTTCGGCGCCAGTAGCCACAACGTTACGCGCTTTGCGTTTTCCTAGTTGAGCGGACATCTCACGTTGGGTAAGCGAGTACGTTCCAGCCGACCCGCAGCAAACCGCTGCTTCTCCAAGATCAATCAACTCTAATCCGGGTATCGAGTTGAGAATCGTTCGTGGCGCATCGGTGATTCGCTGAACGTTCAACAGGTGACATGGGTCTTGATACGTGACTTTTACGTTCAATGGCTTGGTCGGTGCTTCGAATTCGTATTCGACCAGTAGCTCGTGAATATCTTTGGTTAGCTCTGCGACCTGCTTCGCCTTATCGACGTATTCAGATTCGTTCGCTAGGAGTTCTCCGTAATCCTTCATCGCCGCGCCGCAACCGGCTGAAGCTGAGACGATGGCATCGGGCTTTGCTGATAAGAATGAATCGATGTTCTGCTTTGCCATCTCGATTGCTGTGTCTGGTTCACCTGAGTGGGTGTTCAGAGCGCCGCAGCAGCCTTGTCCGGCCGTTAGGTGCACTTCGATGCCGTTGCGGGTCAGTACACGTACTGTGGCTTCAAGTGTTTCGGCGTGGGTTAGCGCCATTACGCATCCTGCCAACATCGCCACTTTCGCCTTGCGAAAACCCTGCGCAGGGTGAACTTGACCTTTGGCTACAAAGAAATTGTCCGATAGCTCAGGTAAATATGCGTCGGCGAGTTCGGCGTCACCGGGGAGAAGCTTCAGCAGGCCAGTGCCGCGTGCGATTGTTCGCATGCCCGATTTTTTGTAGAACTTGAGCGCGTTGCCCGCCATTCGCAGTTTTACGGGGGAGGGCAACATCGTGTTGTAGCCGATTGAACGGGCAGTGCGTTCTGTGAACGATCGATTCGTGTGCTGTTCGACTTGCGCTCGTGTCGCTTCCATCAGCTTGCCGTATTCGACGCCCGAAGGACACGCCAGTTCGCAAGCGCGGCACTGCAAGCACAGATCCCAGTGTCCAACTACGGATGGGCTCATGTCGAGGCGACCTTCGTTGACCGCCTTCATTAGTGCAATTCGGCCACGAGGAGATTCAGCTTCGAGTCCTGTTTCCAGATAGGTAGGGCAAGCCTGAAGACAGAAGCCGCAATGGACGCACTTGTACAGATCGGACTCTTGCGGCGCGTGAGGTCCTGAGAATCCTGGGAACGTACCCGGTGGACCTACTGAAATTGTTGGCTTATCGATCGACATCGAAGCGGTTAAATCTTTCCTGCGAATCGCCCGGGGTTGAGTGTGTTGGATGGGTCGTACTGGTTCTTAATACGTCGCATCAACTCTATCGATGTTCCAACGTCGCTAAATACGTCTCGAGATTGTTTGACGTTCATACCACATTGCTCGATGACATATGAAGCGGGATGCTTTTTGACTTCAGTCACAAATGAATTGATGATCGAACTAGAATCTTCTTCACTTCTCGTACTTGCTAGAATCGTTAGTGCGCCAAATCCTAGATCGCAGATAGTTGAAATGTCACTATGACCGTTATTTGAAACTTCGGAACGAATGGCGTGCGAAGCATTGAGTGCTGCCATCGGAAGTGATGTCATTCTTGCTGACAGATTGGAGGTTGACTCTGCATCGTCAAGTTTCGCCCAAGCAGAATTGGCACCTACATCGTTGAGAACTGCGTAACCTGCGGCATTGTTTGAACCTGCAGCGCCAACTACCTCGTTGACTTGACGTTCTATCGAACGAACACCACCGCCAAGCCTAATTAGTAGCGCCCATGTATCGGATTCCGGTGCCTTGTCGCCAGTAGATTTTATCGTTTCATTTGCCATAGGTCCGGAAAGTAGTGAAATAACTTCAGGCATAAAAAAGCCGTTCACGAAGCTCATGCCGACATCTTGAGCAGTTTGTCGGTCGTTGAACCAAACAATAATGGTTTGCTGTTCAGGTGGAATAGGCAACAGCTTGAACGCTGCTTGTGACACAACGCCTAGTGTCCCAAATGCGCCGGTGTTGAGACGGTGCATCTCGTAGCCTTGAACGTTCTTTACTACACGGCCGCCACTTTTGGTTACGGTGCCATCGGCGAGCACTATCTGCATGCCGATCACCCAATCACGAATTCCGCCGGTGGAAGATTGGCGATGCCCTGATGCGTTCGACGCTACAGAACCGCCTAGGGTCGCCTGAGCGGGGTTGCGCACTTCAAAAGGCAGCTGTTGTCCTTCTTTGGCGAGCAGGGTATTAAGCGTGCCAATCGTTACTCCGGCATTAGCGACGACTGTCATATCGCCAGGTTCATGTTCGATCTCGCCTTTGAATTGGGATAGATCGATAGCTGTGTTGTAGCTCGACGGAATATTTCCGATTCCGATTCGAGTTCCACCACCCCATGGAATTGCGGAGTGACCTGCTTTCGTTACGGCAGCTAAGGATTTTGAAAGCTGATCAAGACTTTCAGGATGTTCGATTGTGGAAGGCGTTAAACCGTCTAGCGAATGGCTCAATTTAGTTCTCTGAACCTACAACTTCGCCGGAGTTCGTGGTGTTGAGTGCATTTGTGGCTTCCACGGTGCGGTGTCCCATAATTGATCTCCGATAGCGGTCGCTTCATTGATTGCTTCGTTTGGAACTTCTTCTTCCCATGCAACAAGATTCTGCTGAAGTTGTTCAAGTGTTCGTGCGCCAACGATGCAGGCAGAAACCGCCGGGTTTGACCTGACCCATTTGAGAGCCATCGACATTGGTGATACGTTGTATTTTTCGGTTACTGCGATGAACTGTTCCATCGCGTCGAAAGTATCTTTATTCCAGTACGTGGTTTTATAAAAGTTCGCAGCTTTGAAATCATCGGAGTAGCGCCCCCCTTTTGGCGTTTCCGCTTTGAAATTACGGTGTTTTCCTAGAAGGAATCCGCCAGCCTGTGGTGAGTAAACCATTACTCCAACGCCTTGATCGAGACACACAGGGAATAATTCACGTTCGGCTTCTCTGTAGAGAAGATTGTAGCGAGGTTGGACTGAGTTGAACTTGCTAAAACCGTTCTTATTCTGAGCCCAAAGAGCTTCGACAAGTTGTGGACCTGAGAAGTTTGATACTCCAATGTAACGTGCCTTGCCGGCCCGTACAACGTCGTTATAAGCCTCAACTGTTTCTTCGATCGGTGTTGTTAGGTCAGGCGCATGAATCTGATAAAGATCTACGTAGTCAGTGCCAAGACGTTTGAGTGAGTCGTCAATCGCTTGCATGACGTATTTTTTATTGACTCCGACGTCGTTTGCGTTCGGGCCGACTTGGCTTCTGCCTTTAGTGGCGAGAACGACTTCTTGGCGTCTAGTTTTGATGAAATGTCCAACATTTTCCTCGGAAAGTCCGTCGCAGTAAGAATTTGCGGTGTCTATGAAGTTCACACCGCCTTCGAAAGCGGCTGACATTATGCGCTGCGAGTCTTCTTTATTGGTTTGACCACCGAAGTTGTCTGATCCTATGCAGTATTCAGAGACTTTTAGTCCGGTATTCCCTAGTCTTACGTAATCCATATGACCTGTCCCTTATTTCGCTGCCGACGATGTTGGTAGAGTGCCGAAAGCCTGTCCCGATTTAGGTGGGTATGCCATCGGTGCTTGCGCTTCGAATTCGTCAGCAACCGCTCGGACTTCCGACATCACTTCAGTTGGTGCAGATTCAGACCATGCAGATAGAACGCCTTTGATGTGTTCAACTTTTCGAGCACCAAAGATCGGAGCAGTTACTCCGGGGAACTCTGAAACCCATTGCAGTGCTAGCCGAATAGCTGGTTGACCATTCTTCTCGGCAATTGCGGTGAATTTTTCGACCGCCGTGAAGGTAGCTTCATTGAAGTACCGAGACTTCAAGCCACCACCCTTGGAGTCGTCCCGCATATCAAATTTCGAACCTGCGACGGCTTTGCCTGATTTACCATGCTGACCTGTAAGCATTCCGCTCGCCAGTGGTGAGTAGGGGATTACAGCAACGTCGTGATCGGCAGCGAACGGAACCATCTCCCTACCGAGTCCTGGCTGGAGAATATTGAATACGCTTTGAATTGCTTCGAAGCGGTAAAGATTCCTGACATCTGAAGTCCAAAGTCCCTTGGCTAACACCCAAGTTGGGAAGTTGGACGCAGCGGCATATACAACCTTGCCCTGATGAATCAAATCATCGACTGCACGAAGAGTTTCTTCGATCGGAGTCTCTGCATCCCAAGAATGGCAGTAGAGCAGATCGATACGATCTGTTCGTAATCTTCGAAGTGATTCTTCTACAGCTCGAACGATGTGATATCGAGAAGCACCGAGATCGTTTACGCCGGGACCGACTGGTGAACGGTACTTGGTAGCGAGAACAACGTTATTGCGGCGACCAGAATCGGTGAGATAGTTCCCGATCATCGATTCGGATCGACCTTCATTGTACGAATCTGACGTGTCTACGAAGTTGATACCGCCATCGAGAGCGGTGCTAAGTATTTCGTGCGCAGTCGTCTCGTCACATCCGTATTGGTTACCGTAATTATCGGTGCCCAATGCGATGTTTGAGACTTTCATCCCGGTTCGCCCAAGCTTTACATATTCGATGGGGATTTTATTGCTCCTTGAAAATCATATTAGCGTTATGTTTAGCTGTTTTTTATATCGATCCAGCATGATTCTTTGACCGACTGATACACGGCATCAACTATCTCTGCCGCTTTCATTCCGTCGTAAAAACTGGTTTCAATGAGTGACTGATCGCTAGCAATTATTGCGTCGGCGAAACTTTGATATGGCTGAGGGTATTCAGGTCCAGGATCCAATTGTCCGACTGGGTTATTCGGTCCGGTAACGCCCTGAATTCCGAATCGACCGTCAGTAGTGATCCGACCTTTTTCGCCTGAAATTTCTACTCGCGGCGAAGTCTTGCCGTCTGGATCGGTTCCCCGTGAAGCAAATGAGGTGTGAACAACCGCCATGCCACCGTTCTCCCATTCGCACAGAAATCCCGATACGTCAGGCACGTCTACATCGATGCCTTCTGGATTATCTGCAGTAGGGCGGTTTGGACTGGTGGTGTCGAACGAAGCGACAACACGTTTTACTTCACCATTGATGAACCGAAGCATGTCGAATACGTGGATCAGTTCGTAAACCGATCCACCACCGTTTTCAGAACGCAAACGCCAGCTGAGTGTCTCCGGCCTGGCATCGAACTGGTGCGACATGCCCCACCAGAGGTTTGCGTGGAAAATACGACCTACAAAATCATCGTCGAGATACCGTTTGATCCGACCCATCATCGTGTTGCCGCGCTGATTGAAGTTGGTCGAGTGGATCACACCAGCTTTTTCGGCAGCATCGAGCATCTCTCTTGAATCGGCTGCTGTGAGTGCGAGTGGCTTATCGCACAGAACGTGCTTGCCAGCTGCAATTGCATCAAGAGCGAGTTCTTTGTGAGAGCCGGTAGGAGTGATGATGTCGACAGCATCAAGATCGTCCATCTTCAACATCTCGTGGTGATCTGTGAAGCCGTTCGGGATGTCCCACTTTTCTTGGAATTCGACGAGTGCTTCAGGATTGCGCCTCATTGCAGCCACTACTTGGACGTTATCAAGCTTCGAGAAGTGATCCATGTGAGTGTTAGCGAATCCGCCCACACCGATGATTCCGATGCGAACTTTTCCTGATGCAGAAGGCAAGTTTGATCCAATCTGTGAGCGTGAGACGACAGTAAATCGAAAGCTTAATTCTGGAGTTTGACCATCACTTAAATTGATGAACTGATTGCTTAATTACTAAGTCTAACGAAAAAGCCGATGGCTAATCGTATTCACTCGTTCGTTTTTATTGCCAGTCTTGAGTTCCAGTAGGGCGGAATGACTCAGTAGTAATACCGTACGCCTCGCCATGAATGGCGCCACCTGGGAATACTTTGCCAGGATTGAAACGCTCGCCTAGCGAAGGTACACCGATAGGGGCGTCTTTAGGGGAGTCACCGATGAAAGCTGTTCTGAGCCGGGACATCGCATCAAGATCATTCTCATTGAAAACGAGTGGCATATATGCCTGTTTTTCGATGCCAATACCGTGCTCTCCGGAAAGTGCACCGCCAGCTGCCACACATGCTTCTAGAATTCGTGCTCCAGCCAAAATTGCCTGTTTCACTTCTGTCGGATTGCGTTCGTCGAACAAAATAGCCGGGTGAATGTTTCCATCTCCGGCGTGGAATACGTTTGCAACTTTCACGTCTAGCTCAGCTGCGATTTGGTCGACTTGCTGTAGTACTTCTCGTAGCTTGGTGCGAGGAACTACACCATCGACAAGATAGTAGGTTGGGGCGATGGTTCCGTAGGCTCCGATCGCTCCTTTTCGAGTCTCCCATAGTTTGGCACGAGTTTCTTCATCATCGGCCTCACGGATTTCCATTGCTCCGTTTTTATTACAGATAGCGAGAATGGTTTCGGTTTGTTCTTCAACGGATTCGATGAGGCCGTCTACTTCAACAATCAGAACAGCCTGAGCTGCAGCTGGGTAACCGGGGTGATAGAACGGCTCGACGGCGTCGATCGTATTGCGATCCATCATTTCGAGGGCTGACGGCACCATCCCAGCCGCAATTATCTCGGATACGGTGTCAGAAGCGGCGTCCATAGTAGTAAACGCAGCCAACATGCTGTGGATCGTCTCTGGCTTCGGTAGCAGACGTACAGCGATCTTCGTCACGATTCCTAGTGTGCCTTCGGAACCTACGAACGCACCACGTAGATCGTATCCAGCGGCTTCGCGCTCTGTCCCGCCGAACCAAGTCAATGAACCGTCCGCTAGTACAACTTCTAAGCCGAGCACATGGTTTGTCGTCACGCCGAGCGCTAAGCAGTGTGGTCCGCCGGCGTTTTCACCGATATTTCCACCGATGGTGCAGGTTTTCTGACTAGCGGGATCAGGGGCGTAAAAAAGTCCAAGATGACTGACTTTTTGCGATAGATTAATATTGATCATCCCCGGCTCGACAATTGCAACACGATTAACCGCATCAACTTCAATAAGCTCGGTGAGTCGAGTTAGTGCAATGACTACCGAATTGCGAAGCGGAACCGCACCACCCGAGAGACTGGTTCCTGCACCACGGGCAACGATATATACACCGTGTTGATTGGCAATTTTGACAATTTTAGATACTTCATCCGCCGTCGACGGTAGAACGACAGCCTGTGGCGGAGCTTTGTCGATTGATCCATCGTATTCGTAGACCAAAAGGTCTTCAGGTTTCCAGATCACATACTGGTCGCCAACGATGGTCGCTAAATCTGAGATTATCGTAGAACTGACAGGTGCTTTAGAGGACATCAAATAATTGTTACACGCGCTCGGTAAGTTACCAAGCCCTAGAAAATTGTTCCAACGCCGGTAACGTTACGTATGATTTCACGATCTTCTTGATCTCGGATGATCTTAGCCGTCATCGCATCTGGGTCGCCCCACTGGTCGAGAAGGATTTTCAGAAGGCTTTCTTGAACGACCGAATGCTCGGCAATGCCCGCTAAGTTCGTGAATTCGCCGGGGTCTGACTCGAGATCGTAGAGCTCAAGTTCAATCGGGTTGCCGTGTCCATAACAAAGCTTCCACTTGCCAGATCGCACCATTCCGAGGGCGCGATCTGTACCGTGAGCGAAGTGTTCGGATATGGCTACATTGTTGAGTTCAGATGTGTCGCCTTCGAGAGCGGGCACAAGAGACTGGCCGGATAGATCCCATTTATCTAGTTGAACTCCTGCCAAATCGAGGATCGTTGCAACCGCATCGACGTTCGAAACTGCTTCAGAAACCCGCTGTCCGCCATCGAACTTCCCTGGCCATGAAATTTGAAGTGGGACGTTTGCCGACTGCTCGTAAAAGCACATCTTTCGCCATAGACCATGTTCGCCGAGCATATCGCCGTGGTCCGAGGTGTGAACGATTACCGTGTTCTCAGCAAGACCTTGCTCTTCGAGTACGTCCATAAGATGACCGATTTTGTCATCCAAATACTCGCACAATCCGAAGTACGCAGCGCGTGCTCGTGCGATTTCGTCGTCAGTCCACTTTCCGTCTAATCCAAACATCTGACGTAGCCGCTGTGCGGAAGGAGGAAGATCGTCCAAGTGCCCATCGGGAATGTTCGGCATATCGACGTTATCTGGGTAGTACTTCGAGAAGTACGGTTCAGGAACGATGAAAGGGAAGTGCGGTGCGATGAATCCGACACACATGGCGAACGGCTTGTCATGGCGTACCGGGTCGGAAAGGTACTCGACTGCAGCCTTTTCCATTGCGTCATCAGCTTCGATCATCGGGCTAACACCAGGGTCGGCTTCTCGCACTCCGTACCAATCTTCAAGAGCAGTAGGAATGCCGTCTGACCAACGATAATGATCGAGAGGTACTTCGATATGCGGATCTCTCGATAATTGTTCTCCGAACCCATGCAATGGATCAGGACCCACAAGGTGCATCTTGCCATTTAGAGCGGTGTCGTACCCCTCATTACGCAGTAGGTACGGCCATGTGATCTTGTCGACTGGTATCGGCTTCGTGTTGTCCCAAACCCCAATGCTGGAAACGTATTGACCCGTCATAAATGATGCCCGTGAGGGTATGCACAATGGTGAGTTGCAGTAGTTTGATTCGAACGTGACACCTTGCTCGGCAAGACGATCCATGTTCGGTGTTTCGATTATCGGATGACCGTATGCCGACGAGAACTGAGCACCGTGTTCGTCGGACATGATCACTAAGAAGTTCGGTTTAGATTTCGAAGCTATTGGACTGTTATTCCTGATTTTCCAGAGCTAGGACTAACGTAATTAGTGGCGAATGACTATGGCGTGATTACAGCACGGGTAACTTCACTACCACTCTGCGTGCCAAGCCATTCAGCAGTTTCAAATGCCTTACCGATTTGATCGAGTGGGAACTCATGCGACACGACTGTCGTCAGCGGGTACTTATCAGCGGTTCGTTCGAGGAAATCTATAGCACTTGGGATAATCCATGGATCGTAGTGCTGAATTCCGTAGAACCGTACTTGGTTCGAAACCATCGTAGAAATGTCGATCGAAGCGAATGAGTTCGGAGAAATGTGACCGACTTCGAGGTATATGCCTCGCATTCGAACCATCTTGAGTCCTTCTTCAACAACCGCTGGGAAGCCAACTACTTCGATCACTTTGTCGGCACCGATTCCGTTGGTGAGTTCCATTACTCGATCAATTCGAGATTCAGGAGTGTCGTACTCATTCATATCGATTGTGTGGGTCGCACCGCATTGGAGTGCAAGATCGAGTCGAGGCTTCTGACCGTCAATCACGATAACTTTTGACGCACCTAGTTCACGAGCAACTGCAGTTGCGTTTACGCCGAGACCACCTGCGCCTTGAACGACTATGGTGTCACCAAGCTTAATTCCGCCCAAGTGCATCGCTTCGTAAACCTGTGCCAATGCACAGTTGATAGGAGCTGCTGCTGCGTTGCTGATCGAATCAGGGAGTTTGAAGACGTAGTTAGGGCTTCGTAGGTAGTAGTACTGTGCGAATCCGCCGTTGCAGACTGGCCACTCATCAAGCGGCTTACGCCCCGTTCTAAATTTGCAGGCACCGAATTCACCACGAAGACAGTTGTAGCATCGAGCGCATGGGAAGAAATATGAGTATGCAACTCGATCGCCTTCTTTTAGAGGTCGACGGAGTGAGTCTGTGGTGACCTTGTTGCCAAGAGCAGCAACTTCACCCATCATCTCGTGTCCAAATACGAATGGATCACGAGGTGGTGCACCTTCTGGAATTCCATCACCGCGCCACATGTGAAGGTCGGAGCCACAGACACTTGTTGCACGAACTCGCACTTGAATCGCATCGGACTCGAGTTCTGGAAGCCGGAGCTCCCGCATCTCCCAGCTTTTATCGGCGTCGTGCCAAACAGCTGAAGTTCCCATTTCTGCCATCGTAGTCTCCTAGACAAATCTGAAGCGTGACGATCTGTTCGCAACGCTCGCAATGTATGTGGTAGGTAATTTATTCCCGCGGAGGCAAAATCACAATATGCGGTAAGTCCAATATTTAGACTGCTCGGGATCGAATCTCAGAGATTAGAATTCCGCTAATATCACTTTGTTTAGATATAGTTGTCGCTCTCGGTCCGGAACGATTGCCAATCATTAGTAAGCAGGAATGAATGACCATATCGAACTGGCGAGCTCGCGCAGGCACTACGTTCAACACTGAAAAACGGTCAGCAACTGGCTCTAAAGGTGTTGTCGTAACTAATCACCCCCTTGGTACTGCCGCTGGATCAGAGATGCTGTTAGCGGGCGGAAATGCCATCGATGCAGCGATAGCGTCATTGTTTGCGCTTTCGGTGGTGGAACCGATGATGGTAGGAATATTCGGTGCTGGTCACATGAACGTGAGGCTAGCGAACGGCGAGCATCACGTGATCGACGGGTATGCGACAGCACCTGCTGCCTCTACCGAGGATATGTACATACCGATCGTTGATTCAGGTCCTGACTACTTGAAATCTGAGAACGACCTTAGTTCTATCGGCTACTTGTCGATTGGTGTACCGGGTAATCTCAAAGCTTGGACTGAAGCGCTCGCAGAGTGGGGCACAATGTCGCTTTCGGAAGTTATGGAGCCGGCGATTAGATTCGCCGCTCGTGGCTTCAAAGCGAGCGCCTATTTGCACGACTTGATTGTGCAGCACGAAGATGTCATTCGCCGATTCCCAGAGACTGCTGCGACCTACATGCCAAACGGCAGGGCACTTGCACCGGGTGATCACGTTGACCGGTCGGATTACGCCCGTACTTTGCGAGCTATTTCAGAAAACGGATCCGATCATCTCTATAAAGGTCCTTTGGGCGAAATTGTTTGTGACTATCTGAGCCGCAATGGCGGGATTATCACGACTGAAGATTTAGCTTCTTACAAAACGATTCGTAGAAAACCCATTAAAGGCGAATACCGAGGGTATGAACTGTTTGGTCCTCCGCCACCTTCGGCTGCTGGC
>Ga0308019_10001312_pt1 | contig 15268 bp, 14 predicted proteins | sample Neamet284_FD_203135 | JGI IMG/M metagenome (GOLD analysis project Ga0308019, IMG submission 203135) | Marine microbial communities from water near the shore, Antarctic Ocean - #284 | ecosystem: Environmental > Aquatic > Marine > Unclassified | place: Southern Ocean | collected 2014-10-01 | reverse complement strand
AAAAAAATTAAAATTGCTTTTGGTGGTGGATACTGTAATACAGAATTGCGTTCTCTTACAGATCCTCGAATATTTAAGTTGGTAGATTTTATTTGTTTAGACGATGGTGAGGCACCTCTTTTAAAAATAACAGAATATTTATCTGGTAAAATTGATAAATCACAGCTTGAAAGAACCTTTGTTTTAGAGGATGAAAAAGTAGTTTATAAGAATAAGATTCCCAATACTATTTTTCATCATAAAAACTTACCTGCACCCACATATAAAGGTTTAAATCTAGAGAAGTATTTGTCTTTTCTAGATGTGATGAATCCTATGCACCGACTGTGGAGCGATGGGCGATGGAATAAATTAACCATTTCTCATGGTTGTTACTGGAAGCAATGTTCTTTTTGCGATGTATCGCTCGATTATATAGGGAATTATCAAAATACTACTGCAGATGATTTAGTCTCTAAAATTGAAAACCTAATATCCGAAACAGGTACTAGAGGATTTCATTTTGTAGATGAGGCTGCGCCACCTAAAATGCTGCGTTTATTGGCTGAGAAATTAATTGAACGTAGAGTTTATATTACTTGGTGGACAAACATTCGTTTTGAAAAAACGTTTACCCCTGAGCTCTGCAGTCTTTTAGCAAAATCGGGTTGTATTGCCGTAACTGGTGGATTAGAAGTTGCTTCTGATAGATTACTTACGAAAATGAAAAAAGGAGTTGATATTGCTCAAGTTGCACGTGTAACAAAAGCTTTCTCCGATCAAAATATAATGGTTCATGCTTATTTAATGTATGGCTTCCCTACAGAAACGGAGCAAGAGACCATAGATTCTTTAGAGGTCGTTAGACAGTTGTTTGAAACCAATTGCATACAGTCTGCATTTTGGCATCAGTTTACAACAACTATCCACAGTCCTATAGGACAGGATCCAGCGAGTTTTGGAATTGAAATAACTGGACCTAAATTTGAAGGATTTGCGCAAAACGATTTAACGCATATAGATAAACAAGGAGCAAACCATACCGACTACAGAGAAGGACTAAACTTGGCATTGAATAATTACTTGAATGGTGTTGGTTTTGAATTACCGCTACAGGATTGGTTTGGCTTTGACATAAGTGAAACAACTCTCTCTCCTAATCTTGTAGAATCTTTTTTAGAGTAGTTTTATTCATTCTCATTTCCCATAGAATATGTTCTATCCATTGGTCTTCAATTGTGCTTTCGGGTTCATATATAGCCTTTAGATCACCATCGAAATATTTGGCTAATTTTTGCCAAAGTAGCGCAGTTAAACCATTTCTATAATTGCGTACTAAATCGTAGGCAGTATTTCCTGTTTCTTTATGTATTAGTTTAATTAAAATTCTTCCTTCTGATCGAGTAAGCTTTTTAATTTTTGCAGTAAAATTAGCTTGTATCCACTTATCGTGAAGTTTGCCAATTTTTCTTTTTTGTCGGTTGTTTTCTGCGTAATTTAAATCCTCCTCTAGCTCTAATAATTGCTTTTTTGCTGCCAATGCAAACGGATAGACTTTATATACCTTTCTGCGAAGTCTCAGAAATTGGATCTCTTCTGATATGTTTAAGTGTAATGGTCTTAAAGTAATTTCATTAAGTAGTTGTACCGAAATAGTTTCCCCATCTACTAAAACAGAGTCTACTACTTGTGCTTTACACTCAAAAATATATGAAATTGCAAGAATGAAAATTAGTTTATTCATAAATTAAATTTAAAAAATTATATTTGCTTTTCAACCCTAGAACAATAAATGTAATGTATCAAAAAGCCATTTTATTTTTTACAATAATTATGTTGAGTTTTTCAAGCTGCACCAAAGATCCTAACGATGGAGAAGGTACCAGTATAGTTGATAGTTTATTAACAAATACCAAGATTATTCTTGAGGTTTATGACTTTGAAAACTATCAGGGTGATATTGCTGTGGCCATTTACAATTCTTCGTCTACGTTTAATTCTGAAACCCTTTTTTATAGAGATACTGCAATTTCTGTTACTGCTACCGATATGTTACTAGAGATAGATAGTATGGAAGCTGGTACTTATGCAATAAGTATTTTACACGATGCAGATGGTAGTGGAGATATGGAAATGGGCGGTCTCTTTAATCTTATTCCTCAAGAAGGGTTTGGATTTTCTAACAATCCTCCTATTGGTTTCTCTGAGCCAAGTTTTAGTGAGTGTAAATTTGTTGTTGAAGAAGGTCAATCTGTATTTGTACCTATTACTCTAATATATATGTAATTAGGTTGAAATTTCTACCAATTTACTCTACTTCATACATTTCAAAGTCGAGATCCTGAGAGCTAGTAATTTCGAATGCTTTGGTGAGTAATTTGCAAATTATTTTTGCAGATTTTTCTGAATTATTAGCTAATGGTAAAAAGTAAGAAGCTAATTCTTCGGTAGTATCCAGGGCAGGAGTAGACTCAAATTTAAAATGAGAATGTGTAAACCTGTGTAAATCTTCTTTTTGACTTTCTACATCAAAACAAATTGACAGTACAATTCCAAATTCACCTGATTCTGACTTCGTTTCCTCCGTCATATTTTGGTTTATTATCTGTAGTATTTCTTCTTCTTTATAGAGAATAGAAATTACAAAAGCTTCGTTTTCTTTTCTATAACCAGCCATGGCTATATCAAGCACTTCTACGAGTTGGTTTGGAGTATCCATTATTTTTTAAATAAATCAATTAGTTTATTGGCTGCTATAAAAGGACTTAGCTTACCCGAAAGTACTTCTTCTTCTAGTTGTGGGAGTAATTTCTTCACTTCAGGTTTCTGGTGGAAATAGTTCCCCAATTGTTCTTGTATGCTTTCGTGTAGCCAGAATTGGGCTTGTTTTTTTCTGTTCTCCTCAAAGGTGTTGTTACACACACAATGATTTACAAAAGAGTTAATTGTTTCCCAAACATCTTCAATTCCAGTGTTTTCGTATGCGGAACAGGTGAGCACCTTAGGAATCCAATTATTTGTTTTGGCAGGGAAGAGGTGAATGGCTCTTTTATAATCTCCAACGGCCAATTTACTCTTGTTTATATTGTCGCCGTCTGCTTTGGTAATGGTTAGGGCATCTGCCATTTCCATAATACCGCGCTTTATTCCTTGTAATTCATCACCAGCTCCAGCAAGCATTAATAGTAAAAAGAAATCTACCATTGAGTGTACTGCAGTTTCCGATTGTCCAACTCCAACAGTTTCTACAATAATTACATCGTATCCTGCAGCTTCACAAAGGAGTATGCTTTCTCTTGTTTTTCGTGCAACTCCACCTAAAGAACCCGCATTTGGAGAAGGTCTAATAAATGCCATTGGATCTACACTTAAGGATTCCATGCGAGTCTTATCGCCTAAAATACTTCCTCTTCCTTGTTCGCTACTTGGATCTATTGCAAGTACCGCAACTTTTTTCCCTAATGAGGTTAAGAGTTTTCCAAAGCTTTCTATAAAGGTGCTTTTTCCTACTCCTGGAACTCCTGTAATACCAATTCTAACAGATTTCCCTGTAGTAGGCATACACGTCTCTAAAATGTCTTGAGCTAGTTTCTGATGGTCTACACGAGTGCTTTCTACAAGTGTAATTACCCTACCCAGAATACTGATATTTCCATTGGCTAGTCCGCTAACGTATTCTTTTACGCTTAGCTCTTTCTTGCTATGTGTTTGCTTAGGCTTAATCATTGGTAAACATGTTTACTAATGATAAGCTAAAAAGCTCTTTTAAGTCCATACCATAAGCTTTAGCTTGCTGTGGAATAATGCTTTCCTTCGACAAACCAGGAATAGTATTCACTTCAATTAAATATGCTAGTTCGTTTTCTATTATATAATCCATGCGTACCATTCCTTTCAAATTCAAGGTTTGGTAAATAGATTTACTAATTGATTGTACTTGATCTTTTTCTTCCTTAGAAATTCTAGCAGGTGTGATTTCCTCTGCTTTACCTTCGTATTTTGCTTGGTAATCGAAGAAGTCATTTTCGGTAGTAATTTCTGTAAGAGGTAAAGCGAGTAGTTCTCCATCTTTTTGGATTATACCACAGGTAACTTCTGTTCCGTTGATAAAAGACTCAACGATTACTTGATTATCGTGTATAAAAGCTTCTTTTATAGCTTTCTCAAATTGTGACCTTTCTGTAACTTTTGAAATACCAAAACTAGAGCCAGCCCTATTGGGTTTTACAAAACAAGGCAAACCTATTTCGCTTTCTAGTGTTGTACCGTTATATGGCTCGTTTTTATTCAGGATTACTGCCTTAGCAGATAGAAAGTTAAATTGCTTTAATAAGGCATTACACATCGCTTTATTAAAAGTGATGGACGCTTCAAAACTTCCGCTGCAGTTGTAAGGAATGTTAAGTAAATCAAAATAACCTTGTAGAATACCATCTTCTCCAGGTGTTCCATGGATTGCCATAAACACTCCGTCAAAATTGATCTTGGTATTGTTCACCTCAAAAGAAAAATCATTTTTATTAATTTCGATCTTTTTTTCTCCTTGTACAACATACCAGTCTGTTCTTTGGATATGTACTAAAAATGGACTGTATAATTCAGTGTCTATATGTGCATAAACAACAGCAGCACTTTTTATAGAAATGGTGCTTTCTGAGGAATTACCTCCTCGAAGTATGGCTATGTTTTTTTTCATATTGAACTCTGATAGAATCAGCTTGAATTTAAAGATTTAATTCCACTTTTAAAAATCGTAAAAACTCTTGCGTTTATTTAGTTTTAAATCTTGTAATACTGAGGATTTAACATTTATACTCAAGTTATAACTCTGTCTGAAACCAAATGGAATCCAGTTAAATCGAAGTTCCCAGCAATGTAAATCTCTGTAGACATCTATAGAACTATAAGATATTTTCTTGGTATCGAAATCGTAACCAGACCTGAAACCTATTTTCCATTTCTCTGTTAAACGTACATTTCCGTTTACATTAAATGTCTGTCGTACTGTTTTCTCTAATGTAGGTTTACTATAAATATAACTATAGTCTAAGCCTACGTTCCAAGGGATGTTAAAATCAACATAATCTCCTGGATTGTCTTGTATCATACTCCATTCTTGTTCTGTAGTATTTTTTGGCTTAACCTTTTCTTTCGTTTCCTCCGAACTCTTTAAACTCCAATTTATAGTGAAGTTGAAATTTGTCATCCGCCCTAATGAAAATTCATCTTTCCACACAAATTTTTCTATTCTTGTACCTTCTTCATTAATCTGATAAGGATTTAAAGAACCATTAAATTTAATATTCATTTTGGGTAGCAATTCTGTTCTACCACTAAAGGTAATATTGGACAAATTGAAAGAGTCAACTGCTAAATTATAATTCCCACCGAATCTTAAACTCTTAAAAATTGCTATTTTTTTATAGTCTACTATAGAGTCGTTTTGTGTTTTAACCTTTAGTTCTAAATTATTATTTACATTAAAGTTTAGGTTTCCCGATTTTCCTTGTGGTGCAGTGCCATATATTCCTTGGTCATAATAGGAGTATACATCATTTTGATTTCCTGTGGAATCTGCTATACTCCAATCGTAATAACCAAATTTTTCTTCACTAAAATCTGGTCGATAAGAAAAGGATAAACTTGGAGTAAATACATGCCTAAGTGCTTTTATCTTATCAGATTTAAACTGATACATTCCGTAAATCTTGGTGTTTAAAGTAACGCTGGTAGTAAAGTCTCTAAGAGCACGCATACCATCTATGGTATCTGTTTCTTCATATTGTTCTTCTGTATTCCACGATTTTTCGATGCGGTTAAAATACCAACGTTCGGTATATTTTGCCGAAGGACTTACATTAATATATTTTAAAACTTTAAACGAGCTACTAATAGGTATGGAGTGCTTTATACCGTATTTCATCTGGTCTATAGTCTCGTTTCTAAAGAGTAAGCTATCGGTCGTTTCTATTTGGTTTTTTGCATTTGCGGTATAACTCATTCTTATAGTCTCATACCATTTTTGCTTCCCAGCAGAAATTTTTCGCTTAAATGGATTAGAAGAGTTGATTCCGAAATTTAATTCTGGTAAACTCAAACTTACTTTATGGGTTTGAGTATTTTGGCTATGGCGTAAGTTGGCTGAGAAATTATAGGGTTTTGTTGGCCATGAATAGCTATAGGATACCGTAGAACTTAAAGTGTTTGTTAAATAGTCGTTGTTTTGGTTCGCATTATACTGATTAAATGTACTTGAACCAGCGTTTACATTTGCATTAAATCGTCTGTTGGGATGTGCTTTTCCATCTTGTTTATGCGACCATTTGATATAAAAATCTCTCTTGTCTTCAAAATCAACTAAACCTTCTTCGCCTAATAAGTTTTTAGAATAACTAATACTCAGATTTCCACTATAGGCATATTTCTTTTTATAGGCACTTTGAGCTTTTAGTTTCCAGGAACCTAGGGTGAATATATCTCCTCTTAATGCCATGTCGAAATAATCGTTTATGGCAAAGTACCAACCCCCATTTCTAAAGTTATAACCTCGTATAGGTGAGTAGCCATAACTTGGCATAATGAAACCCGAACTCTGTTTGTTTTGTACTGGGAATAATCCAAAAGGAAGAACCAGGGGCGTAGGAATATCAGAAATTACTAAGTTCGCAGGACCACTAATGATTTTATTTCCAGGAATAACTTTTAGTTTTTTTGCACCTATATAAAAGTGTGGTTCATCTGCCGAGCAAGTAGTGTATTTACTCTGTCCAATAAACATGGAGTTGTCTGCGTTTTTCTTAAGATCCTCTCCGTGAATATAGCTTTCTCCATCTTGAGTTTTCATACCTTTAATCTTCCCCTTTTTACTAGTGAAGTTATAAAGTATGCTCTCGCAGTTATACGTTTTCCCGCCTTCGGAGAAAATTGGATTTCCTCTAATTACACCTGTACTATCTGCTAATCCAATTGCATAAACAGTATTGTCATTCCAATTAATAATAATGTGTTCTGCCTTAAGTTCTATGTCTTCATAGTTTACTTGTGCTTCGTGGTAGAGCAGTACTTTTTTTTCATTAAGTAAAATTATACTAGAGTCTTTGGCGAAATAGTGAACCTTAGCAGCTAAAAAATTAGTTTTTTTGCTTGTAGCATCTACTAATGTGTCCTGCGCTATAGCCGTTAAGGGCAGTAAACACAAGAGAGTTAAACTTAAAAAATGAGTATATAGTAACTTTATAGACAAAAGTAAATTTTCTTTTTATTTTTGTTGTTCTTGAATACTGCAAAACTAAAAAAAAAAGCTTCGATGGTGAAACGAATCATAGCGATATTTCTTGCCCTTTATTCTATTCCTGTTTGGTCGCATTTATTTTCGTCCGATTACGAGGTTGCTCTTAAAAAAGTAATCATCGATCCTGGCCATGGTGGAAAGGATCCAGGGAATTTAGGGACCGGTAGATATAAGCTTAAAGAAAAAGACATTGCTTTAGATGTTGCTTTAAAACTTGGCGCTTATATAAATGAACATCTACCAGAAGTAGAGGTCGTTTATACGCGTGATAGTGATGTGTTCCCGGCCTTGTACGAACGCACAGCTCTTGCTAATAACGAAAAGGCGGACCTATTTATTTCTATACACTGCGATGCATTTACCAGTCCAGATGCGGTTGGATGTTCCTCTTTTGTGGTAGGTGTAAATCATGGAAAACACTCGAGAGTAGCCATTAAAGAAAATCCTGTTATTGCTACCGAAGAAGATAAACTCAATTATGGAAACTTCGATATTAAAAGTCCAGAGTATCAAATAGAGGTTTCTTTGTATCAGAAAATGTACGAGAAAAACAGTCTTTTATTAGCTGATAAAATTCAAACTCAATTTAGAGAACGCGTAAATCGTAGAGATAGAGGTGTGAAAAGAGCACCGCTTTATGTTACTTCTCGTGTTGCTATGCCATCTGTTTTAGTTGAGTTAGGCTTTTTAACCAATGCTAAAGAAGAAGATTTTCTAAACTCAGAACAAGGAAAAACGTATATGGCTTCTGCTATTTACAGAGCTTTTAAAGACTATAAAGAAGAGCAAGAAGGTGTGCTTAAAGATGTTAAAGAGGTTCAAATGGTTATTCATGAAAGTGAGAATGTTGATCTTACTCCTACTGTAACATTAGATAAACCAGAAGCACTTACTTTTTTATGTGTTCAAGTGTTTAGTTCCTCGTCTATTGTTTCAGATAAGAAGTTGGAGAATTTAAAAAACCCCTTTTATTTACTAGATTCGTCTGTCTATAAATACTGTAGTGGAACTTTTAGTAATTTAGAAGCAGTAAAAACACATCAAAAAGAACTTGTAAATCAAGGTTTTAAAGATTGTTTTATTGTAGGCGTGCATAATAATGCTAAAGTCGATGTTTCTGAGGCTTTAGAACTCCTAAAATAATTTGTATTTTTGAAAACCAAATACTATATATAATGAAGTACAGTAAAGAACTCGTAATTGGTTTAACCACATTCGCAGCCATCATTTGTTTTTTTTGGGGCTATAATTTTCTCAAGGGTAAAAATATATTTACTCAAAAAAGAGATTATTATGCTTTTTATGAAAACGTTCATGGCCTCGAAGTAGGCCAACCCGTAACCATAAACGGTTTTAAAATCGGACAGGTTACAGCTATTACATTCGACTATTCTTTTAATGGTCCTTTGTTGGTCGCTTTTCATATTTCTAAACCCGTAGATTTTACCTCAGACACTAAAGTTCGTATTTACGATATGGATATTATGGGTGCCAAAGGATTACAAGTAGATTTGGGAACTTCTAAAGTGATGGCTTTTCCTGGCGATACCCTTTCGGGTGATATTCAAATTTCGCTTACTGAGCAAGTAACAAAGCAATTTTTACCTATTAAAGCAGGTACAGAAAAGTTGGTTAATGTATTAGATTCTACTTTACGCTCCATTACTACTTTAACCGATAAGGCTAGTTTATTAATAGAAGCAAATCATACAAACCTTACCAATGCAGTAGAAAACATTGATACTTTAGCTTCAGTATTTACCTCACAGAGAGAAGAAATAACGGCTATATTAAATAATTTAAATGTGTTTACCGAGGATTTGGTTAAGGCTAATGTAGATGAAGCTATAGGGACTTTAAACAAAACAATGACAGATTTAAATTCTGTTATTGCAGCTGTTAATTCTGGAGAAGGTAGTTTTGGGAAACTCATTAAGGATGATGGTTTATATTCTGAAATGAATGAATCTCTTGGTCAACTAGAATTACTTTTACAAGACATGAGAGAAAACCCAAAACGGTATGTACACTTTTCTCTTTTTGGTCGTAAAAACGCTGAAGCAGACACACTAAAATAAAAACGAATTATGGGAATTAGTAATCTTATTTTCGCTCTTTTTCTTGGAGCAGCTGCTTTTCTATTTGGAAAGAATTTACTTAAAATTAGACGTAATATTTTATTAGGTCGAGATATAGATAGATCAGATAATCCTATTAAAAGATGGAAAACCATGGCGAAGGTTGCCTTGGGGCAGTCTAAAATGGTGGTGCGCCCTGTGGCTGGAATTCTTCATATTCTAGTTTATGTAGGGTTCGTAATTATTAATATTGAAGTCCTAGAAATAGTAATAGATGGACTTTTTGGTACCCATAGAATATTCGCTTTCTTAGGTGGTTTCTATGATTTCTTAATTGGTTCTTTCGAAATTTTAGCCTTCTTGGTTTTAGTCTCTTGTATTATATTTCTCATTCGTAGAAACATAGTTCGGATTAAAAGATTTGTAATGAAAGAAATGGATGGATGGCCTAAAACAGACGCCAACCTTATCCTTATATTCGAAGTCCTTTTAATGTCGGCTTTCTTATTGATGCAAGCAGCTGATTTAAATTTACAAAACCTTGGAGCCGATCATTATGTAAAAGCAGGTTCTTTTCCTATTAGTTCTCAAATAGCCTTTTTATTCGAAGGAATGTCAATTGATACTATTCATGGATTTGAACGTGGTTTATGGTGGTTTCACATCTTAGGGATTTTAGCTTTTATGAACTACCTACCTTATTCCAAACACTTCCATATTTTATTGGCTTTCCCAAATACGTATTACTCAAAGTTAGATGCTAAAGGTTCTTTCACAAATATGGCTTCTGTAAAAGCAGAAGTTCAAATGATGATGGATCCTAATGCTGATCCATTTGCTGCAGCTCCCGAAGGTACTGAAGATGATGAGCCACAGCGTTTTGGTGTAAAAGATGTAAACGATCTTAACTGGGTACAGTTGATGAATGCTTATACCTGTACAGAATGTGGTAGATGTACCTCAGAATGTCCTGCTAGCCAAACTGGTAAATTACTTTCTCCTCGTAAAATAATGATGGATACGAGAGATCGTTTGGATGAGTATGGTAAGAATTTAGATAAAAATGGTCCTGATAGTGAGGATGGTAAATTCTTATTAGACGACTATATAACAAGAGAAGAATTATGGGCTTGTACCTCATGTAACGCTTGTACACAAGCCTGTCCTCTCAATATTGATCCTTTAGCTATAATTCTCGACATGAGAAGATATTTAGTAATGGAAGAATCAGCAGCTCCTACAGAGTTGAATATGATGTTTAGTAACGTAGAAAATAATGGTGCTCCTTGGCAATTCCCTGCCGTAGACCGCTTAAACTGGAAAGACGAAGCCTAATGGAAAATAAGTCAACAAAATTAGTAGTGCCTACAATGGCAGAAATGATGGCAAAAGGAGAAACTCCTGATGTGCTTTTTTGGGTAGGTTGTGCAGGAAGTTTTGACGATAGAGCTAAAAAAATCACCAAAGCTTTTGTTAAAATTCTCAATCACTTAGATTATAAATTTGCAGTTCTTGGTGCTGAAGAATCTTGTAGTGGAGATCCAGCAAAAAGAGCCGGAAACGAGTTTCTTTTCCAAATGCAAGCTATGGCAAACATAGAAGTAATGAACGCTTACGACGTTAAACGTATCGTTACTACTTGTCCGCATTGTTTTAATACCATCAAAAACGAATATCCTGAGTTAGGAGGTAAGTTTGAGGTTGTTCACCATACACAGTTTTTACAAGCTCTTATTGATGAAGAACGTTTAACTATTTCTGGAGGCGCTTTTAAAGGAAAGAAAATCACTTTCCACGATCCTTGTTATTTAGGTAGAGCAAATGATGTTTACGAAGCTCCTCGTTCGCTAATAGAAAGCTTAGATGCTGAGCTAGTCGAAATGAAAAGATGTAAAACTCGTGGTTTCTGTTGTGGTGCCGGTGGTGCTCAAATGTTTAAAGAACCTGAAAAAGGGAATAAAGACGTAAATATTGAGCGTACTGAAGAGGCTTTAGAAACCAAACCCGATATAATTGCAACTGGTTGTCCATTCTGTAATACGATGATGACGGATGGTGTGAAGAATAAAGAAAAAGAGGACGAAGTCGAGGTAATGGATCTTGCTGAAATGATTGCTACTGCGATAGACTTATAAATGGCTGCTTTATTTAACGAAATGAGCCCTTTGAGTAGGGTATGGGTGTTTCAGTCAGACAGACTATTGTCTGCAAAGGAACAAGTTTTTATTAAGTCTAAACTGAATTCTTTTGTTGCTGCATGGGCTACACACGGGACTCCTTTACATGCTGCTTTTACAATTAAAAATAACTGTTCTGTTGTTGTTGCTGTCGACGAAAATATTCAAGAAGCATCGGGCTGTTCTATTAGTTCCTTAACTGCACTTTTTGAATCTTTTGGTACTGAATTTCAACTGTCGTTTTTCGACCGTTTTTCCATTGGCCATAGCTCGAATAGTTCTGTGGTTTTAAGTTCTGTAAATGAATTTAAAGAATTGATAAAAGTTGGTACGGTAACAGAAGACACTCTTGTTTACAATAATCTTATTGCTTTAAAGCAAGATTTAGATTCTAATTGGGAAATCCCACTTAAACAGTCCTGGCAAAAAAGGTATTTATAATTGAGCAACTCTGTTGTTTTAAAACGACTCCATGAAACAAAAAGAAATCACAATTCGATATAACGAATATACTTCTACAGAACTTTCAACGCTACAATCAAACTTAATAAAGCAGTCTGTAAAAGCACAAGAAAGTTCTCATTCTCCGTATTCAAATTTCAGAGTGGGTGCTGCTATTTTATTAGATTCTGGAGAAATTATACTGGGTTCTAATCAAGAAAACGCGGCGTATCCTTCTGGCTTATGTGCAGAAAGAGTTGCCATTTATACTTGTGGATCTAACCATCCTACAAAAATAATTAAATCAATTGCTATTTCTGCAAGTTCATCACAATTTGACATTAACGAAGTCCTTGCGCCCTGTGGTGCATGCAGACAGTCGATGTTAGAGTTCGAACACAAACAAAAAGCTGACATTAAAGTACTTCTCAAGGGTACTGATGGACAGGTAGTTGAGTTTAATTCCATTAAGGATTTACTTCCTATTCCATTTAATTGTGATGCATTGCAGAATGTTAGTTAAATAGCCAAAAATTAGTACATTTGCTACCCAAAATTATAAGAAATGGCAAAGTTGAAGTTTACGAAAGAAACGTATTTAAAGTGGTATGCAGATATGCTACTTTGGAGAAAGTTCGAAGATAAAACAAGCGCACTTTATATACAGCAGAAAATTCGCGGATTCTTACACCTTTACAATGGTCAAGAAGCTGTACTTGCTGGTTCTATATTAGCAATTGATCCTTCAAAAGATAAAATGATTACCGCTTATAGAGACCATGTTCAGCCTATTGCTATGGGAGTGAGTCCTAATAATATTATGGCCGAACTCTATGGTAAAGCTACTGGTTGTTCTGGTGGTAAAGGTGGTTCAATGCATATGTTTTCTAAGGAATATAATTTCTTTGGTGGACATGGAATTGTGGGTGGTCAAGTTCCTTTAGGTGCTGGTATTGCTTTTGCCGATAAGTACAACGATTCTGATGCCGTAACTTTATGTTATATGGGCGATGGTGCTGTACGTCAGGGAGCAATTCATGAAACCTTTAATATGGCTATGCTATGGAAAATACCTGTTGTATTTATTTGTGAAAACAATGGATACGCTATGGGTACTTCAGTAGAGCGTACAGCTAACCATTCTGATATTTGGAAATTAGGTTTGGCTTACGAAATGCCTTGTGGCCCTGTAGATGGAATGGATCCTGTAGCTGTAGCAGAAGCAGTTAAAGAAGCAGTAGACAGAGCTCGTAAGGGTGATGGACCTACTTTCTTAGAAATTAAAACATACCGTTTTAAAGGACACTCTATGTCTGATGCTCAAAAGTACCGGACTAAAGCTGAGGTTGCAGAATACCAAAAAATTGATCCTATTACTAAAGTTCTTGAATTAATCAAGAAAAATAAATGGGCTTCAGAAGAAGAAATCACAGCAATTCAAGCTAATGTTAAAGCTACAGTACAAGAAGCTGTAGATTTTGCCGAAGAGTCTCCATTCCCATCGAATGATTCTCTATATAAGAACGTTTACGCAGAGGAATATCCTTTTATAAAAGATTAATTATGGCTGAAATTGTACGCATGCCGCGTTTGAGCGATACTATGACCGAAGGTACAGTAGCGAAGTGGCATAAAAAAGTAGGTGATGCTATTTCTGAAGGTGATTTACTAGCAGAAATTGAGACTGATAAAGCTACAATGGAGTTTGAATCTTTCCAAGAAGGTGTACTATTACACATTGGAGTAGGAGAGTCTGAAACTGCTGCTGTAGATTGTATACTTGCTATTTTAGGTGAAGCTGGAGAAGATGTAACTGCTTTAGTTGAAGCGGATACTAGTCCAGAAACACCTGAAGTAAAGGAAGTAAATACTCCTGTTGCTGAAGTGAAAATTGCAGTTGAACCTACTGTTACTGCTAATGCACCTGTAAAGGCTAAAAAGCTAATAGACGGTAGAATCGTTGCTTCTCCATTAGCTAAAAGATTGGCAGATGAAAAAGGTGTTGATATTTCTTCAATTACTGGATCTGGTGATGGCGGTAGAGTTATAAAAAGAGACGTTGATAACTATCAAGCTCCAGTAGCTAATAGTATAGCATATCAAGAGTCGTATACCGAAGAGCCTGTATCGCAAATGCGTAAGGTTATTGCTCGTAGATTAGCAGAGTCTAAATTTTCTGCTCCTCATTTTTACCTTTCTATTTCTGTAGATATGGATAATGCAATTGCTGCTCGTAAAGCAATTAATGCATTACCAGATACTAAAGTTTCTTTCAACGATTTAGTTGTTAAAGCTTGCGCCATGGCACTTAGAGAACATCCAACGGTAAATTCTTCTTGGAGAGAAGATGTAATTCGTCGCAATCATCATGTAAATGTTGGGGTTGCTATTGCTATAGAAGATGGGCTTTTAGTTCCTGTTGTACGTTACACAGACACAAAGTCTCTTTCTGATATTTCTGGTGAAGTAAAAGAATTTGCTAAAAAAGCAAAAGATAAAAAATTACAACCTGCCGACTGGGAGGGTAGTACATTTACTATTTCTAACTTAGGTATGTTTGGAATTGATGAGTTTACTGCTATTATAAATACGCCCGATGCATGTATTCTTGCTGTTGGAGGTATTCAACAAGTTCCAGTTGTAAAAGACGGACAAGTTGTACCAGGTAATGTAATGAAACTGACTCTTTCTTGCGACCATCGCGTTGTTGATGGTGCATCCGGAGCAGCTTTCCTTAATACGCTAAAAACATATTTACAGAATCCTGTAACGATGCTTAAATAATAAAAAGGTCTACTAATGGAGACCTTTTTTTATAACTTGTATTTTCAATTCTCTAATTCCTGCTTATGTCTAATCTACAATGGTCTGTTTGCTCTTTTTTTGAATTATCTAGAAATCAAATTTTTGATATGTACCATGTTAGACAAGAGGTTTTTATAATGGAACAAAATTGTCTTTATCAAGATTGTGATGCGAAAGACAAAGAATCACACCATTTAATGGGCTATGAAGATGGTGTTTTAGTGGCTTATTTAAGAATTGTAAATCCTGGTATAAGCTACTCAGAACCTTCTATTGGAAGAGTCTTAACCAAATTAAGTAGCCGTAAAAAAGGTTATGGAATAGAATTAATGAATCGTGGAATAGAATTTTGTAATGCTACTTATCCGTCTTCAAATATTCGAATTTCAGCTCAAAAATACTTACTTAACTTTTACAATACTTTAGGCTTTGTTGAATTCGGAGAGGAGTACTTAGAAGATAATATCCCGCATATGGCAATGCTTTATACTTCGAAG
>Ga0308019_10001311_pt1 | contig 15277 bp, 10 predicted proteins | sample Neamet284_FD_203135 | JGI IMG/M metagenome (GOLD analysis project Ga0308019, IMG submission 203135) | Marine microbial communities from water near the shore, Antarctic Ocean - #284 | ecosystem: Environmental > Aquatic > Marine > Unclassified | place: Southern Ocean | collected 2014-10-01 | reverse complement strand
GCTCGCATGAATCGTGAATTCCTCAGCGCCTCATTGTCAAGTAAATAATCCTTGGCACAATTTTCGCTTATTTCAGAATACCCTACCTTTAAATACCTAACTCTCCCATCATGAAAAAATTACTCGCACTCGCAGTTGTTGTTGCCCTGGCATCCAGCTGCAAAAAAGACCCCACCCTCGCTGACCGTATGGAAGGCGCTTGGTTGGTCAATGACATCACGGCATCTGGCCAGATTACCATTCTTGGAACCTCTGTGCCTTTGATCGCCAACGACAAAAGCATCCTGCCCACGTCTATATTCACCATGATTCAGGAACCCAATTCCGTCGCGTACAATGTAGATGCTGTGCTTGAAGTGAATGCTGGGACAACGTTCGATTTCCCTTGGCAGCAAGGCGGAAGTGGCACATGGCAAACCATTCCTGGCAACGGTGTTGCACCTGACTCCGTCTACTTAGTCACGGACAGCGCCACAACCAAGTATGAAGTCTTGAACTTGCTTGACAACGATGTGCGCCTGCGCACATTGACAGCAGTTGACTTCCAAGGTCAAGGCATCAACCTTTTATTGGAAATGGGGTTCACCCGTCAATAGCTCGTTGAGCATGCACTATAACACTGAACCCGCCCTTGTGGCGGGTTTTTTTATGCTTCTGATTCCCCTTCTTGGCTAAAGGCATCCCACCCCTGAGCCGTCAAGGGAATGGCCTGGTCGCCCTTGTTAATCATGTGACAACCATTAGGAGCCGTCATGTGCCCTATAGCTGTCAAATTGGGGTTGCCCTTGATTTTGTCCCAATCCTTGATGTTTACCGTGAAAAGCAGTTCATAATCCTCCCCGCCATTGAGTGCTGCCGTGGCCGGATGAAGGCCAAACTCTTCACAGAGTCTTAGGGTTGATGGATCAATCGGCAACTTGTCCTCAAAGATGGAGCATCCGGTATCGCTTTGCTTGCACAAGTGGAGAAGCTCAGAACTTAGCCCGTCTGAAATGTCAATCATGCTTGTCGGAGTCACGTCCAAGTCGCTCAACAATGCGGCAATGTCCTCCCTTGCTTCAGGCTTCAGCTGGCGTTCCAAGACATACTCATGACCTTGCAGGTCGGGTTGCATGTTAGGGTCTGCTTCAAAGGTGGCCTTTTCTCGACGCAGGATTTGCAAGCCCATGTAGGCTGACCCCAGGTCGCCGGTCACCACAATCAAATCGTTGCGCTGTGCGCCACTTCGCTTGACGGCACAACCCTTTGCCACCTTGCCGATGGCCGTCAATGACAAAATTAGCCCTGACATGGAGGAGGTGCTATCGCCCCCGACCAAATCCACCCCATACTTGGCACAAGCCAAATACAAGCCTTCATAAATCTCTTCCAAGGCCTCCACAGGGAAGCGGTTGCTCGCTGCCAGGCTCACCAAAAGTTGTGTCGGCTTGCCGTTCATGGCGTAGATGTCTGAAAAATTGACCACTGCTGCCTTGTAGCCTAAGTGCTTCAATGGCATGTAGGCTAGGTCAAAGTGAATGCCCTCCACCAACATATCCGTGCTAAACAAGCTGTCCTCACCGCCGTGATTGACAATTGCAGCATCATCGCCCACGCCTAATACGCTGCTCTCCTGCGTCAATTTAACCATGGATGTCAATCGATCTGTCAGGGCAAATTCGCCCAATTCTTTGAGCGGCGTTCTTTTGGGGGATGGGTCTTGAATCATGGTGCAAATTTCAGCATATCTTTGCCAAAATAATCCTATTTACGATGAATCATTCGTACAGCGCTGAAATAAGTGCTTTCATGGACTGGGTGCGCGAGCGCAACCTACATGAACCTGAGTTTTTGCAAGCCGTTGAAGAAGTTGCTGAAGCTGTCATTCCACACATTGAGTCCAACCCTAAATACAAGGAAGCCAGAATTCTAGAGCGCCTGACTGAGCCTGAGCGCTTGATCAGCTTTCGCGTGAACTGGACTGACGATCAGGGCAAGGTTCAGGTGAACCGCGGCTACAGGGTCCAGTTCAACTCAGCCATTGGCCCCTACAAGGGCGGTCTTCGCTTCCATCCCTCTGTGAACCAGAGTGTGTTGAAGTTCTTAGGCTTTGAGCAGATCTTCAAAAACGCCTTAACAACATTGCCTATGGGCGGTGGTAAGGGTGGTGCTGACTTCAACCCCAAGGGCAAATCAGATGCTGAAGTGATGCGCTTTTGCCAGTCTTTCATGACTGAGCTTGCAAAGCACATTGGCCCCAATACTGATGTGCCAGCAGGTGACATTGGCGTAGGTGGTCGCGAAATTGGCTACCTCTTTGGTCAATACCGCCGCATGCGCAATGAGTTTGCGGGTGTCCTTACAGGCAAAGGCATCAACTGGGGTGGGTCCTTAATCCGCCCTGAAGCTACTGGCTATGGTACTGTCTACTTTGCGAAGGAGATGCTTGCTACCAAGAACGAAAGCTTCCAAGGCAAGACCGTTGTGGTTTCTGGTTCTGGCAATGTGGCGCAATACGCCGCTGAAAAAGCTACTGAGTTAGGTGCAAAGGTTGTCACCATGTCTGATTCTTCAGGCTTTGTGCATGACCCTGATGGCATCGATTCAGAGAAATTGGCCTTTGTCATGGATCTCAAGAACAACCGCCGTGGTCGCATCAACGAATACGCTGACAATTACCCCTCAGCTACCTTCCACAAGGGAGAGAAGCCCTGGTCCATTGCTTGTGATGTTGCGTTGCCTTGTGCCACACAGAATGAGCTTGACGGCGATGCAGCTAAGGTCTTGGTTGCCGGTGGCACCATTTGCATTGCAGAAGGAGCCAACATGCCTTGTACACCGGAAGCCATTGAGGCCTTCCACAGCAACAAGGTTCTGTTCAGCCCTGGCAAAGCATCCAATGCAGGTGGTGTTGCCACCTCTGGCTTGGAGATGTCGCAGAACAGCCTTCGCATGAACTGGACAGCTGAAGAGGTTGACCAAAAATTGCATGCTATCATGGTAGACATCCACGCTGCCTGTGTCAAACACGGCACCCGAGAAGATGGCTATGTTGACTACGTGAAGGGCGCCAATGTGGCCGGCTTCATCAAGGTTGCTGACGCGATGTTGGATCAAGGCGTGATTTGATTTCACTGCGCTATGCTAATAAAAAACCCCGCCATTGGCGGGGTTTTTTGTTGAGGGCTGGGGTCTTCTCTATCAACGATTTTCCAGGCATGTGATTTCAACCACTTTGCCGCGCATGCAAACACTTGCGTGCCGCAGCTCTTCATAGGTGATGGCGACTTTCTGGCCATCATGTGCCCTTGAAAGGTAATTGGTCAAGTTGGTTGGCTCTAGCACCACTGTGCTATCATGGTCACTAACCAGCAGCAAACCACAACCCGATAACCCCATCTCTGTGACAGTGAACACTTCTGCTCGTTCGCAATGGGTGCGTGTGCTGTGGTCGCGTTCACAAGAAACCAATGAGGTAGCTGCTAAAGCCAGCAGGGGAAGGAGGGAATACAAAAATTTCATAACTGTTTATTTTACCTATTATAGATGAATGCCTAATGACATGGTTGCAGCTGCAATCGAAGGCGTAGACACACCCCGTCGCTGTTGAAAGAACGGATTCAAGTTCATGCGTGAGGCAAGGAAGAATTTCTTGTAGCCAATCTCCATTTGGGTACCAAAGGCTAAACGGCTAGTGTAAAAGCCATGTTGCGTGGTTTGTGTCATCCTACCCGCATCGCTACGGCGCATGATTTTCGTCTCTGCGCCAACACGTACACCGGCAAAGCCGCCAACGGCAAGTGACAGACCCTTGCTGCCTGAGGCAGAGCCATTGTAAACCAAGGCCAGAGGAAGTTCGAGGTAACCCACAGAGAAGTTGGAAACCATTAATTCTTGGTCGCTTTGCATGACAGCCACGCCAGGGTATGCCCCTTCAGTTAAGGCCAGGTAACGATCTGGACCAAAATCCATCACATACGTTGAAAGGCTGATTCCGCGTCGAAGCCAAAAGCTGGACTTGCCAATGCGGTCTTGGTTGCGAAAACTCACTTCCATGCGTTTTGCTTGTCGTGGACTCATTGCCCAATCACCACTGGTTAATGGCACGAAGCCATCGCGCATGGATTCCATGCGTTGCATGAAAACCATGCCGCCAACGCTGACAGAAAGTCCGTCGTTTTCATCAGATACCTCAGAGACATCAGCCTTATCGTCCACACAGACTGACGCATCTTCTTCGTTCGATAAAATGATCTGCTTTTTGATCACGATGCGATGGGAGCCCTCTCCTTCGCTGTTAAGGGTGGCAACGGATGCAACCATGCTTTTCGCCAAGGCCTCAGCCTTGGTTTCAAAGTCCTCATCCAATGCTTTGCGCTCTGCATTGGCTGCATCTTCACTCAACTCACCAGAAGCCTGGCGAGCAGCAATATCTTTCACAGAGGCCATGAAGCCATTCAGGAGGGTGGTCATGTCGCCAGAAATTTCTGACTCATTGTAGTCAAAGTTGACGTCCACCTCAACGCTGATGGTACTGTCAACAGTTTGTGCCATACCCATCAAAGGAAGGGCGGTAAGGGCGGCTATCAGGGAGTAGGTCTTGATCATGATGTAATTTTAATTATCTGTCACTACGCAACAAATATGCCAATTCACACAAGGTTAACAAAGCAGGTTGTGAGAAGTAAAAATTAAAGAGCACCTTTGCAGCACTATTATGCCAAAGAAAGGCCCCCAAGAAAACAAGGCACCTCGAGAGATGGATGCCGCGACGTTAGCCAACCTGATGCACAAGGTGCTCAAGCGTCAACCAAGTCACTTATTCTCAATTGAGGATCTCACCTGGGAAACCGGGATACAAACAAATGCGTCCAAACATTTGGTGCATGACGCACTGGACCATTTGCTGGATCACAAATTGGCCGATCACATCGATGATGGGTTCCAACTGGCTTTGGACCCCGAAGATGTGACCTCTGGCACCCTTGACCTTACAAGCAGCGGTAGCGGCTATGTGGTGATGGGTATTGGCAAGGATGACATCTTCATCAAAGCGTCCAACATGGGCTTTGCCTTAGGTGGCGACACCGTGCAAGTTCAAATGGTTCCCGGGCGAGGAAGCAAGCCTGAAGGGCGCATCGTCCAAGTGATCAAGCGGGCTAGGACAACTTATGTCGGCACACTGCAAGTGAGCCCTAATCACAGTTTTTTGATCACCAACAAGCGCAAAATTGGGCCTGATTTTTTCATCCCCCCAGGTAAATTGGGCAAAGCAAAGGATGGTCAGATGGTCACTGTGAAACTATTGGACTGGAGAGATCCTAGCCGCAGCCCCTTAGGTGAGGTGGTAAGCGTGCTTGGCAACCCGGGAGAGCACCAAACAGAAATGCATGCCATCATGGCGGAGTTTGATCTACCCGGTCAGTTCCCCTCAGATGTCAACAAGGAAGCCAAGTCCATTCCCATGGAACTCGATGAGGCTGAGGTCCTGCTTAGAAGGGACATGCGAAAGATTACAACCTTCACCATTGACCCAGCGGATGCCAAGGACTTTGACGATGCCCTTTCCATTGAAACTCTGGACAATGGCCACTGGGAAATCGGCATTCACATTGCAGATGTCACCCATTACGTCACCCCAGGTAGCGCCATGGATGAGGAAGCCATCGAACGTGCAACCTCTGTTTATTTGGTGGATCGTGTGATCCCCATGCTGCCCGAGCACATCTCCAACAATGTCTGTTCATTGAGGCCTAACGAGGACAAATACACCTTCTCTGCCCTGTTTGAAATGGATGAAGTGGGCAAGGTTCACAAGCGCTGGTTTGGTAGGACTGCCACTCACTCTGACAGGCGATTCACCTATGAAGAGGCGCAAGCCATCATTGATGGAGAGAAGGATGACTTAAGCAAGGAGATCTTATTGATGGATGTCATGGCCAAGTCCTTGAGAAAGGAGCGCATGGATTCAGGCGCTATCAACTTTGATCGTGCAGAGGTGAAGTTCCGCCTTGACGCTGACAATCAGCCCATTGGCGCCTACCTCAAACGCAGTGGAGATTCCAACAAGATGATTGAGGAGTTCATGCTGCTGGCCAACCGAGAGGTGGCTGCACATGTTGGCAAGGCAAAGAAGGGCAAGGAAGTCCGCCCTATGGTCTACAGGATCCATGACCACCCTAACCCAGAGAAATTGATCAAGCTCCGTGAGTTTGTCAAGCCCCTTGGCTACCAATTGACCGTGGACAGCCCTAAAAATGTCAGACAGTCACTCAACAATATGCTGGCAAAGGTTAAAGGAAGTCCGGAAGCCAACATGCTTGAGACCTTGACCCTTCGAACCATGTCCAGGGCCTCTTACAGCACTGACAACATCGGGCATTATGGCCTAGCCTTCACCGATTACAGTCATTTCACATCGCCCATAAGGCGCTACCCGGACATGATGGTTCATCGCTTGTTGCAAGACCTCATTGACGGCCAAAAAGCAGCCAACCGACAGGCGTTGGAAGACCTCTGCTTGCATGCCTCCAAGCAAGAGGAGCGCGCCACCAAAGCAGAACGCGCTTCAGTGAAATACATGCAAGCCGTGTTCATGGAAAAGCACCTAGGCGAGGTCATGCCTGGCACCATCACAGGGGTTTCCGATTGGGGACTTTTCGTTGAGGTTACGGGCACAGGTTGTGAAGGGTTGGTCCGGTACCGAGAGTTCACCGATGACTACTATGAGCTTGACATGGAGAATTACTGCATCGTTGGTCAGCGAACAGGCAAAACCATTCGCTTGGGAGATTCTTTGGAAATCCTTGTGAAAGAAGTGGATTTACAACGGAAAACGATTGATTTTTCCGTTCCTGGAAGCCGTGCAGCATCTAGACCTGCAGGCAGGGAGGATTCAAGACGTCAATCCTCCAGTCGCGGGAAATTTAACCCAACACAGCCAAGCCGCTCAGACAACAAGTCATCCAGTCAACGCAAGCAAAAGCGAGGCAAGTCAGGCAATCAAGGGCAGAAGAAGCGCTAGACTTCAGCTTTATTCATTCATCACATCTTCAGCTGATGGCCAGGGATTGGTCGTTTGCCATTCGTTATCTTTTCTGTTCACATCCGCAGTCATCATGCGAGGGTCAACAACAATGGAGGCAATGGAATCTGTGTTGCCCTGCACGACCAACTCAAAGGTCTTTTCCGTGTAATTCCAAGGGCCTGCCACTGCCAAATCATCTGATGACTTGTGGCCAAACATGGCACTCAATGGGATGGTGTAGGTGATGCTTTGTCCCGTTTGGTAGACAACCAACACATCCACAGGCAAGGCCAGTGAGCCATGGCGTTCAAGGGTGACAACTGTCAGGTTTTTCCCAAGCCCTTTAACAGACGTGATGCCCACATCAGGCACTTTCAAGGTGTGCACCCATTGGTTGAGGTACCAGTCCAGGACCATCCCGCTTTCTTGTTCTGCAATGCGAAGAAAGTCGTTGGGTTGGGGGTGCTTGAACAGCCACTCATTTTTGAAGCGTTTCATCGTGGTCCAAAATGCCTCATCGCCAATGATGCCTTGCAATTGAACCAAGAACAAAGAGCCCATCATGTAGGCAGAGAGCTGGTAAGGGAACTTGCCGTCGTAATAGTTAGACAAGGTGGACATGGGCTCCATGATGCCCTTGCCTGCAACCTGTGCATAGCGATTGATATCGCTCAGGTGTGCGTTAGGCAAGTTCGCGCCAGTGACATGATTCATGGCCTCCTCCTCTGCAAAACTGGTGAAGCCCTCATCAATCCATGGGTAGCGCATTTCATCCGTGCCTAACATGCCGTAAAACCACATGTGTGATGCCTCGTGTATCACGGTCCCAAGCACCCTTTCATAACGTTTGCTATGCATCTGCATGATCGTGGCCATGGGGTATTCCATGGCGCCTTCGCCACCTTGAATCACAGAAAACTGGGGCCATTCATAGCTTCCAAATTTGCCGTTCATGAAGCGAAAATAGCTCGCTAAATCAACCTGAAGCTTATCCATGTACATGCGGGATTTCTTGTTGTCTTGGTAGAAAAAGTGCAACTCAGGCCCGTCCTCCATTGCAACGCGATCATGGATGAAATCCGGGTCAGCTACCCAGGCAAAATCGTGGACATTGTCTGCTTCAAAGGTCCATGTCAGGCGTGCATGTTTTGCGTGCTTAACTGGCTCGTCGCTGTAACCATGCCCAATCTCTGAGGCATTCTGCAACAACCCTGTGCCACCAATGGTGAACTTTGCATCCGCCGTGATATCCACCTTGAAATGCCCATAGTCACCATAAAACTCCCTGGCCACATAGATGTCCGGGTGCCAGCCTTGCGCATCGTAAACTGATAGCTTAGGGTACCACTGGGTGAATGTGTAATCGACGCCTTCTGGGTTGTCCCGTCCCGCTCGCTCAACAAGCTTAGGGATGCGGGTGGTGTAGGTCATGTGAAGGACGGTGGATTCCCCTGGTGAAAGGGGAGAAATCAAAGCAGCTTTTAGAATGGTTTGATCCACCACAAAAGCCATGGTTTGACCATCCTGTGATAAGCTGTGAACGATTTGCTCGCCTTGCTGTTTAGGCTTGAGTTGCTCAATGTTTTGACCGATGGCCTTGTCCTTGAACTGTGTGGGGATGTTGGCCATATTGGACATCATGCTTCCCGGCTGAAAGGCATTCCAATAGAGGTTGAAAAAGACCACATCAATGACATCCGGACTGTTGTTGGTGTAGACCAATGTCAAATCACCTGCCAGGCTATGCGCCTTGTGATCTAGGTCAACTACAATGTGGTAGTCGATAGCTTGTTGCCAGTAGCTTGGACCGGGTTGAGCAACCATGGCAAGGCTTGAGATGCACATGGCGGTCAAGAGAAAATTGAATCGTTTCATGGGGGAATGTTAACGGTTAAGCGGTAGGGCTTCAAGCAATCGAGGCCCTTTATCTGTTTGCTGTAAAACGCACGACTCATTCACTGCGTCATGCTCAAGGATGAGCCGGTAGCCCTTGGTGGCGGCCTCTTCCAAGATGGTAGATTTTTCCGAGATCGTCACCAAAGGCCTTGTGTCGTAGCCCATCACAAAGGGCAGCGGAATATGGCCCACTGAGGGAAGCAGGTCTGCCATGTAAACATGGGTCTCTCCATTGACTTCAAGAATCGGGCACATCTGTGCCTCCGTGTGGCCATTGACCACAAAGCAATCAAACCCCAGTTCAGTCTTGATGCGCTGCTCTCCCAATCCGGTATCGATAAACCGCAATTGTCCGCTCTCTTGAAGGGGCATGATGTTCTCTTTGAGGAAGGAGGCCTTTTCTCGAGGGTTAGGGTCTGTGGCCCATGCCCAATGCCTCTCATTGGACCAAAAAGTGGCCTTCTCAAAGGCGGGAACCAACAAATCACCTCGACGCTGTACCGCCCCGCCGACATGATCAAAGTGCAGATGGGTCAAGAATACATCGGTGATGTCATCGCGGCAAAAGCCCGCATCAGCCAGCCCCTTGTCCATGGTGTTTTCACCATGCAAATGGTAGTGGCTGAAAAACTTATCTGACTGCTTGTCGCCAATGCCCGTGTCGACCAACGTCAAGCGGTCGCCATCTTCAATCAATAGGCAACGCATGGCCCATGTGCAGAGGTTGTTCTCGTCTGCCAGATTGGTTCTCGACCACAATTGCTTGGGGACAACACCAAACATGGCGCCGCCATCAAGCTTGAAGTTACCGGTATGGATGGGGTGGATTTTCATGACTGTGAAGCTAATCAAGAAAAAAAGAAGGCCCGACATTTTCATGCCGGGCTCATCTTAACCTAAACTCACATAGAAATGTGACAGAACAATGAAGGAAATGCAAAGCCTATGCCAAACTACTTCCTCACGCGCTTCGATCGGAAGAATTCACTGAGCAAGTCGCCGCAAACATCTGCTTCAATCCCATTAGTTATCAATGTTTTAGGATGGAATTGCCCGCCCATGGTTTGGTAGCCGCGCTTGGCATCACTGGCGCCATAAACAATGCGTCCAATCTGTGACCAGAACAGGGCGCCTGCACACATACTGCATGGCTCAAGGGTCACATACAAAGTGCAATCTGGCAAATACTTTGCGCCAAGGGCATTGGATGCTGCCGTGATGGCCTGCATTTCTGCGTGGGCTGTGACATCGTGCAAGCGCTCTGTGAGGTTGTGTCCCCTAGCGATGATTTGATCATTGGCTACGACCACAGCGCCCACTGGCACCTCATCCATATCGTAGGCTTTCATGGCCTCGCGGATGGCTTGTCGCATGTACAGCAAGTCGGTTTCTGGGGTGGTTTCTTTCATTGGTGGCAAATTACATGGGAATGCGCACATGACCCACATAGATAATTACCTTTGCACCAGATTATATCACCATGTACCGTACCCATACCTGCGGAGAGCTTCGAAGCTCTCACATCTCCAAAACTGTCACCCTATCCGGGTGGGTCCAACGCCGTCGCGACTTTGGCGGCCTGTCATTCATTGATTTGCGCGATCGCTATGGCCTGACCCAGCTTTCCTTCAATGAACAAGAGGATGCCTCAATGCTACAGATGGCTCGAGGGCTGCAGCGCGAATACGTGGTGCAGGTAACAGGTGTGGTGGTTGCACGAGAGAAGGTCAATGCAAATTTGGCAACAGGGGATGTAGAAATCAAAGTGAGCAACATCGTTGTATTGAGTCAATCACAAACCCCACCATTTACCATTGAAGATCAAAGTGATGGCGGCGAAGAGCTTCGCATGACCTACCGCTATTTGGACATTCGACGCAAACCCGTCAGAGACAAGTTGCTGCTTAGGCACCGCATCAGTACCATGGTTAGGGACTACCTCAACGGACAGGGATTTGTGGACGTTGAAACCCCCTTCCTGATCAAGTCCACGCCTGAAGGCGCACGCGATTTCGTGGTTCCTTCACGCATGAATCAAGGGCAATTTTATGCCTTGCCTCAATCCCCGCAAACCTTCAAGCAGCTCTTGATGATTGGGGGAATGGATCGCTATTACCAAATTGTGCGCTGCTTCAGGGATGAAGATTTGCGCGCTGACCGCCAGCCAGAATTCACGCAAATTGATTGCGAAATGGCCTTTGTGGAGCAAGAAGACATCCTTAACACCTTTGAAGGTTTGTTGGCTCATGTCCTGAAAGGCGTGCACAACCAAGACATGGCTGTGGTGCCTCGCATGACCTACGCAGAAACTATGAGGGATTATGGCAATGACAAGCCGGACATCCGATTTGACATGAAACTCAAGGACATGAGGCATTTGGTCAAAGACGCAGGGTTTGTGGTGTTTGACAAGGCGGAATTGGTTGTTGGTATTTGCGTTGATGGCTGTGCCAATTACACGCGCAAGCAACTGGATAAGTTGACTGACTGGGTGAAGCGTCCGCAGATCGGAATGACTGGCATGATCTGGATGAAGGTCGGCGACGAAGGCAGTTGCAGCTCAAGTGTGAACAAATTCTTCGATGCCGATGCGCTGAATCACTGGAAGGATGCCTTTGGCGCAAAGCCAGGTGACTTGATCCTTGTGCTTGCAGGTAAAGAAGCCTTGACGCGCAAAGCCATGAGTGAGCTGCGGTTGCACATGGCAGAGACATTGGGGTTGAGAAATCCCACTGAATTTGCACCCCTCTGGGTCTTAGACTTTCCTTTGTTGGAATGGGATGAAGAGTCTGGCCGCTACCACGCCATGCACCACCCCTTCACTAGCCCAAAGCCAGAAGACATGCACCTGATCGATTCTGATCCGGGCGCGGTCCGAGCTAACGCCTATGACTTGGTGCTCAATGGCAATGAAATTGGTGGTGGGTCCATTCGGAATCACGACAGAGCTGTTCAGGCACGCATGTTTGACCTTTTGGGTTTCAGTCCAGAAGAGACTGAAGCACAGTTCGGGTTTTTGATGAAGGCTTTTGACTACGGTGCCCCTCCTCATGGCGGTGTAGCCTTTGGTTTTGACCGCCTGGTTGCCATCATGGGCGGGGATGAATCCATCCGTGACTACATCGCTTTCCCTAAGAACAATGCCGGTCGAGACGTCATGATTGATGCCCCTTCAGTGATTGATTCAGGCCAAATGGATGAGCTGGGACTGAGCATCAAGGACTAATTTTATTGGCTGGCAGGGTCTTTGAGGCTATATTTACTGCCCCAAAAAAATACAACCCATGAAGCAATTCCTGCCCGCTATTCTTCTTCTATTTTTTGTCTCCTCACAAGCTCAAGCGCAGCAATGGGTAGAATCCATGCAGGATGAATCTGTCAATGTCTACCAAGCCATTGATGAATTTGAAAAGTTCTGGGAAGGCAAGGTCGTTGAAAAAGGTCATGGGTGGAAGCAGTTCAAGCGTTGGGAGCAGTTTTGGGAGCCACGGGTCTACCCTCATGGCAATCGCCCTAACGGGTCTGCGATTTTCCAGGCCAATAGCCAAATTCAGGCATCAACCGCGGCCAATCCTGGCCTAGGTAATTGGAGCTTGGTTGGCCCTTCAAATGGCAATGCCCTTCAAGGCATTGGTCGTGTCAATAGCATCACCTTCCACCCCAACAACAGCCAAACCATCTATGCAGGCGCACCAGCTGGTGGCCTTTGGAAATCAACCAACGATGGGGGTTCTTGGACAACCAACACCGATAAATTACCCAACATTGGCATCAGTACCATGGTCATTGACCCTCTATATCCCGACACCATGTACGTCGGCACCGGCGACCGTGACGCGGGAGACACCTACTCAACCGGCGTCTTGAAGTCTGTTGATGCTGGCGCAACATGGCAGGCAACGGGTTTGACGTTTGGCGTATTGCAATTCAGACGCATCACTGGCATGGTGATTCACCCTGACAGCACCAACTGGCTGGTTGTTTCCACGCGAAATGGCATCTACAGAACTACTGATGGCGGTGACAACTGGACCATGATTCAAGGTGGCACCTTTCAGAGTTTGGCCACCGTGGTTGGCGCGGAGCATTTGCTCTATGCCGGTACACGAACCAATGCCAAAATCTGGTATTCACGCGATTTTGGCATCTCTTGGACCATGGCAATTACCGGTCTTCCCGTCTCCGGTACTGGCAGGGCTGAACTGGCCACCACTGCTGCTGACACCAACTATGTCTACGCCATTTATGGCGCCAACAACAACGGCCTGTACGGCGTGTACCGGTCTACCAACAAGGGCGTTTCCTGGACACAAATGCATGGCAGCACACCCAACTTGCTTGGCTGGAGCACCACTGGCGCTGGCACCGGTGGCCAGGCATGGTATGATCTGACCATCGCGGCATCTCCTCTGAACAAAGATGTGATTTTGATTGGTGGCGTGAACATTTGGCGATCCAACAATGGCGGTGCAAGCTTTGGGCTCAGTGGTCACTGGTATGGTGGTGGCGGCGCAAGCTTTGTGCATGCAGATCATCACTGGCTCACCTTCCGACCCAACAGCAACAAGGTTTATGCAGGTACCGATGGGGGCATTTATCGGTCAACCAACAGCGGGCTCAACAACTCTTGGATAGCGCGCAATGACGGCATGGCTATCACCATGTACTATAAAATCAGCACCTCAGCTGCCAACAGCAACCTCACGCTAGCTGGGGCGCAAGACAACGGCACCCACCTCAAGAACAATACATGGTCTAGGGTCGGTGGCGGCGATGGCATGGACAATGGCATTGCCGGCAGTGATGCCATGGTCATGTACCGTTCCATTTACTATGGAGATTTTGACAAGTCTGTCAATGGCGGCGCGTCGTTCAATGCGCCTTTCAACCTCCCTCCATCGGGCAATGGCAACTGGGTCACGCCATTTGTGGTGTCCGTGATCAACGCCAACACCCTGTATGCAGGGTTTGAAAAGCTCTGGAAAAGCAGCAATGCAGGTTCTTCTTTCAGCGCCACAAGCACGGCAGGCATATGGGGAAGCAACAAAATCGATGTCATTGCAGAAGCCCCCAGCAATGCCAGTGTCCTCTATGTAGGCATCAATCAGCGCGTTTACCGCAGCGTCAATGGCGGCGGAATGTGGACACATATCACCAACAATGTGAGTAATCAAAACACGGTAACGGGAATTGCCGTGGACCCTGCCAATGCAGACCACATCGCTATCACTAAATCTGGCTACAGTGTCGACAAGGTCTACGAATCCTATGACGGCGGCAGCTCATGGTACAACCGCACAGGCTCCTTGCCCAACATCCCCGCCAACTGCGTAGCCTTTGAGCCCGGAAGCAATGGCTTGCTCTATGTAGGCACCGACGTTGGCATCTACTTTCGCGATGCAAGCATGAGTGATTGGCTCCCATTCATGGATGGCCTTCCCAACACCATCATCAATGACATTGAAATCCTTCAAACAGCCAGCGTCAATTTGATTCGCGTGGGAACCTATGGTCGTGGCGTATGGGAAAGTCCTTTGGCCTCAACATTCTTAGACATCCCTGAGGCAGCATTTGACGTGGCCCCAGAGGCCCTCTGTGCCGTTGGCGACAGCATTCAACTCAATGACCAATCCCTGAATATGCCAGGCAATTGGGCTTGGACCATCCACCCGCAGACATTTTCTTATGCCAGTGGCAGTTCATCTAGCTCGCAAAATCCCATCATCATTCCAACAGCCACTGGCAACTACAGCGTTCAGTTGATTGCAGGCAACAGCTACGGTTCCGATACCTCTGTGGCCATTCACGCACTCGCAGTTGGCGGCATCCTATCGCCAGTAGATGAAGAATTCAAGGGAGCGCTTCCCAACCGTTGGACCATCGAAAACCCAGACAATGACCGCGGGTGGAACATGGCATCTCTGGGTCACCTTGACTCGGTGTCCGCCGTGATGCGCTTCTTCAATTACAGCAACATTGGCCAGGTGGATGCCTTGATTTCCCCCCCTTATGCCATCGACAGCAACAGCACCTTGATCTATGATTTTGCATACCGAATGAAGACTGGCAATGCCTCTGACACCCTGCGCATTATGGCCAGTAACGATTGTGGCGCCACGTGGCAACTTTTGTTCACTGGCTCCGATGACGGAACAGGCAACTTTGCCACAGCCGCATCCAGCATCAACGCCTTTGTGCCAACCACCAGTAACCAGTGGCGTACCGACACATTGGCTTTAGGTAACCTATCCGGAACTGTCACCTTCAAGTTTGAGGGAATCAATGCCGGAGGCAACCATCTCTACTTGGACCATTTGCGCCTGCTGCCAGCCAGCTTGGCAACACCTGTAGCAGATATTTTCAGCACAACAACAG
>Ga0308019_10001310_pt1 | contig 15284 bp, 10 predicted proteins | sample Neamet284_FD_203135 | JGI IMG/M metagenome (GOLD analysis project Ga0308019, IMG submission 203135) | Marine microbial communities from water near the shore, Antarctic Ocean - #284 | ecosystem: Environmental > Aquatic > Marine > Unclassified | place: Southern Ocean | collected 2014-10-01 | reverse complement strand
TAAGACTGCTAGCAAGAAGTTGGCTTAACTTCTCTACACATTGCTGCATTCTTGGCCCAGACCTGTCTTGGGCACCAGCAGCCCTTGCTTCTTCGGCCCTCCCATCGCTTCCCTTGAAGCCCAAGCGACCACCTAGGCCAGCATCGGGATTGACGACGATGCCGACTCGCATAGCACTGCCACCTGCTCAACATTCATCAATGTGCGGAGAAAAAGTATTACCGATTTTTGAAACAATTATCAACAATATTGATTTGGTATTAATTTCTAGCCCAACTATGCGAAGCCATGATGACACTATTCCAAATCTAGAGGATGCGGTCTCTGGAGGTTTTTCAGAATTCAAAATTGGTGAAAAGAAATTTAAAGAATCTGAGCAAAAGAAAGAAGGAATAATTGAACACTCTATCGTAGAAACTAATCCTATTGAAAAATCAGAACCGAAATATGGCTACAAAATTGATGCTGTCGAATCGAGAGAATCGTTCGTAGTCAAAGCCAATTCTGCCACAATGGAAACAAAACAAGGTCTTGAGATTATCAGTCCTGCAGAAGAAGACAGAATCGCTCAGGAAAAGGCTCAACTAGAGGCTGAAGCTCTAGCACAACAACCGCAAAAAACTCAACAAGAAGTCAAAGATAAGCCATCTTCAACAATAGGTGATGACTTTGATGTTGCGTGGTAAGCGTTTGAGGATAAGTAATGATTGTCAAAGGTGGATTTGATAGGTTGGGGACGTCCCCCAAGGATTGTCAGGCACAACCTACGGGTCGTGTTTCAACAGTCTGAGGCTAGTGTGATGTCAATGATTAACGTAACTTTACCAGATGGAACAATCAACGAGTATGCTGAAGGAATTACCTGTGCTGAAGTAATTACTGATGCATTAGGCCGCAAGCATGGATGCTTGGCGGCATTTGTTGACGGTGTTGAAAAAGACATGTCGACTAAACTTTCATCCAGTTGTTCTGTTGAAGGTATTCTCTCTGTTTCAGAAGAGGGGATTCACATTCTACGCCATAGTGCTGCACATCTTTTGGCACAGGCCGTTACCGAACTTTATCCAGGTGCATTACCAACGATTGGACCTGCGATTGAAAGAGGATTTTACTACGATTTCAAAATGGATCCTATTACAGAGGCTGACCTCAAGGCAATCCAAAAGAAAATGCAATTCTTAGCAAAGCAAAATGCCGTCGTTGAAAGAATTGAATTGAATGAAGAGGATTTGAAATCTCATTTTGAGCATAATCCATACAAGATGGAAATAATCAATGATAAATTGGAAGATGGTGCTGGTTCCACTATTTACAAGCAAGGTGAATGGTACGACCTTTGTCTTGGACCGCACGTTCCTAATCTATCTCGGTTGATGTTCGTCAAACTAACTTCGGTCTCTTCTGCATATTGGCGTGGAGATCAAGAAAGGGAACAATTAGTACGAATTTATGGTTTGGTTGAGCCAACAAAGGACGCTCTACAATCGACCCTAAAGAATATTGAAGAAGCCAAGAAAAGAGACCATCGTAAACTTGGAAAGGATTTGCAATTATTCCATATTGATGAAGAAGTTGGCCAGGGACTAATCTTGTGGACCCCTCGCGGTTCAATCATTCGTCAAGAATTACAGGATTTCATTTCCTTCCATTTGCGCCGACAAGGATACTCGCAAGTATTCACTCCACATGTTGGCAAATTAGATTTGTACCGCACCTCTGGACATTTCCCTTACTATCAAGAATCGCAATACCCACCACTTGTTGAAAAAGACTTGATGAAGAAATTGGCAGATGAAGGATGCTCATGTTCTGAACTTGCAAATTTGATGAAATCTGGCGATATTGACGGATATATGCTAAAGCCAATGAACTGTCCTCACCACGTCAAAATTTATTCATCTCAAGCCCGCAGTTATCGTGACTTGCCTTTGAGATTAGCTGAATTCGGAACTGTATATCGCTGGGAACAATCTGGTGAAATATCTGGTATGACCAGAGTCCGTGGATTTACTCAAGATGATGCCCACCTATTCGTAACCGAGGAACAAATCGCCGAGGAAGTTCTAGGTTGTATTGAATTGGTTCAAATTATCTTTAACAAATTGGGAATGACCGATTATAGAGTAAGAGTTGGCCTAAGAGATCCTGATTCTGACAAATATGTTGGTCAGCCTGAAGCCTGGGATAAGGCGGAAGATGCCTGCCGCTCTGCTGCTCAATCACTAGGTGTTGAATGGACTGAAGAAGAAGGTGAGGCTGCATTTTACGGACCAAAGATAGATTTCGTTGTTAGAGATGTTATCGGAAGAGAATGGCAACTTGGAACTGTTCAAGTCGATTATAACCTTCCTGAGCGATTTGACCTGTCCTACAAAGGAAACGATGGAGAAATGCATCGCCCTGTAATGATTCACAGAGCACCATTCGGTAGCATGGAAAGGTTCGTCGGAGTTCTGATTGAACACTTTGCTGGAAAATTCCCTACTTGGTTAACACCGACTCAATGCCACATTATTACAATCTCAGAGAAGCATAAGCAATATGCACAGGAAGTTGCAGATCTGCTTAAAGAAAAAGAAATTCGCGTATTGGTTGATGATGGAGACGATACAATTGGTAAGAAGATTCGTACCCACAGGAAAATGCAACCTGCCTACATGGTAATCCTCGGAGAAGGTGAGGCAGAGAACAGAACTGTAAGCCTAAGAGCGAGAAATGGTGACCAGGTATCCGATTTACCTCTAGACCAGTTCATAGAGGACCTAATGACGGAGATTTCTAACAAGGAATCACAGCCATGCTTGGTTCCTAGCCAGCCACAATCTGAAGACTGATGGCCAAATAATAATCGGTTTGAAAATATCTCTTTTCTTAGCGTGTACACCATAAGGTGAAATGCAAAAAGAATGAGCAGAGATTATGAGCGCACCTCCTATCATCACTGAGTTTTCAGTGGAGGCTCTAGTGCCCTTGTTTTTTGCAATATCTACGGCTCTATTATTTTGGAATAGGATTGTTCCAAGACAGCTACGAGGTTTACAAGTTGCCTTTGAAACTGGTGACAAGAGATATGAAGTTCACAAAGTCACACAATCCCTGCAGGATGCCAAAGATTTACTCACTAGCAAATACATGAGGTTCGGAGTTTCTTCATATCTATTCGCATTAACAGGGACTCTTCTGCTCTTTTTTGAATATCTGATGATTCGTTTTGATATGTATTCCGGCTACCATGCACAAACATTAGCATTGGCACTACTGATGATCATTTGGCCTGCCATTGTATCAAGTGGAGCATCTCTTGGTGCTCAAGTCATCAAACCTCTCGGTAATACAAGAGCGACTTTACAAGATTCTTCTATTTGGAGAACATATTCATATTTGTTATTAGCAATAGTTTGGTTCGGCTTGGTTGCAATCATCGCTCTGGCTTTGGGCATCAAGAATGTTCCACAAGACCGAATTTTCTCGATCTCTGCATTTATTGCTTTCGCACCAGCGATATTAGCCTACGGTAGAATACTAGGCTCTTCTTGGCAAGCGTTACATCAATCTAGCAAAAAAATTGCTGCTGGAGAACCTTCACCTTTCCATGATCACTCCCCATCTACAAAACAAATAGCTATCGCTTCAATAGTAAAATGGAATCTAGTAGCAATGCCGTTTGTAGCAATCAATACTGTAATTTCACTAATTGCACTGTTATATGATCCAACACTATTTGTTCACTCCGATAGAGTCATCGAACTTCCAGAGTATAGTATTCAATCAACAATAATGGAGGAGGGAGGTTTGCTCGGCTTTGGGCTGATTGAACTGTTCGCACATATTCCTCAAGCCGGCATTAGAGTTCCAATCGTCACTGCAATGCTCCTTTTCCTTCTCCTCAACGTAGCATTAATCGGATTCCTATTCATTTATGAAGTTGCAAGGATTCTTTTCCTCGATATCCATGATGTTTCGGGAAGAGGGGGAATCAGGTTAGCAGATTCAAGGTTATTGAGAGCTGAAATCTCTGTCCAAGCAAAGGTTCTAAACTTTTGTTTTACCGGATTTGCTGGACAAAGTATGCTATTGCTATCACTGGCAATGATAACATTCTGGGATTCAAGTTTTCTACCTCAAGGTGAAACATGTGGCTCTTGGGAGAATAGCGTTTGCGGCATATTGACGAAGGATGGTTTAGAAGAATTAACATGGATGTTAGCCGCTGGAGGGCAGGTTTGTTTTCTCTTTGTATGGGCTGGTTCTATCAACCGAGGGAGTAAATTAGAAGACATCAATTTTGATGCCTCAATGAGTGAAAACAGAGAGATGTTAACTCAATTGGAAGATAAAATATACCTTAAACAAAAACCAATTTCACAACTAATTGCTGATGATGAATGGGATCGTTTATTCAAGCAACTAGACATAATTTTAGAAGGGCATGGAGAAGAACTAGAGGGACTTGATCTAGTTAGAAGAATTAGTGCTAAAATGACCATCTATTGTAGTCTTGGTCGTTGGGATGAGGCTGAAGAGGAAGCGGTTTCATTACTGGCCTTACGTGGTGGTAGGGAAGCTCAAATCGCGAGATTGGTGCTAACTGCTGCTAGCCTTGCTCAGAGAGATTTAGCCGAAGCAAAACCTCGTTTAGCCTTCTTATCCGATGATGATATTGAAGGTGCTAGGCTACAATGGTTTGCCAGCATTCTAAGCCCAAAATCAAGAACACTATCACCTGAGTTCCACGCAATGCTTGCTGTCGACCCACTGACTAAGAGAAATATGGACCTGATAAAGAGATTGAGTACTGGAACATCTGTTAGTAAATTGAAACCACATAATAATCCAGCAGGAAGGATGCAGTTCTTAGGAGATATTGCTAGACTAAGATTAGAAGGGCAATATGAAAGAGCAATCAATTTAGTTGAAGGATTTATTGAGGAAAATGAGATTAAAGAATGGCCACATGGTAACTTAGTTCGTGCTTTAATTAACTACGATGAAGGTCGAATAAATACCGCTGCGGATATGACTGAGAAATTGTTCGATACCAATTCACGCCATCCGCATATCCGAACATTTATTCGCCATTTATCCACTATTGGCCATACTGAATATTCATTGTATGAGGAAACTGGAATGGAATGGTGCATTGATTCTGAATTGGATTGGGTTCTTGCTTGGGAAAAGATGCACAATGTTGCACCAGCACCCGAACTTCGTAATAAGAAATTGAAGAAACACGCTTGGAAGGCAAATGCTTGGATTGCTCATGATGTTGGAAATGGCTTACAATCAGCACTAGCTAAGAAAGAAAAGGCTTGGAAGATATTGAGTTCAGATAGTTCAAACATTCCGATTTGCCTATACACCCATCTAACTGGAATTGTTGTTACCGTGGGTGGTATGCCGGTGGATTTAGGATTACCTGGCGACCTTGATTTGAAGAGAATCGAGGCAAATGGTCTAATCGATTTGTGAGTCATTCACAAAACATTCTTGATCAATTCATCCAAGTCCTGTGGTCGACCACAATAGTGGCAACGGATGTGTAGTGGGTCTCTGCTAATCACCTTGAGTCGGTGCGGTAGCGGTTCACGCAAATTTGTAGTAATACAATTAGAGAATGTGCAACGAACAACATTCAAAACTTCAGTTCCAAGGTTGATCGTCAACTTCTCTGCTACAGAGTATGCTCTAATAATCGCCACATGTGCATCTGGTGCGACTAAAGCAAGGCGGTTTAATTCTGTTTGAGTCAATTCCCGGTCTTCGACCTTGATGATATCCTTGGCACCCATTTTCTTAGATGGGACATTCATAACCAAAGAAACTGGTACAGATGACTTACCACCGATTCCGAGCATCTCAAGAACTCTGAGTGCTTGTCCGGATGGAATATGATCAACAACTGTACCGTTACGAATTGCCGTTACACGGCGCATGCTATGTTCATTTGGCATCAGAGTGCACCTCCTTCAGATTCAACATCCATAGGAACTGTAACACCTAGAAGATAGCAAATCAATGCCATTCTAGCAACAACTCCATTGAATGCTTGATTGAAATAGCAAGCATGACGAGTTGAATCTACACTTGCGTGTATTTCATCAACTCTTGGCAATGGATGCATAATAATCATTTCAGATTTTACATCAGCGAGATTATCTGCATGTAATTTGTATGCTCCTGCGCAACGGGCGTATTCATCCTCATCTGCAAATCGTTCCTTCTGAATGCGAGTCATGTATACGACATCTGCATCGTTGATTGAACCCAATAAATCCTCGGTCTCAACAACATTTGCACCATTCTCCCTAAGATCTGATACAATTTCTGTTGGCATCTTCAATAATTCAGGGCTAGCAAAAATCAATTCACAACCGAATCTAGTTAATGCGTGTGATAATGAATGAACTGTTCTCCCATATCTCAAATCACCTGCCAGGACAACTTTCAATCCCTCTAGAGTTCCATGTGCTTGCCTAATAGTAAACAAATCGAGCATGGTTTGAGTTGGATGGTGTCCGGCGCCATCTCCACCGTTCATAATTGGTACACGGGCAGAGTCTTGTGCATATTGTGCAGCACCTTGGCGTGGATGTCGCATAGCGATTATGTCAGTATAACCATCGACCATTTGAATGGTATCGAAAAGAGTTTCCCCCTTTACAACAGAGGAGTTTTTTATATCTCCAAGGTTTACTACTTCGCCACCTAAACGCTTCATTGCAGTCTCAAAGGACATGCGAGTTCTGGTGCTTGGTTCAAAAAACAAATTGCCCAAAATCCTTCCTTGTAGCAGTGGCAAAAAGAGTTCACCTTTAGCCACTGGAAGTAATCTTGTAGCATCATCTAAAATCTTGATGATCTGTTCATTTGTTAGGTCGTCCATCGTGATGAGTCCCGCCATATTCTTCCCTCTCCTCAGCAAGCCGGCGCGAGTCGGTATTGAACATTGCCACTAACCAAGTTAGGGTATTGTTATGGCTGATTGCTTACTAGGGTTTTCTATGCAAGTATGGGCTGATGTCGAAAAAGCGATTCAAGCCGAGAAATTAATGCGCAATAAAAAGATGGATAACCTCGTTAATTTCAGTGCTTTTTCACTATTGGCTGCTGCAATATGGTTAGCATGGCCGGCACTTAATTCTGCAATAGAAGGAGAAAGTGGAATCGTTTCAGGATTGGGCCTACCAATCATAGTATTGCTGTGGGGAGTAATCGTCCAAGACATAGTCGTTGATGACGCTAAAGCACGTTCCAGAGTTGGCGGTGGGGCAAGTATCATTTGGCCAATATTATTGATGATAGGTGCCTTAAATGTAGATTTCACCCTCTCTACTGCGACTTTAGGCAGTCTCCTAGTGATAATAGTCGCATTCTTTTGCTACAGATCAGCCGCAAATACCCTACAAGGTAACCTCGGAGTACTTCGCTTTCGCTCTTTGATGACCGGTGTTGGCTGTTTGACATCTTTTTCACTATTTATCGGTAAAATGCCCGAAAGTATGACTCCACATTGGTTTTTAACAATTTCAATATTATTAATTTCATTTGCTGAAGTAACTTATACCTGGGTAAAAGGTGATGACCAGAAGGAAATTAGGAAAAGGTTTAGAAAAATATTAGACCAAGTTGAAAACCAATTATTGGAATTGAAAGCCAAGGGTGCAGCTGTTGACCAAGCCAGTAGTTTGGTGACAACTGCTCAAGAGGAAGGGCATATTGATCCAGTTTATGGAATGAGGCTACTAGATGATGCTCAGGAGGAGATTAAACGCTCAATTTCACTTGCAGGTGATGTTAAGGTCATTATGCAAGATGCAAAATCTGCAGTAGAGGCTGCTGAGGATATAGCACCTATTGCAAAGCGTCCAAGAAAGTCCTTCAATGCTGGAGTTAGAGAAGTTGAACTAGGTTCATTGCGTGATGGAGAGTTGCTATTTAGGCAGGCCAAGAAGTCTGCGAATGAGATAATTGAATGGTGGCGACCTGCTGAAAAGGCAATCACTGAAGCCTCACGTCAATTAAGTGGCAAAAGTGGAGATGCTGTTGAGCACTTAGTAGAAATGTTGACTGATGCCAAGAAAAAGTTATCCGCTGAAAAACCAAAAGAGGCCTTTGAATATGCAGTAGTAATTCCTCAGCAATTGGCTGCAGATGGAGATGCACAAGCCAAAGCAGAGAAATCTGTCAATGAAGCTGATAGACAACTCAAGCAAACAGATGGATTAGATACCTCTGATATGGAAACACGATTATCTCAAGCGAAAGAAGAAATGGAAAAAGGCAATGCAAGCCAAGCGATGGGTTTGGCAGATGGAGTTGTAAGGACAATTATTGCTGAACGTGCTGCAATGGATGATGTTCGCAAAGCATTGCGCCAACGCAAGAAATTGAAAAAGCAATTTGAATCGAGAGAGGATATAGAAATGTGGCAATCTAAACTTGATGAGATTGATGCTGCTGCGGATGAAAAACAATGGACACATGCTGCCACTCTTCTCGAAAGGATGACCAAAGAACTCGATAAAGAAGGTCGTGCTAGCGATGATGCTTTGGAACTATATGATTTCGTAATGGATGAATGGAGAATCCTTCGCAATCAATGTGAAGCTGCATCCATCAAAGTTACTGATGATGACCGCCGTGACTGTGAACAAGCGATTGCTCTTGCAGAAGAACAACTCGGAGTTGGCAAAATACCTGAATGTTTGGAACTATTATCTAAGGCAGATTCTGCAATGGAAAAGTTACGAAGAAGGATCTAAACAGTTTATTCTTCTTCACTTCTAAGTAATTCCCGCATATCACAGGCTTTACATTGCTCGCCTGAAGTAACATTACCGCAAGAAGGGCATGCTTTTGCCGGTGCAGGAGGATTACTTCTTCCACCTAATTGTTCAATCTCATCACGGAGACCTTTGATTTGGTCAGCCATATGCAACAGTGAATGGCGTGTTCCTGGAGTATCCGCTTCCATTTGCGCAACCAATTCTCTATGGCGCCATCTCAAAGCACCTTGCGCGTTTGGACATTCTTCATGGTGGAGAGGTAACTCTCGATGTAGAGCATAAAGGTGCACTTCTTGTTCAGGTACCCAACGAAGAGGAACAATCCTAGGCGCCAATCCTTCAACCAGTGATGCTGCATGGGGTGCTAAGCGAAGAGTTCTCTCCAAATCACCATTTGACATATTCATCATTACAGTTTGTGCCATATCGTCCAAATTATGACCGAGTGCAATAACATCAGCACCAACGCTCGCAGCCAGGTGATTAATTCCTTGTCGGCGGAAAACTCCACAATATGAACAGGCTAGCCTTGGAGCACTGCTATTTTTCTTGGCTACCATTGGTAGACGGCGAACTACCTCATCCATTTCATGGAATGATAAATCGGGATATGAAACGGTGATGTACTCAACTCCAAGTTTGTCACATAGCTCTTGGGCACAAATTATTGAAGGAGGCCTATATCCTTCAATTCCTTCATCAACAGTACCTGCCACAATTCTGACATCTGGGTTTTTTCCAAGTAAGTCGACTAATGAATCCAGCAATACCGCCGAATCTTTACCGCCAGAAATTGCCACAAAAATAGTTGTCTTCTTCCCTTTAGGCAGTGTTAATTGTAATCGTAATTCTTTACTGATCTTCTTACGGACTGATTTTGCTAAGTGCTTACTACAAAGAATCCTACCGGAATAAGCCTGCTCAACAACCGCAGGGTGCTCACAAGCATCGCATTGTGGCACAGTAAAGGCTGAACTCCCTCCGGTCATACCACAAGGCGATGCTTCGCCTTTTTTCAAGCAACCCCTTGTGAACAGGATTACATTATTTTGATTTGGGATAAATACAGAATCAAGAATTGGTCAATTCAGACTTAAATTCTCTTTAATCAATCGCACCAAACAAGCATAAAATTCCTACTAATTTTCCAATTGCAAAATCAATTTTTCAATTGAAATAATCACTTATCATATTCCAATCAATTTTGAAATAATTCATTCTCCGAGGGAGTTGTTTTTAGCCTAAATAACCGGATTTATTTGGCTAAGTTTGCCCCTGCTTTACGCGGAAAATAAGGCATTCTGACTGTTCCGCGATTGAATTTCGCTTATTTTGCAGTTGGAGATTTAATTTGGGTCTGTAAATCCCCCTTTAGGGGGATGGAAACGCAAAGGTTCTTGAAGGCTACAACGCTGACAACGAAATTGAGCACACATGCTACAACGAATTCTTGCCGGTTTACTTCGAATTGAAGGGGTTGATCAGGCTATGTTGATTGATGATAACGGTCGGTTGTTGGCAAGTGTCGGAAATGAAGGTATATTGCCACCTTTGGACAAGGCGATTAATATTACAACTGCTGCATTAGAATGCGCATATGCCACTGAAATTGGCGACGTGTTTGAAATTTGGTGCGAGGGAAGTGAGAGAATGATGATAGACATCGCATCTCCAAGCCGCATCGTAGTGCTAAGTGGAAAGGGTGGCCGCCTTGCTAGATGGCGTCATGCTTTGGACCGAGACCGTCGTATTATTGCGACAACACAAATGAGTTGATACTATGTTTGACCTACCAATTGGAAAGCCTATCAAAGAAGAAATATCTGTTGAAGCAGGTTCGATACAATCATTTGACCATGGAATAATCACCACATGGTTAGGAAAAAGGAAAACTCCTTCAGGACATCGCTTAATCCGTGCTGGAAGAACTGTTGCATGGATTTGTGAAAATGAAACTGGAAATTACCTACTTGCTGGTAATGAGGCAAAGGATAGACTAGAGGAAATCGAAAGTGCTGGCGCCAGATTAGAAGGCAGCCAATACTCCATGGCAGGATTGGGCTGCGTCGCAGAAATTATTCCCGAATCTTTTGAATTCAATGCTGATCGCCAGGGATTGATTCCTCGCGGAAATTCTGTTGAACGTCTACTATCACGTGACCTTTCATCCGTTCTACGCATAATTTGCGAAAATGTCACGGTTCGTGGCGCTATTGCAGTTGATTCTGGTATGTTGATAGATAGTGTTGGAGAATTACCTGGTGAAGCAGAGGAACTTGCTGTCCAAGTAGGAATCGCAAAGTATGGTTCATTATCAAATAATCTAGGATTAGCCAACGAAGGTCATTGGACACTTCGCACCGTCGATGGTGCGCTATTACTTGCTCAAACTGGAGAAATAGCAATAGCTGTTTGGACTGAGGCAAATTCTGACCATTCAAGAATAATTACTGCTGCAACTGCTGCTCTCGATGGAGAGGTAGGAAGTATTGGCGCTATGGGTTCTAAATTACCAGACGGATTTGTACTGCGTGAAGGAAAAGGAGGTCCTGATGCAGTAATTTCAATGCTTGGAGCTGCGGTGAATGAACAAGTAACTGGCCACCTCAAATCGGGAGTTACCGAAAATACTGCTGTATCTCTTGTACTAAGGAATGGTATACCAATAGCAATTTCTGCACCAAATAATACTTCTCTTGAAGAAGCGGTGTTGAATTTAACTGACTCTAAGCGAATCCTAAAACTACACCGACTACCTACAGGAACAATCGTATCAAAGGAAAGTGGTAATCTTGATGATTTTGATCTCGTCGATTTTAGAGACTTAATCGCTACAATCCGTACTCGTGCCAAATCAAGAAAAGAGACATTGATGCAGAAAATCAACCTTTTAATTGGATTTGAAATAGGTGTAGAAAAATTGCGTAAGGCGAGAGCAAATGCAAAATTCAAGGCGACTATTGATCACATTTCACAAGGCCTACCTAAGAGTGAATCAGAACCTGCTCAGGCCATAGATGCTGGACTGAGAAGAAGATTAGAGGCTGCGGAAATTGAAATTGATGATTTATCCAAAGGTAATGCTTCCTTGAATGCCAAATTAAATGAGGCGCAAACTGCAAAAACTGCTGCTCAAAGTCTTGCCAGACATGCCAATGAAAGTATTGGTGAACAGGTATCTGCTTTGGAATCTGCCAACTCTTCTCTAAATTCCATGCAGGTCGATCTATCTCAAGCCGTATCAAAGAGCGAAGGTGCAGAATCAAGAGCGCTTCGTTTGGTAAAGAGAGTAAATGAATTAGAGCACCAAGTTAGTGAAAGAGCAAGTCAATTAGCTAAAGCACTAGGGGATTCTAAATCTAGCGAGTCTCTTAGAGATGCAATTCAAGATATGGCTCTAAAAGAGGCTGAATTAAATTCTTCATTAGATGAAGGGAGCGAAAGATTGTCAACAATCCGCCAGCAAGCAGATGATGATGAACGCCGCCTTCGTGTATTACAAGAACAAGTTGAGACTACGCGTGAACGCCATGCAAGGGCTCAGGCTGAAGTGATGCAATTAGAAGAGAGAATTCATGTTGCAAATACAAGTCTTGATGAAATTGATGGTGAGGCAAAGGCTAGTAGACGTAGAACTGATGAAAGTAGAAACCGTCTCGCTCAAGATGAGGCACGGTATAATCAAGTGCAAGCAGAACTACGTGAATTAATGGAAGAGCGACGCCAGATATTACGAGAACTAGGCGACCTTGGAGGCCGTAAAGGCCAGAGTGAAGCAGAATTGTTGTCATTGATAGATAAGGCTGAAGATTTGAGTCAAGCACACGAAGAAGCATTACTGGACATCCAGGAAGCCGAGAGAATCCGTGCTCGTCTCGCTGACGAACCACTTGCTCAAGCATTATTGGATGATGCTTCAACCTTTGAGGGACTAGGACCTGTGCTTTCACGCCTTGAAACTGCACGTGGACTCGGATATTCCGTAACGTTACTCGATAGAGCAGTAGAACGTGCACTACAAGTAATTCAGTCAACTGTTGACCATGTAGCAACTACTCCAAGACATCTACTTTCAAATGAAGTAATGTCTCTGCTTGAAAGACAAGTTCCACAAACTGCTGGAGCTGTAAGAGGACTAGCGCGTTGGTCAGTACAACAGAGACTAGAACACCAATTGGGAGATACAGTTGGTCATCTGATAGTTGATTTAGAGAATTTACTGGAAGATTTCGACCGTTCCATTACAATGCTGCGACGCCTACGCAATGTCCTTGAGCAATTAGCCAAACTTGGTGCACCTGTCGATGAAATCGAAGCACTGTTAGCAAATTGTAATCGTCCTGAAGCATTGCCAAGTATTGCAAAGGCGACTCACAAATTGATTCGTGTTGCATTAGATGACATTTACTTAGAGGCTGATCAAAGAGATGCTGGAGAATCAATCGCACTAGAGGAAACTGCAAGAGTTCTTGAGGAATTAATCACTCAACTTGATGCGAGTGGTTTAGCAGATGGTACACCTAATGGTATCATGTGGGAGTTCCAAAGAGATGGATTGTTACCTTACGAAAGAAATACCATGCCTGCTGCACAACGTCTTGATGTCAATGAAGAAATGATTTCTCACATGGAGCCAACATTGGCAGGCGAAGTTCCAGTCTCATTGGATAAAGTAGTAAGTGATGATGATTCAGAGACTTCAACCGGTGATGAAGATGGGTGGGAACAAATGCCCACTCCAAGCGATTCAACAGAAAGCACCGCTGCAACATATACCGCTACACCTGAAGCACCTGCTCTCCCTCAACCAGGAACTATCAATGAAGATGATGAAAGAGCCTTACTGGATGAAGAATTAGCACGCCTAGATGCTGCATGGGATCACAGAAATGAACCAAAGGATATTGCAATGGACCCGGCATTATCTGCATTAGAGGCAAAGCTTAGCGGATTAGACATGTGACCAGTACTTTGGTCGTAATCAAGGAGGAATTGTATTGAGCGAAACACTTGTTGGCCGTCAAGAAAAGCAAGGCCGATACTTTCCAATGTGGATAGAAAGGTTACTACTTGCTTCAGCTTTTCTTACAATGTACCTATTTCATTCAGATGTTGCTGATTTTTCCCAATCACAAGGTACTCCGACTTGGTTAACTTTTATCCTTGAATGGTTCTTATTACCAGTTTCATTACTAGTGCTATCTGAATTGATTGGCAGAATAATGCAAGCGATTCACAGCGATTGAGATCAAGCATCGATTTGTATGAAATCTTTGCTGTCCTCTTGTGCTGTTTCGTTACTTGGCAAACGTGACTGGATTAGACCCCATACTCTCTGCCAAGGGATGAAGAAACGCAGAACTGCCATCAATGATAAGAACATCAATGCTGAGATAACCAGTCCATAGGTTAGCGTCAATTCGATCGATTCACTAACTTGGCCTGCCCATTGCGAACCTGTGCTCTTGCTAACAATCTCCAATAGAACACTGTGGAATCCTAATGCCACCATCGTTGCAATTGCAGTCAATCCTAAGAATCCAATCGTATGTCGCAAGTGACCGTTTAGCATATTATCCATCTGGCGAACATATTCTGGGTCTCTTTTACAAGACTCAGGTAGTCGGTAAGCATACTCAAGATAACGAATTACTCCGTAAGATGATTCTTGGAAGACCATTATTAGAATTGCAATAGCAATCAAATTGAACTGCTCTTGGGTAACTAATTTGAAACCAAGTAATCCAATTGTTGGAGAGCCCACCTGACTTTCAAGTGTTATGAATTGGGCTCCATAGGAACCGAGTTGCCCTTTGATAAGAGGGAATGTCAGAATTGCATGTATTCCCAAGAAGATCAAAGTGAACCCTATTGCCCAAGCAACTGAACGACGACTTAAGCCCCAAATCCCTCTGGTCCCCATAATAACTGGTAGAAGATAAATGAAGAGAATAATTAGTGACATAATCATCAATAATGGCCATTGAAGAGTTTCTAGTTCTGTATCGTTTGGCAGTCTTAAATCAAAAGAAAACAGCATTCCAGTTAACCAAGTAAGAATTAGGCGTCCTACCAACATTACAATCAAGGTAATAATAAATCCAAGTTTTATTCTCTGCTGCATTTGTGGCGTTTGGAATGCTAAGAAGGCCATTCCACCTCCAATAGACATTCCCAATATAAGAGGGACAAAGAAGCGACCTAAACCATCTCTACCCTCACCTGTTAACCAATCTCCTAATGGTAGTTGGTCGCCAATTAGCAATTCAATTGAATCAAATAACATTGTGTGGTCAATAGAGCCAACAACATATGTTGAGACTACTTCGAGATACATCGCTATCAGAGCAATTGTTGCTAAGATTTGTAATGTCAGAATTTGCCATTGCTTCCTCAGTAATTTCAGGTGAAGAGTGCGGGCACCGACCCCATCTGTCATTGTGACATCTGACTGAACATCGACTTCACTTGCCATTTCAGTACCCCCTAACCTGCATT
>Ga0308019_10001302_pt1 | contig 15332 bp, 12 predicted proteins | sample Neamet284_FD_203135 | JGI IMG/M metagenome (GOLD analysis project Ga0308019, IMG submission 203135) | Marine microbial communities from water near the shore, Antarctic Ocean - #284 | ecosystem: Environmental > Aquatic > Marine > Unclassified | place: Southern Ocean | collected 2014-10-01 | reverse complement strand
CCGTTGGAATGGATATGCGTTTTGGCTATCCGATAAATGATGATACCCGGCTAGACTTCAAAGTGGGTTATGAGCGCATTGACTTAACATTGGGGTCGTCTCCTACTACTGAAGCGACTGATTTTACAGATGCCGAAGGGCTAAAGTACAAGCAATTTAAAACCACTGTAAACTGGACTAACAACACCCTCAATGATTACTGGTACCCTACTAAAGGTAGTTCTCATGCTGTTAACTTAGATTTCGCGTTACCTAATAGTGACCTAAATTTCTACCAATTAAGCTATAACTATCGTAATTTTCTACCCATTAACTACAGTGAATCTCTTGTCTTTTCTACGGGTGCTCAGGTAGGTGTAGTGGGTGCTTATGGGTCTACGAGTACAACGCCATTTTTTGTCAATTATTACGCAGGAGGCTTTGGCAGCGTGCGGGGTTTTGCCAACAATTCTCTGGGCCCTATAAGCTCCTCTGATGGGAAACCATTGGGTGGCCAAATTCTTAGTACCGCCTCTGCAGAGTTAATTTTCCCATTGTTTAATGATATGCCATCGGTCCGTACATCACTGTTTGTTGACGTAGGCAACGTGCATAAATCTGGAGAGTTTACTCTAGGTGGATTAAGGGCCTCTGGCGGACTTAACCTTTCTTGGTTGACGCCAGTGGGGCCGTTGACCTTAGTTTTGGCGACTCCGTTAAAACAAAAAACGGCTGACATAACTCAATCAACACACATTACTTTAGGCCGCTCGTTCTAGGCTAAGTTCACAAGGAATTATCATGAATAAAGTGAAAAAAGCACTCACTGCTGCAGCCTTTGCCATTACCTTAAGTGCGCCGCAATGGGTCATCGCAGAAGCCATTGTTGTGCTTAAAGCAGAGCAGGCCATGTTTGCTACGGAAAAAGCCATTGCTTTGGGGCAACAGTTGTCTGCACAGCTCAAACCTCAAACCACCCGTTACGATGCTATGGGACTGGAATTACAGGCTTTGCGGCAGCGTTTTGAGGCTGATCAAGATCTCATGAGTGGAGATGAAGCACAGAAACTAAAGATAGAAATACAGGCCCTAAATGCTGAATATCAGCAGCTTCAGCAATACCTATCTAATGTGAAGGCACAGGCAGAGCAAAATTTTTTGGCCAGTATGCGCCCTGCGTTGGACAAGGTGCTGCGTCAGTTAATTGCGGAAAATAATATTTCTTTAATCATAAACAGCCAATCTGTTATTTATAACGCAGCTGGAATAGATATTACTCCTAGGGTTGTTGAGTTGTTGAATTTGGAGCCGTAATTGCGTCACTTAACCTTAGGCGCTATCGCCGAGATCATTGGTGCTAAATTAGAAGGTGACGCAGACTACCCCGTTACCGGCCTTGCTACGCTAGCATCTGCATTGCCCCATCAAGTGAGCTTTCTGGCAAACATGAAATATGCCAGTCAGCTTGATGTTTGCCAGGCTGGGGCGGTCATCTTGAATGCTGACCAGGCAAAGTTTTTTTCTGGGCACTGTTTATTGTTAGATAACCCTTATTTGGGTTATGCCAAACTATCACAAGAGTTTGCCCCCACACCTGATTTTCATGGTATTGATAAAAGTGCACAAGTTCACTCAACAGCCACTATTGGAAAAGCAGTGAATCTGGCGGCTGGCACAGTGATTGGCCCCTATGCAACACTTGGTGATGCGGTTTCTATTGGGCCTAATAGTGTTGTTGGGGCTCATTCCAGTATTGGTCAGAGAACTAATATTGCGGCCAATGTAAGCCTGTATCATGATGTTGAAGTAGGCGCTTTTTGCACCATTCATAGTGGTGCTGTTATTGGTGCAGATGGTTTTGGATTTGCAAAGGATGGTCCAGACTGGGTTAAAATAGCCCAGCTAGGTGGCGTCACTATTGGTGACCATGTTGAAGTTGGCGCAGGAACAAGCATAGATCGAGGGGCTTTAGATAACACTATCATAGGCTATGGTGTTAAGCTGGATAACCAAGTTCAGATTGCTCATAATGTAGAGCTTGGTGACTACACTGCCATTGCAGGGTGTACTGCTATAGCAGGGAGCACTAAGCTAGGCAAGCATTGTACAATTGCTGGCGCCTGTGGCATTACTGGCCACTTAACCTTGGTTGATGGTGTGCATGTCACTGCCATGTCGTTAGTGACTCACTCGATTAGTGAGCCTGGGGCATATTCATCAGGCACAGGTCTAGACAAGAATCAAAAATGGCGACGCAATGCAGCGCGTTTTAAACAACTTGACCAGATGGCTAAACGCCTTAAGCAATTAGAATTAGAAATGTCACAGCTTCAAAACTGACCAATATCGGAAGCACCACATAAGGAAAGCACCACCATGGTTATGGATGTTAAAGAAATTAGAGAGTATTTACCTCATAGATACCCGTTTTTATTGGTCGATCGAGTCACAGAACTCAATTTGGGTGAATCCATTGTAGCGTACAAAAATGTAACCATTAATGAGCCTTACTTTAACGGTCATTTTCCAGACCACCCTGTGATGCCTGGTGTGTTGATCATCGAAGCCATGGCTCAAGCTGCTGGTATCCTTGGTTTTAAGACCATGGATAAAACCCCACAAGATGGATCCATCTATTATTTTGTAGGTTCTGATAAGTTGCGTTTTAAGCGCCCAGTAGTACCAGGCGATAAGCTCCAACTAGAGGCGTCTATTCGATCTGAAAAACGGGGCATCTGGAAGTTTGAATGCCGTGCAAGTGTCGATGGCCAATTGGCTGCTTCTGCAACTATTCTATGCGCAGATAGGAAGGTTTAGTGCCCCAGTCATTGATTCACGCGACCGCAATTATTGACCCCAGCGCCGTCATTTCCGCAGATGTGGAAATTGGTCCATATAGTATTGTGGGTGCTGATGTTGAGCTAGGGCCAGGCAGCAAACTTGAATCCCATGTAGTGGTCAAAGGGCCAACGCGTATAGGGCGTAATAATCATATTTTCCAATTCAGTTCTGTAGGCGAAGCCTGCCAAGATATGAAGTACAACGGTGAACCTACACGTTTAGAAATGGGTGACAACAACGTAATACGTGAAGGATGCACGTTACATCGTGGCACAATCCAAGACGCTGGCGTTACCAAGATTGGTAGTCATAACCTATTGATGGCTAATGTCCATGTTGCCCATGACTGTGTTTTAGGTGACCACATTATTGTGGCCAACAATGCTGCTTTAGCAGGACACGTAAGTGTTGGCGATTATGCAATTTTGGGTGGTTTTACTGCTGTGCATCAATTTTGCCATATTGGCCCCCATTGTATGACTGGAGCGGGTAGTGTGGTATTGAAAGACATTCCGGCCTTCGTAATGGCGAATGGCAATTCTGTTTCTCCTCATGGTATGAATACCGAAGGTTTAAAACGTCGCGGCTTTAGCGAGGAGACTATTAAGGTATTACGCCAAGCGTATAAAATCATCTTCCGTCAAGGGCTTACCCTAGATGCGGCCATCGCACGCTTACATGAAATGTCTGTAGGTGACGATGAGTTGTCAGTATTAATAGGCTCTTTGAAAAAGACTAGCCGCGGCATAATTCGCTAGCAGGTTTTCCATGTCTAATAACACTATTGTCATCGTTGCCGGTGAAGCCTCAGGAGATATATTGGGGGCTGGCTTAATGCGTGCCTTGTTAAAGCAGCAGCCAGGCCTTAGTTTTGAAGGTATTGGTGGTCCCCAAATGATCGCCCTTGGGTTCAACAGCCTAGTGCCTATAGAGCGCTTATCGGTAATGGGCCTTGTGGAGGTTTTGGGCCGTTTGCCAGAATTGCTATTACTTCGAAGACGCCTCATTAAGCGCTATACCCGCCAGCCACCTCTGGCTATGATTGGTATAGATGCGCCAGACTTTAACCTAGTGTTAGAAACTCAACTCAAAGCCAACAATATTCCTACAGTGCACTATGTAAGCCCATCTGTATGGGCATGGCGTGAAGAGAGGGTGTTTACCGTGGCTAAAGCATGCCACCGAGTGTTGGCCCTATTGCCTTTTGAACTGCCTTATTATCAGCGCCATCACATTCCTGCGACATTTGTGGGTCACCCCTTAGCAGATGTGATTCCAGGAGGCCTAAGTCAGCAGCAGGCTAGGAAGAATTTACACCTAAAAAACCAATCAGTGCTGGCTATATTGCCGGGCAGTCGGGCTATGGAAGTTAAGCAACTGGCGCCAGACTTCTTAGCAGCGGCAGCCCTGTTGCAAACCAAAAATCCACAATTACAATTGGTTCTGGCTGCAGCGAATGGGCAACGAAAACAACAGTTAAACACTTCATTAAAAGCTCATCCGCATTTAAAGGTGATGGTTGTAGTGGGGAAATCTCACATGGTCTTAGCAGCTGCAGACGCCGTATTGGTGGCCTCAGGCACAGCTGCCTTAGAAGCGTTATTGTTTGAAAAGCCTATGCTGGTATGTTACCGCTTAAGCCCTATCAGCTACAGTTTGTTCAGGCGTAAGCTTAAAGTGCCTTTTGTGAGCTTGCCTAATTTGTTGGCTGGCCAAAAAGTAGTTGAAGAGTTGTTGCAAGATCAGGTACAGCCGCAGCTCATTGCAGACCATTTAGCAGTGTTATTGTATGACCAAGAAGCGGCTGAAAAGCAGCGTAGCCAGTTTGCCAATATACATCAACAATTGGCTTGTGGTGCCGACACTTCTGCGGCTCAGGCCGTGATTGAAGTGATTGCCGAACAGGGTGCGAACGTGTCTCACAGGGGCAAGGTATGATCCAAGAGGCAATGGTAGTTACAATGATCCCCAGGGTAGGTGTAATTTGCGGAGTTGACGAGGCAGGTCGTGGGCCGTTGTTTGGTGATGTGGTGGCAGCAGCGGTCATACTGGACCCAGATAATCCTATTGCCGGATTAGGAGACTCTAAAAAACTTAGCGAAAAAGTCAGAGAAAGGTTATACGAGCAAATCTATAAACACGCCATCAGCGTAGGTGTAGGCAGAGCCAGTGTCGAAGAGATAGATCAGCTGAATATATTGCAGGCCAGCATGCTCGCCATGCAGCGTGCTGTAGAGGGTTTGAGCCTGGTGCCAGATTTGGCATTAATTGATGGTAATCGTTGCCCTACGTTAATCTGTGTAAGTGAAGCCATTATCAAAGGCGATGCCAAAGAAATTACCATCGGTGCAGCTTCAATTATTGCTAAAGTCACTCGCGATAGGGAGATGCTAGAATGGCACAAACAATACCCTTGTTATGGCCTTGATAGGCATAAAGGGTACCCTACTCAGGCGCACATAAAGGCGCTAGAAGAGTATGGAGTGAGCCCACAACATCGGCGCAGTTTTGCACCCGTAAGACGTTTAATTGGAACTTAATATGACCCAAGCTGTACCCTTTGTGCATTTGCGCATGCACTCCGAGTTTTCATTGATTGATAGTATGGTCCGTGTCAAACCATTAATGAAAACCCTACAGGCAGAACAAATGCCTGCTATCGCTTTAACAGATCAATCCAACATGTGTGGCATGATAAAGTTTTATAAGGCTGCCCAAAGTGCTGGTATTAAACCAATTTGTGGCTGTGATATTTTTATCGGAACAGGCCCTGCGGCCGATGCTACCACCACCCGCATCACTTTATTAGCGATGAACGCCAAAGGGTACCTCAATCTTACAGAGCTGGTGTCACGATCCTTTCAGGAAGGTCAGGCCGATGGCAAGGCCATTGTACAAAAAAAATGGTTGGCTGAAAAAAACGAAGGGCTTATCGTGCTGTCTGGTGCCGCTCAAGGCGAAGTTGGCCAGGCATTAATTAACCGTGGTTTGGCTGATGCCCAAGAAATATTGAGCTACTGGACGACGATCTTCGGTGATCGGTTTTATTTGGAGGTGCAACGAACAGGCCGCCAATACGATGAAGATTGTCTGCATCTTTCCGTTGAGCTTGCGCAGTCTGCACAAGTGCCTATTGTGGCAACCAACGACGTGATGTTTATTTCCCCAGACGACTTTGAAGCCCATGAAACAAGGGTGTGTATTAACCAAAGTATGACATTGGATGACCCCCGCAGAGTTAAGGCATACTCCAATCAGCAATATTTGCGCAGCACGCAAGAGATGCAGACTCTGTTTTCAGATCTGCCTTCTGCTCTGGCTAATAGCGTACAGATTGCTAAGCGGTGTAATTTAGATATTGAGTTAGGCCAGTGTTTCTTACCTAATTTTCCTGTACCAGCAGGCATGACCATGGATGAGTTTTTCGGTCAGGTTTCTCGGGATGGTTTGGATAAACGCTTACAGGTTATTTTAGATCCGGCGGATCCAGATTTTAAAAACAAGCGTAAAATCTTTGATGATAGGCTGGATTTTGAACTCGGTATTATTTGTCAAATGGGGTTCCCAGGCTACTTTCTTATTGTTATGGATTTCATTCGTTGGGCCAAGGATAACGATATTCCGGTAGGCCCGGGGCGTGGCTCAGGCGCAGGATCTTTAGTTGCTTATGTGTTGGAAATTACCGACTTAGATCCACTAAAATACGATTTGTTATTTGAACGATTCTTGAACCCAGAACGAGTGTCGATGCCTGACTTCGATATCGATTTCTGTATGGATAACCGTGATCGTGTGATTGAATATGTGTCTCAAACCTACGGTAAAGACGCGGTATCTCAAATCATTACCTTCGGTACCATGGCAGCTAAAGCTGTGGTACGAGACGTAGCTCGTGTGCAAGGTAAGCCTTTTGGTTTGGCTGACAAGCTCTCAAAATTGATTCCTTTTGAAGTGGGTATTACCTTAAGCAAGGCGGTGGAGCAAGAAGATGCTCTGCGCGAGTTCATTGATAATAATGACGAAGTGCAAGAAATTATGGGCATGGCGTATCAGCTAGAAGGCCTGACGCGCAATGTGGGAAAACACGCAGGTGGTGTAGTTATAGCACCCACTAAGTTAACCGATTTTTCACCACTGTATTGTGATGTGGATGGTTCTGGCTTGGTCACCCAGTATGATAAAAATGATGTTGAAGATGCAGGTTTAGTTAAGTTCGACTTTTTGGGCTTGAAAACCCTTACTGTTGTTGATTGGGCCATGGGCATGATCAATGAGAGGCGCAAGGCCAAAGGTGAAGACGCTATTGCTATCGAGACCATCCCTCTAGCGGATGAGCCAGTTTACAAGCTGCTTCAGGGTGCAGAAACGACCGGCGTGTTCCAACTGGAATCACGGGGTATGAAAGACCTTATTAAACGCCAGTTGCCTAGTAGTTTTGAAGATATTATTGCCTTGGTGGCACTGTTTCGCCCAGGGCCATTGCAGTCTGGCATGGTAGACGATTTCATTAATCGTAAACATGGTCGGGCAAAGCTTGCATGGCCCCATGAAGACTATCAACTGGATTCCTTGAGGCCAATACTGGAACCTACCTACGGTATTATTTTGTACCAAGAGCAGGTGATGCAGATCGCTCAGGTGATGGCTGGCTACAGCCTTGGCGAGGCAGACATGCTGCGTCGTGCGATGGGTAAGAAAAAGCCAGAAGAGATGGCTAAGCAGCGGTCAGGTTTTTTAGCTGGTAGTGTAGGAAACGGTATTGATGAGGGATTGGCAGGCAATATTTTTGATCTGGTAGAAAAATTTGCGGGCTATGGTTTCAATAAATCCCACTCTGCAGCTTATGCCTTAGTGGCCTATCAAACGGCCTGGCTAAAATATCACTACCCTGCTGAATTCATGGCTGCTGTGTTGTCGGCAGATATGCAGAATATCGAAAAAATCGTTATTTTTGTAGAAGAATGTCGGCGTATGGAGCTGCCACTTAATCTCCCAGACGTCAATGCAAGCCATTTTAAATTTACTGTAAATGCTGCCAATGAAGTGGTTTATGGCCTTGGTGCCGTTAAAGGAGTTGGCGAAGGCCCGGTTGCGGCAATTATAGAGGCCCGTGAAAACGGCGGTGACTTCATAGACCTGTTTGATTTTTGCAAACGTGTGGGTAGTAAAAAAATAAACAAACGGGTATTGGATGCTCTGGTGGCCAGCGGTGCGTTAGACAATTTAGTACCTAATAAAGAGCGCTCTGTACTTTATAGCGCCATCCCTGACGCAGTGCAATCAGCGGATCAGAGTGAGCGTAACGCCGACGCTGGAATGATGGACTTGTTTGGTGAGGTTGTTGCAGCGGCAGATGACGCAGTGGCTTTGGAGCATGTGTATGAGCGGCACATAGCAGCACGCCCACTAACCCTTAAGCAGCGCTTAAAAGGCGAGAAAGACACCTTAGGTCTTTATGTAACGGGCCATCCAATCGATAGCTATGATCATGAGCTGGGGCGCTTTTTGCGATGCCGTTTAGATCAACTTGTTGCCAAAAAAGAAAAGCAATGGATAGCCGGCTTGGTGGTAGCCAGCCGAACTATGAAAACCAAACGGGGTAAAACCATAGCCTTCTTAACCCTAGATGATCGCAGGGCTAGGGTAGATGTGGCTTTGTTTGGCGACAGCTACGAAAAGTACCGGGAGCTGCTACAGAACGATCGGCTACTCATCGTTGAAGGTGAGGTGTCAGAAGATGATTATTCTGGAGGTCTTAAAGTGAGTGCTCAGCAGATTCTCACCATGCCTCAAGCGCGTACTGTATTTTCCAAGGGTTTGCGCTTATCGGTAGCGCCGGACTTTGCACAAGGTAAGGGTCTTCAGCAACTACTTGGTATTCTTACGCCCCATCAAGTAAGGGGTGATGCGCCTGCAGCAAAACTTGAATTACAATATCAAAATAGCGTGGGACGTGGAGTGATAAGGTGTGCCTCACCATGGAGAATAGAAGTAGAAGATGACATGTTGCAAGAGTTGGCATATCTGTTAGGTGATGATGCAGTTAAAATGCGCTATCGAAAATTATAAAATGGGCAAATATAGGTTATAATCAATCTAATATTTGTCAGTTACACTTTTTAAGTTAGGCCTTATGAATCCAAATTATCTCGACTTTGAACAACCCATCGCCGATCTGGAAGCGAAGATTGAAGCCTTGCGCTTAGTGGGCAACGACAACGACCTTAATATTAGTGACGAAATAAGCAAGCTCTCTGATAAGAGTGTTAGCTTAACTGAATCCATTTTTTCTAACTTGACTGCTGCTCAGGTATCTAAGGTGTCTCGTCACCCGCAGCGCCCCCATACTATCGATTACATTAAGAGTCTTTTTGATGAATTTGATGAGTTGCATGGAGATCGTCACTTTGGTGATGATCAGGCCATGGTATGTGGTATTGCTCGCCTAAATGGTAAGGCTGTGATGGTTATGGGCCAAGAAAAAGGCCGCTCTACTAAAGAAAAAGTTGCCCGTAATTTTGGTATGCCTCGCCCCGAAGGTTATCGCAAAGCCTTGCGTATGATGCAGATGGCCGAACGCTTTAAAATGCCTATTCTTACCTTCATTGATACGCCGGGAGCCTATCCTGGTATTGATGCTGAAGAGCGTGGGCAAAGTGAGGCTATTGCATTTAATCTTGCCCAAATGTCGGGCCTCAAAACGCCCATTATCGCCACTGTTATTGGTGAAGGTGGCTCTGGGGGTGCCTTGGCTATTGGTGTATGTGATCAGCTGAATATGTTGCAATACTCCACCTACTCAGTGATTTCGCCAGAAGGTTGTGCATCTATTCTTTGGAAGAGTGCCGATTATGCTTCTGATGCTGCCAACGCAATGGGTATTACCTCTGGCCGTTTATACGACTTAGGGTTGGTAGATCATGTGATTAAAGAACCGCTAGGTGGTGCTCATCGTGATGCTGACTTAGTGTCGGCCAGTCTTAAATCGACACTTATTAGTCAATTAGCCGAGCTTGAAACGATGGAAACTGAAGCGCTCCTTGATCGCCGATATAAGCGCCTAATGTCCTATGGGCTAAGTTCTTAGGCCGCTCATTAGGGCCTAAAATTTCCCCTCATGGCATTCTCTCATCATGCACTAGTTACCGATTCAGGTGGTTTGAAAACTTATTTTCAAGCCTCTGCTTGGGTAATTGCTGTGAGTGGCGGGTTAGACTCCATGTGCCTGTTGCATGCACTTGTCCTACTTCAGGCACATCAGCATTGCCCACCCATCCGTGTCATACATATTAACCATAATCTGCAACCTCAAGCAGATCAATGGCAGCAAGATGTTGAAAAAAAATGCCACCACTATGGTTTGGCCTGTGTCAGTCATCAGGTCACCTTGTGCCCACAAGAAATTCGCCAGCTTGGCCTTGAGGCTGCAGCGCGAAATGCTCGCTATGACGTATTTAAGCAGCATTTGCAGGTAAATGAGGTGCTCTTGTTAGGGCAGCATGCTGATGATCAAACGGAAACCCTATTTTTACGTTTGTTACGTGGTGCTGGTGTGTCTGGGTTACGAGCAATGCCGCAGCACAGAGTGCTTGGCTTAGGTCGTCTGGTCAGGCCATTGTTGCACGTTCGTCAAACCGACCTTTATGATTATGCGAAACTCCATCACCTCACCTGGTGCGAAGATCCAAGCAATCAAAATAGTCACTATGATCGTAATTATTTGCGACATCAAGTAATGCCGCTACTGCGCTTGCGGTGGCCAGTGTTAGATCAACGGGTGGCTACAGTAACATCCTTAATGGGCGATACGCAGTCTTTGTTAGATGAGGTGGCGTCTGCTGATTTTTTGCTGATGCGTAAGGAGAATGAGGTGAGTGAGTGCTTACCTTGTGCAGAAATTAAGGCCCTTAGCCGACCCCGAAGACATAATTTATTGCGCTATTGGTTGGGTAGACATCATGTCCCTATGCCCGATTATGCAACGATGCATAGTATTGACAATGACTTTCTCTATAGCGCCTTAGACGGGCAGCCTTACCTACAATTGGCTGATGGTTGGTGCTTACGTCGCAACCAAGGTAATTTATTGCTGATGCGCCAAGCTGAACAGCATAATGCTACAACATTAAGCGGCGCGTTCACTGTAGAGTCGCAAACCTTATTGGAGGGCTCAATAGTCTTGCCTGAAGGTGTGCTGCGCCTTAACCAAGGCGAGAGCGTTGGTTTGTCTCTAGTGGAGGGTGATTTCATAGAGTGGCGCTATAGAGTCGGTGGTGAGCGCTGCAAGCCTATGGGGAGGGCGCATAGCCAAAGCCTTAAAAAACTACTGCAAGAAACCAAGGTGCCAGCCTGGGAGCGAGATCGATTACCCTTGTTCTATGTTAATGGCCAGCTCGCTATGGTGGCAAATTTGTGGGTAAATTCAGGTTTTGAAGCAAGCGCGAGTGTCCCTGCTTGGTGCTGGCAAAGAGCCACTTAAAGTGCAGCTTTTGATTGTTCCGATTACTCTCTTCTGGTATCCTACACTCCCATCTTAAGTCGGAAAATAAAACCTTAAAACGGGCTCTATTTTCCGCGTCAAAAAATTTATAAACGTTAGAGAACCTATCCACTTATTACTAGTGGGCATGTATTCGCCATGGTTGCGGTGCTTTTGTGTGGTTGGTCTACCGAGTTTTAGTTCACATCGGCGTATAGTGCGCCACATAATACATAGGGCATTTCATGACTCGTTTCATCTTCGTTACTGGCGGTGTTGTATCTTCTTTGGGTAAAGGCATCGCGTCGGCATCTTTGGCTGCCATTCTAGAGGCCCGTGGCCTCAATGTAACCATGTTGAAATTAGATCCGTATATTAATGTGGACCCCGGCACCATGAGTCCATTCCAGCACGGTGAAGTGTTTGTCACGGAAGATGGCGCAGAAACAGATTTGGACTTAGGTCATTATGAGCGTTTTATTGATACTAAAATGTCTAAGAGGAATAACTTCACGGCAGGGCGTGTTTATGAACATGTGTTGCGTAAAGAGCGACGTGGCGACTATTTAGGCGGCACAGTACAAATCATTCCACACATCACTGATGAAATTAAGCGTCGAGTATACAAAGGTTCGGAAGGTGCTGAAATTGCATTGGTTGAAATTGGCGGAACTGTTGGCGACATTGAGTCACAGCCTTTCCTAGAAGCCATTCGTCAGATGAAGTTTGAATTAGGTTCTAATCGTGCGCTCTTTATGCACCTTACATTGGTACCTTATATTGCTACAGCCGGCGAAACAAAAACCAAGCCTACTCAGCACTCGGTAAAAGAATTGCGCTCTATAGGTATTCAACCAGATATTTTAGTGTGCCGTTCTGAAGTTGCCATTGAAGCGCCAGAACGCAGTAAAATTGCGTTATTTACTAACGTTGAGCAGCGCGCGGTGATTTCATTACCCGATGCTGAGAGCATTTACACCATTCCCAGCTTATTACAATCCCAAGGTTTAGACACTATCGTCACTGAGCGCTTTGGCTTGGATTGTAAAGACGCCGATTTATCGGAATGGGATGCAGTAGCGGCAGCAAAACTAAACCCTAAACGTGAAGTTACTATTGCCATGGTTGGCAAATACATGGAATTGTTGGACGCCTACAAGTCTTTGATTGAAGCTATTAGCCATGCAGGCATTAAGTCACACACCAAAGTGAACACTCGTTATATTGATTCTGAAGACATTGAAACTCAAGGTGTTGCATTGTTAGAGGGTGTAGATGCGATATTAGTGCCTGGCGGTTTTGGAGAACGAGGCACAGAAGGTAAAATAAAGACTGTTCAATACGCGCGCGAGAACAAAATACCCTATTTAGGTATTTGCCTTGGTATGCAGGTTGCGGTGATTGAATTTGCCCGGAACGTGGCCGGTTGGGCTGATGCCAACAGTAGTGAGTTTGATGCAAGCTCAGAACATTGTGTTGTAGGGTTAATTACCGAATGGAAGGATGAGTCTGGACAGATTGAGCAGCGTTCAGAATCCTCAGACCTTGGCGGCACAATGCGTTTAGGCGCTCAGCAGTGTCGTTTACAAATTGGCTCCTTAGCTCACCAGTCATACAAACAAGAAGTGATTACTGAGCGCCATCGTCACCGTTATGAAGTGAATAATACCTTTATTGAGCAATTGGAAGCTGCAGGTTTGAAGGTTTCAGGTCGTTCTATGGACGGGAGTTTAGTAGAGATGGTAGAAATTGAGGATCATCCTTGGTTCGTAGCCTGTCAATTTCACCCAGAATTTACGTCTACTCCCCGCAGTGGCCATGGGTTGTTTGAGGGGTTTGTCGGTGCAGCGATTATTCAGGCCGAAAAGTAAGCAATTGAATAAGCAAAATTCTATTTTAGTTGAGTAACAGGAGAATATTTTGGACCAATTTATTGCCAATATCCAGGCAAGGGAAGTATTGGACTCTCGGGGCAACCCTACTATTGAAGCAGATGTGCTGTTGGCCGGTGGTGCTTTTGGCACCGCATGTGCTCCTTCTGGCGCATCCACTGGTTCCAGAGAAGCTCTAGAGCTTCGCGACGGTGACAAATCTCGCTATTTGGGCAAAGGTGTCATGAATGCTATTGCTGGTATTCATGGTCCTATTCTAGAGCGGTTGAAAGGGATGGACGCAACTGATCAGCAGGCCTTGGATGCGGCTATGATCGAATTGGATGGCACAGAAAACAAAGAAGTTCTGGGCGCCAATGCTATTCTTGCCGTATCCCTGGCCGCAGCCAAGGCGGCAGCGGTCCACAAGGGCATCCCTCTATACGCTCATATTGCCGAACTTAACGGCACGGCAGGGCAATACAGCATGCCCGTACCGATGATGAATATTATTAATGGCGGCGAACACGCCGATAATAACGTAGATATTCAAGAATTTATGGTGCAACCCGTAAATGCTCCTAGCTTTTCGGAGGCGTTGCGCTGTGGTGCAGAAATTTTCCACTCCCTTAAAAAAGTGCTCAGCCAACGGGGCTTAAGCACGGCCGTGGGTGATGAAGGTGGCTTTGCTCCTAACTTGCCTTCAAACGAAGCTGCACTGGATGTTATTGCAGAAGCAGTAGCGTATGCTGGATATGAACTGGGTACGGATGTGACCTTGGCTTTGGATTGTGCTGCTTCAGAATTTTATGAAAACGGTATTTATAACCTAAGCGGCGAAGGTAAGTCCTTTGATGCGGCGGGTTTCGCTGATTACCTAACTGACCTAACGCATAAACACCCCATCATTTCAATTGAAGACGGAATGGATGAAAGTGATTGGGATGGTTGGCTAGATCTTACCCAAAAGTGTGGTGATCGTGTTCAGCTAGTAGGTGACGACTTATTCGTGACTAATACGAAAATATTGAGCCGTGGTATTGAGCAAGGTATTGGCAATTCTATTTTGATTAAATTTAATCAAATTGGCACTCTTACCGAAACTTTGGCAGCAATTCGTATGGCTCAAAAGGCCGGTTTTAGCGTGGTTATTTCTCATCGCTCCGGCGAAACAGAAGACACTACCATTGCTGATTTGGCTGTAGCCACTTCAGCGGGACAAATTAAAACGGGTTCGCTATGTCGCTCAGATCGAGTGGCTAAGTACAACCGTTTACTGCGAATAGAGCAGGAACTAGGTGCTGACGCTCCTTATCGTGGGCGTCAGGAAATCAAAGGCCAATAACAATTATTGACCTCGTCTAGGGAGCTCACGTTGGTTAATTATAGCCAAGGTCAGCTCCCTTTTTTGTTGATATATTTATGAAATGGTTAGTTGGATTAATTTTAGTCGCCTTAGTTGCTATGCAATACAGCCTTTGGTGGGGACAGTCTGGCTTGCTTGAAGTGGCGCGCCTGCAGGAAAAAATTACTACTCAGGAAACGGTGAACGCGAGTTTGTCTGAGCGCAATCGACAGCTACATGCCGAGGTATTGGATTTGAAGCAGGGGATAGCTGCCATCGAGGAGCGCGCACGCCACGACCTCGGTATGGTCAAGCCCAATGAAACCTTTTACCAACTTGTGGAAGAATAATGAACAGCTTGGAATTACAACCTCTACAGTGGCCTGTTGAGTGGGCCTATGCGTCTGGTGTGCCCCAGTCTAGTGCTCATATTAAAGTCCATTGTAGCGATTTTTTAGTCACAGAAGACCTAGGCTACGAGCCCTGTGGTGAGGGAGAGCACGTATACCTCGACATCACTAAAACGGATACTAATACGGATTTTCTAGCACGTAACATTGCTAAGCTTGCGGGCGTGCCAGCTAGGCAAGTGAACTACTCAGGGCTTAAGGATCGCAGAGGCGTCACGCGGCAGTGGTTTGGGGTGCACTTGCCAGGAAAGGCGGAAGCCGTAGATCCCGATTGGCAGCAACTGCAAAGCCCAGAGGTCCACCTACATCAAGTGGTTAGGCATCAACGCAAGCTAAAAACCGGTGTGCATCAGGGTAATGTTTTTGCTATCCGTTTACGTAATATAAAGCCCAGTGAGGCTTTAGAA
>Ga0308019_10001300_pt1 | contig 15364 bp, 12 predicted proteins | sample Neamet284_FD_203135 | JGI IMG/M metagenome (GOLD analysis project Ga0308019, IMG submission 203135) | Marine microbial communities from water near the shore, Antarctic Ocean - #284 | ecosystem: Environmental > Aquatic > Marine > Unclassified | place: Southern Ocean | collected 2014-10-01 | reverse complement strand
CAGATACAATACACACACGAAAAGCAATTGCCGCACTTGATTTTCTTGTTGTCCAAGAAATATTTCTTACTGAAACAGCCTGGAATGCAGATATTATTTTTCCAGCTTCAACACATGCAGAAAAATGGGGTACTTATACGAACACCAATAGACAAATACAAATTGGCAGACAAGTTGTTAAGCCTCCAGCTTCCGCAAGAGAAGATTGGTATATTTTAACAGAATTGGCAAAACATATAGGTCTTGATTGGGAATATACTCACCCAAAAGATATTTTTAAAGAAATGTCAAAAATTATGAATTCTTTGAATAATATTACTTGGGAAAGATTGGTAAAGGAGGAATCCGTTACATATCCATGTCTATCACCAAATAATGATGGTGAGAATATATTGTTTATTGATAAATTTCCTACAAAAGATGGTAAGGCCTTGATAGTACCAACATCGATAATTCCTCCAGCCGAAACTCCTGATGACGATTACCCAATGGTACTTACGACGGGACGTTTATTAGAACATTGGCATACTGGAGCGATGACAAGAAGAGCAAGTACATTAAATTCTATTGAGCCTGATCCTATTATTTGTTTGAATAAATATGATATGAAGAAATTTAATATAAATCCAGGTAGCAATGTTAAAATATCAACGCGTCGAGGCGAGATAACAATGAGTGCTAGACAAGATCCTGATGTGCCAGAGGGAGTTGTATTTATACCATTTTGCTATACAGAAGCAGCCGCTAATGTGCTGACAAGCGCAAGGCTTGATCCTGCAGCAAAAATACCAGAATTTAAATTCTCAGCTGCTAAGATTAGCTTAGCCGAGTAATTTATTTTATATCATAATGTATTTTTAGGGTTATTTTAAAGGGAGAATGATTTTATGGATAAAAAAATATGTGTTTTGGGTGCTGGAGGCATAGGATCCTGTGTTTCTGCTTCAATGACGGATGCAGGTTGTGATGTTATTTTAGTTGATCAATGGGCTGAGCATATAAATAAAATTAGATCAGATGGTTTGCGTGTTGTTACCAAAGAAGAAGATAAAACAAGAAAAGTTAAAGCTTTTCATTTAAGTGACTTAGCTACTTTCGAGCCAAAATTTGATTATATATTTATGGCAGTTAAATCTTATGACACACAATGGATGGCAAAATATGCAAGTGTTTATCTAAAAGATACAGGGACATTAATTGGATTGCAGAATGCTTTTAATGATGATTTGAACGCAGAAATGGTTGGTAGAAATAGAACTGTAGGGGCGGTTGTTGAATTAAGCTGTGAAGCTTTTATTCCAGGGGTAGTTCAAAGAAATACTGTTCCTACCGGCACATGGTTTGCTGTCGGTGAGCTGGATGGAAATAAAACAGATAGACTTTTAGAGATACAATCTTTAATGAAGCATGTAGGAAAGTGTGACCTCACCGACAATATCTATGGAGCAAAATGGACTAAGTTAATAGCTAATTCTATGACTTGTCCTTTCTCATCATTAAATCTTAAAAATTGGGAAGCTGTAAAATTACCAGGTATGTTTGAATTTTCTGTAGGTGTAGGTAAAGAGTCTTTTAAAGTAGGACAAGCTCTTGGACATATGATAGAACCGCTGTTTGGTCTTACAACAGATGAAATAGGCAATGCAGGAGAAGGTGCAGCTGAATTAGTTATGAAAAGAATGGTACACGACGTTGGTCCCAATGCTCGTACGCATGCAGCTCAAGATCATGCTAAGGATAGAAGAAGTGAGATTGAATTCATTAACGGGAGAGTTTCAGCAGAAGGAAGAAAATTAGGAATTTCGACACCTTATAATGACGCAGTTGTTGAAATCGCAAAAATGACACACAGTGGAGAAATAAAATTAGACCCATTAAATTTAGAATTATTATTAAATAAAATAAAATAATTTAAAATTTATAGTTTCTCAAAATCTGATTTTTCATTAAAAGGTAAATTGTAAAGATATCTTCTGAGACAATCAAGCGCCATTTCAACGGCACCCAATCTAATTCTCTGTTCGTCTCCAACAAAGTAACCAATTCTTGAAATAATATTTTCTGAATTAGATAAGGAAATATAAGCTTCAGCTTCGTTGTCTATGGTTTCTTTAATGATTACGGATAATCCGTAAGATGTAGAAAAATGAACTCTGACTGCAGATGCAATTGCGTCTGAATCCAAAATATCCAGATTATTATTTTTTTGAATCTTAAATTGTGCATGTATATTTTCGATATCGTTAGAAAAAAATCCACATTTTAACAATCTTCCACTTGGATCATTTGAAGATAACCGAGCTGCAGTTCCGCCATTTGTTTTTAATTCTGCAATTGCAATGGTTTCGTTATTTTTTTCCAATTGCCTTACAATAACGCCTTCTAATGTATCTTTGTCTTCAGCAAAAATAAAATTATTTAATTTTCTCCTTATATCATTCTCTACTGGTTTAAGGTTACTTTCTATTTGCTCTAATGATTTTGCTTTGATATATAGCTTGGTTTCAAGTTGAGGATAATGCGCTTGAAAACCCAATTTTACAATACTATCAGGAGATAATTTAAGAGAATCATTTAAGATTGAATCTGCTCGTGATTCACCTATACCGTAAGAATGAAATGTTTTGAGTTTTGTAATCACTTTTTCACCTGATAAGTCTAGTAATCTTGGAATGATTTCATTTTCAAGCATTCTGAATAGTTCTCGTGGAACCCCTGGAGTAAAAAAGAATCTAGACTTCCCAATATTTATAGCAAATCCGCAAGCTGTCCCAACGGGATTATCGATCAATTCAGATGTTTTAGGAAGCATTGCCTGTTTTTTATTATTTTCAGTCATGGTTCTTCCGCGCATAGTAAAGAACTTTTCCATTTTGTTGAGCCAGTCTGTTCTTAGCTCTAATTCCATGCCAGAAGCTTCAGATGCAATTTCTTGAGATAAATCATCAACAGTTGGTCCTAATCCACCATTAACTATGACTGCGTCAGATCTTTTTGAAGCTAATATAAAGGCGTCTAGTAATTCTTTCCTGTCATCACCTACCGTGGTTCCCCAAACAACAGATAATCCTACTTCCTCTAACTTACGACTCATATATGAAAAATTGGAATTAATTATCTTTCCGCTTAGTATTTCATCGCCTGTACAGATTATCTCTACTTGCATTTTTTTCTCCAATTTAATTATTTAAATTTAAATATTTTTTCCCTTTAAAAAACCATAATAGAATTAAGATTTGTAATGTAAAGATAAAGAGAAAGCTCATTTTATACGCGTCTGGATTATATTGGCCACTGCTAGTTAGTGGGAACAGATCTATGATTACACCAATTAAATACTGTATGAGAAATGCTACTACAAAAGTTCCAAGATTTACAACTGTATTGGCTCTAGAAGATAATGCCAAGCCAAATCTTTCGGTAATCCATGGATAGGATAGAATTCCTCCTTGTCCGGTCATAGCAAAAATAATCCAAGTATAAAATGCTATTTTATGATCTATTAGAAATAACGGTATTAGTGAAAATATATTAACGATTAATATGCATTGAAGAATTTTTATAATATTAACATTGTGTTTGGTTAATATTTTTGCCATTAATCCGCTAAGGAAAATTCCAGATATTACAGATAGTGCAATAACAGTTAGACTCGTTGCAACTTCTTCTCTCTCTAGTCCAGCAACGTCATGAAGCCAAGGGCCTGTCCAGAGTGTAAGTAAAGCAATGTGTGCTCCGCCTGTAATCCATATTAATGGAGCTAAATGCCATAAAGCTCTATCTTCAAAAACTTTTTTCAAGCCGCTTAATTGCACTTTTACAGTTTCTTCTGTTTTAGAATTTTTGTTATTGGGGATAAATAGATACGTAAGCAATATAATTACAAAGATTAATATAATAAACAAAGCATATGCCCCACGCCAACTTGTATATTGCAAAATTATTTCAGTTGGCCAACTTGTGATTAGAATACCTATTTGACCAGCTCCCATGATTATTCCGTTACCAAGAGCATAATTATTAGGCTTTAAGTACATACTAACAGCTTTAAATCCGCTCATTAAACAACCTGAAAAACCAACTCCCATAAGAATTCGCGCGAATGTCATGACATAAATATTACTGCTGAGAGCGAAGACTATACAACCAATTGCTGCTAATAATAGTAGCGCAATTTGTACTTTTTTTGGTCCATGACTATCCAAATAGATGCCCAGAGGTATTTGAGCGGCTGCATGTGCAATTAATAGAGAAGAAGATAAGAGGCCTAATGATGCAGCAGTTAAACCGATATCGTTGATTAAGTTAGGAGCAATTATTGTATTTATAGAACGGAATATTATTGCTAATAAGTATCCTAAACTAAAAACAATAATAATACCGTATGCTTGTTTCATTATACATTCAATTTCTGTTTGTAATATTATTCTGGAATAACATATTAGATAAATTTTAGATATGAATTTATAACTAAATTAGTCGTTTTTATGTTTTATTGGAGTTACGATTGATGAAACAATATCTTGAACGGATATTGTCCCTAATATCTCTCCGTGCTCGTTTGCCACCGATCCGCTATCTAAGCCACTTTCAGTAATGATTTTAGCCGCTTCTTCAATTGTCATGTCCGGTAAAACCACTGCTGTATTCATTAATTCTTGGTTTGATGTTTTTTTCATTATGGTTTTGCATTGTATCACTCTTCCTCTGTTCACTTCAGAGACAAATTTTGAGATATAAGAGTTTTCAGGTTTTAATACTATTTCTTGACCATCCCCTTTTTGAATGATTTTACCATCTCTTAGTATTGCAATATTATCTCCAAGTCTTAAGGCTTCATCAAGATCATGTGTAATAAAAATAATAGTTTTGTTTAATTCTTTTTCTAATTGTACCAACATATCTTGCATATCCATTCTAATTAATGGATCAAGCGCAGAAAATGGTTCATCCATTAATAATATTGGCGCATCGTTAGTCAAAGCTCTTGCAAGTCCTACTCTTTGTTGCATTCCTCCAGATAATTGGTTCGGATAATAATTCTCAAATCCATTTAAGCCAACTCTATCAATCCATTTTAATGCTTGCTTCTCTCTTTCTTTTTTTTCAACACCTCTAATCTCTAATCCAAAATATGTATTTGAAAGAACAGTTCTGTGCGGTAGTAATGCAAATTTCTGGAAGACCATTGCTATTTTGTTTCTTCTAAAATTTGTAATTTCATTATCATTCATGGATGTTATATCTTCCCCATCAATGATTACATTGCCAGAAGTTGGATGAATTAATTGATTTAAATGTCTTATTAGTGTTGATTTTCCTGATCCCGAAAGACCCATAAATACCTGTATTTTATTTTTTTTGATATCAATGTTAATATCTTGAAGCGCAATGACATGGTTGTATTTAGACTGAAGCTCGTTTTTATCTATTCCGTCTTCAACAAGAGCGAGAACTGAATTTGGATTAGGTCCAAATATTTTGTTTATATTTTGAATTTTAATGTATTCTTTAGTGCTCATCTACAGTTTCCTGGTATTTCTGTATGCGTTTTCCGTATGCTTGCGTAACCCTATCAAATATTATAGCTATACCAACAATAGCAAACCCATTCATCATGCCTAATGTAAAGAATTGATTTTGTATTGCTTGAAGAACTGGTTGACCAAGGCCTGTAACACCTATCATTGATGCAATAACTACCATTGATAAAGCAAGCATTATTGTTTGATTTATGCCTGCCATAATTGTCGGAAGAGCTAAAGGTATTTGTATTTTAGTTAATCTTTGGGAGTAAGATGCCCCATAGGCATGACCAGCTTCCATTACATTGCTGTTAACAAGTCTTATTCCTAGGTTAGTTAGACGAATTATTGGAGGGATAGAATAAATAATAACCGCAAGTAGTCCAGGAACTTTTCCTATTCCAAGAAGCATTACAACAGGTATGAGGTATACAAAACTTGGCATTGTTTGCATTACATCTAATATTGGATTTGCTATTTTAAGTGCAATATTAGAACGTGACATTAATATACCAATAGGTATGCCTACAGTTATAGCTAGCAGGGCAGCTACAAATGTCATAGAAATTGTTTTCATGGTATTTTCCCACATTCCTAAGTAACCAATTAATAATAGTGTTAATATGGAACCAATTACTATTTTAATATTTCTGCTGGCAACCCAGGCTATAGTGGCTATTATTGCTAGTATAATAATCCATGAAGTATCAGTTAAAAAATGTTCAGACTTAATTAAAAGCCATCTAACTGGTTCGAATATCAGCTCTATTAAATCACCGTATTCTCTGGAAAAATCTTTAAAGGCAGCATCTATGGCCTTCTTAACTGACCTTAGAGTATCTTTTGGTAACTGAGGGATTTGGTTAAATAAACTCATATAATCCTATAATTAAACTTACTTTAATGGAAATAAATAAGTGTCTAGAAATATAAATTCCTAGACACTTATTTGTATGGTTTATAGACCTGCCAATACGGCTTCTGCAACTTCTGGAGAAACCCAAGAGCTCCATTCATCTTGATTATTTTTAAGATAATATTCAGCACCTTCAAGACCAGTTGCCTGATTATCTGCATGCCAAGCCAATAATGCATTTAATGTATTATTATCAAGAGATCTGTTTGCAAGATAATCCAATGCTATACTAGCTTTTGCTGCAAATTCAGCTGTTACAACTGTTTGAACAGGAGAGAATCCAAAATAATTTCTCTTTGGATCTTCACAATCTGCAATTCCTATACAAGTTTCCCAAGCTGGTTTGTCGTGTTCTACGTTTGGTGAAAGCAAATACATTGGCAATCTACCTAAGATTGAAGTCGGAGCCCAGTAGTAAGTAAATATAGGATCTTCATCATTGATTGCTTTGGCTATCATTGCATCCATAGCTGCTGATGAACCTGGATTAATAAGCAACCATCCCTTTTTTTCCATTTCATAGGCTCTAAAGAGATTTTGATTGGTTAATTGACAATTCCAACCTGGAGGACACCCTAAAAATCCTCCTTTTGAAGGATCCTCTGGATGAGGAAATAAATCTGGACGACTAATCACATCTTCCCAAGTTGTTAGCTCAGGATTTGCATCTTTTATGTATTGTGGAATATACCATCCTTCTGCACCACCCTGTGAGAATACATCGCCTAGAAGAATAAGGCGTTCTTCTGCTATTGCTATATCTAATGGAATTTTTAATGCTAATGTCCATAATTCAGGTGCAACATCCGGTTGACCTTTTCCATCCATAGATCCAAAAGTCGGCATAGTATCTCCTGCTACTAATTCTACATTACATCCCATGGCTTCTAAAATTAGTTTATCCATTTCAGCAATTACTTGAGCAGATGCCCAATTCATATTTGCTATGGTAACATCACCACATGTTTCTGCTTTCGCATGACTGCCAAACAAAAATACTAATGATAGTGATAAAATCGAATATTTAAGATATTTTTTTAACATAACTTCCCTTTTTTTAAATTTTAATTACCTTCGAATAGGTAATTTTTTAATATAAATTTTTAAGTGGTTGATATAATAGCATATTTTGAAATTATTTGGGGATAGTCTGATTATTACCTGTTAGTTAAATCTGTAAGTAATTGAAATATATAAGTATACAGGTAAATATAAGAATGTTTTTTTTATGTAATTGGCTGGTTTTTGGGAACAAATACATAGTTTTAATGGAAGATTTTTTATTCTGCCTACCCGCTGTTTTGAAAATAAAAAAAGGTGCTAAAAGCACCTTTTTTAATAAATATATAAATTTTTTATATTGTATTTTCCATTAATTCTGTAACATATTCCCAGTTAACTAAATTATCAAACCAGGCTTCAAGATACTTCGGTCGAGCATTTCTGTAATCAATGTAATATGAATGTTCCCATACATCGCAACCTAATATTGGAGTTGCACCATTAATTAAAGGATTTTCTCCATTTGGTGTTTTACTAACTTCTAATTTTCCGTTATTTACTGATAACCAACACCATCCTGAACCAAATTGTGTCATACCAGCGTTAATAAAATCTGCTTTAAATTTATCAACACTTCCAAGATCTTCAATTATTTTTTTTTCTAAATTTGAAGGCATGTTTCCACCACCATTGGGTTTCATCATTTTCCAAAAATGTAAATGGTTGTAATGTTGGGCTGCATTGTTAAACAGTCCTGCATTCTTTCCATGACTAGATTTTACTATTTCGACAATATCTTTATCAGCTAATCCAGAATCCTGAAGTAACTTATTGCCATTTGTTACATATGCAAGGTGATGCTTATCATGATGAAATTCTAGTGTTTCAGCGGACATATAAGATCCTAATGCATCATGTGCATATGGTAGATCGGGTAATTCAAATGCCATTCGATAGACTCCATGTTTTAATTGTTTTAAAAATAAATTATATATACAATATAGTTATTATCAACGGTAAATACAATATATATAAAGTTTGATAGTTCTTTAAAAAAAGGCCTGAATCCCTGTTTGAGATCTTCCCATAATTAATGCATGAACATCATTAGTACCTTCGTAAGTGTTAACTGTTTCAAGATTTAAAACATGTCTAATGATATGATACTCGTCAGATATACCATTTCCACCATGCATATCTCTTGATGTTCTTGCAATATCTAATGATTTTTGGCAATTATTTCTTTTCATAAGAGAAATTGCAGCTGGATTAATCTTACGTTTATCAATTTCTCTGCCAAGTTTAATTGCACCTAATTGTCCAAGTGTAATTTCTGTTTGCATGTCTGATAATTTTTTCTGAATTAATTGGTTTGAGGCAAGAGGTCTTCCAAATTGTTTCCTTTCTAATACATAATTTCTTGCAGCATGCCAGCAAAATTCTGCTGCGCCAATTGCACCCCATACAATTCCATATCGTGCTTTATTTAAACAGCTAAAGGGACCCTTTAGGCCCATTATTTCTGGCAAAATATTGTTATCTGGGACAAAGGTGTCATTTAAAATTATTTGTCCGGTATCCGAAGATCTTAGTGAGAATTTACCATTAATTTTTGGTGTCTCAAAATGACTTATGTTTCTTTCCGCAATAAATCCCCTTATTTGCCCTTCCTCGTCTTTTGCCCATATAATTGCAATATCTGCGATAGGAGCATTTGTTATCCATGTTTTGGTTCCATTGAGCTTCCATCCACCCGATACTTTTGTTGCCTTAGTAATCATGCCAGCCGGATCTGATCCAAAATCAGGCTCAGTTAAACCGAAACAACCAATCAACTCTCCTTTAAGTAGCTTTGGTAAATATTTTTTTTTCTGTTCTTTTGAACCAAATTCAAATATTGGGTGCGCAACCAGAGAGCTTTGCACACTCATGGCAGATCTGTATCCAGAATCAACTCGTTCGATCTCTTGTGCAATGATACCATAACAGACATGGTTGAGTTCCGCTCCTCCGTATATTGCAGGAATGGTTGGAGCAATCAAACCCAACTCGCCTAGCTCTTTCATTATATTAATATCAAATTTCTCTTCGCGAAAGGCATCTTTTATTCTTGGCATAAGATGTTTTTGACAATAGTCTCTTGCTGTTTTTTGAACGATTTTTTCATCTTCTTTGAATTCTGATTCAATTGATAAAAGGTCTGCCCAGTCATTGTCAGGGTTGTTATAGTTAATATGCTCATTTTTCATTTTCAGAACTCCAGAACTAATTATTTTTTTCTGTGTGTGCTACTTTTAACGCAAAGGCATAAATTAAAGCTATTTCTTTTATTCTGTCAAATCTTCCAGAAGAACCGCCGTGTCCAGAATCCATATTAACATTTAGCATAATAGCAGATTTATTTGTTTTTTCTGATCTAATTTTAGCTACCCATTTAGTTGGCTCCCAATATGTTACGCGTGGATCAGTTAATCCTGCAGTTGCTAATATATGGGGATAGGATTGCTTTTTTATATTATCATAAGGAGAGTATGACGATATAATTTTATAGTCGTCAATATTAACAATAGGGTTACCCCATTCTGGCCATTCTGGTGGTGTTAGTGGTAATTCGCTATCTAACATTGTCTCTAAAACGTCAACAAAGGGAACTTCTGCAATTATTCCTGAAAATAGGTTAGGAGCCATATTAGCAATTGCTCCCATAAGCATTCCTCCAGCTGATCCACCATGAGCAACGATACTTCCCTTTGATGTATAATTTTTTTTACATAAATGTTCTGCAACGCATAAAAAATCATTAAAAGTGTTTATTTTGTTTTCTTTCTTTCCGTCATCATACCAAGCGCTTCCACAATCCTTTCCTCCCCTTATATGCGCAATAGCATATACAAAATCACGATTTACTAAACTTAATCTACTGCTAGAAAATGATGCTGGAATTGATATGCCATAAGCACCATATCCGTATAATAAACATGGAGATTTACCATTTATTTTATTATTTTTATGGTAAATAAGTGAAATAGGTATTTTTTTCATATCAGAAGATTCCGCGTAAATTCTCTTTGTAATATAATCTGATTTTTTATGTCCAGATGGAATTTTCTGCGATTTTATAAGTGTTCTTATGTTTGTTTTCATGTTGAAGTCATATACGCGCATCGGAGTAGTCATCGATGAATAGGCAAATCTAAGAGTATTTGTATCGTATTCGAAACCTTGTAATACTCCTAATGAATAGGCCTCTTCTTTGAACGTAATAGTATGATTTGTATTAGATGTCAGATTTTTAATAATTATTTTAGGTAAACTATTCTCTACCTCAAGCCAAACTATATAATTTTTAAATACACAAATATTTTTTATTAATCTGCCATTTTTATGTGGAACAATAACTTCAAAAGTTTCCATATCATTAGATGGAATTGGGGTCTTTATGATAGTAAAATCAATACAATTATTGTAATTTGTCAATATATACAATTCGTTATTATTTTCTTCAACGCTATATAGGTAGTTTTTCTCTCTTGGGAATAAAAGATGGGGTTCTTTTAAGGGATTATTTGTATCAATCAGGCGAATTTCTGATTTTTCATGTGTATGAGAAGATATAATAAAATATTTCGATGATTGTGTTTTGTCTATACTCAGAAAGAATCCTGAGTCTTTTTCATTGTACAGCATTATATCTTCTTTTTGGGGCGTTCCCAGCAGATGGTAAAAGACTGAATCCGGTCTATGATTCACATCAAGTTTTACATAGAGGAAAGATAAGTTATCTTTAGCCCACAATGCCGTACCAGTGGTATTCTCAATCTTCTCATTTAATATTTGCTTATTTATTGTGTCGTATTGATAAATATCAAAGTATTCTGATCCCTTGGTGTCTACCCCGTATGTGATATATCTATGGTCTTCGCTATGGGTTATAGATCCAATATTAAAATACACCTCATCTTTTGAAATTTTATTGTAATCCAAGAGAATGGTTTTCTCTTTTGTGTCATTATGTTTACGATTATAGATAGGGTACTCATTATTTTTCTTATAACTGTAATAATAAGAATAAATACCATTTTTTTGGGGTACGGTTGTTTCCTTTTCTTGTATACGCGATCTAATCTCTAGGTAAAGATCATCCTGCAAGCTAATGGTGTCAGCCATCATTTGTTTTGTATAATTATTTTCTAGGTCTAAATGTGTCTTTATAGATTGAGGAAGTTTTTTTGGATCTTTCATAACTTCTTGCCAATTATCAGCTCTCATCCATGCATAATTATCTATTTTTTCGTAACCGTGAAACTTAGCAGTTTTTTTATTTTTTTTTGGATTTGGCGGAGATATAGCAACAGTAGTATTAAAATTTTCTTTCATGTTATTTGTTTTCTTTAACAAGTTTTAGTGAATTTCCATTAATACAATAACGTAGGCCAGTAGGTGCGGGACCGTCTTCGAATAAGTGTCCTAAATGAGCATCGCAATTTGAACAGCAAGCTTCAACCCTCTTTGTATTCAGAGAATTATCATTTTTTAAATTTATACAATCAGAGTTATGGGGATCAAAAAAACTAGGCCATCCTGATCCTGAATCAAACTTATGCTTTGAGCTAAATAATTCTGTATTACAACAAATGCATCTATATACACCTTCACCTTTTTCGTTCAGATAAGGACCTGTGAAAGGGCGTTCGGTTCCAGATTCTCTTGTTATACGGTATTGTTCTTTGGTTAGAGAATTCTTCCAATCTTTTTTTTCAATATTATTTTTTATTTTTGTCATAATTATGTACCCATATATTTTGCGTGTTTTTAATGTTTATAGTAAGTATATTATAAGATAAGAAGCCAAGATAACCGTTGTCCAAAAAGCCATATTTCCTGTTGGCCAAGTGCGCCCAAGAATTCCTGATGGCCCATGATGTTTATACAATGTTTTGATAGTTTTATCAAAAATTTTAATATATTTATTAATAATATTAGTGGCAGTTTTTTCTGCGTGAATATCAAATTCTTTTATCAATATTTTGCTAAATTTTCTCCAAAACCAGTCAAATTCTAAGGTTAGCGTTAAAGTTCTTTTAAGGTATTTTAGCATTAAAAAGAATGCTAGCCCAGAAAACAAGAGCAATTGTAATTGAAAGATTACGTGATCCCATGTATATGGCGCATAGCTTACATCATATGGGAGCATTTGATATAATATATTCGGAAATATACCAATTAATATACAAATTATAGATAATGAAATCATAGCGAATTGCATATTTTTTGGAGGATCTTTAGCCTTTAGTTTTGCATCTTTTTGGAAAAAAACAAACCATGGAAATTTTATTCCCGCATGAAGAAATACACCGGCAGATGCGGCTAACAACAAGAACCATATAAAGATATAATTTTCATAAACTGCCGATTGGCTAATCATAGATTTTGTTACAAATCCTGATGTAAAAGGAAATGCAGAAATAGACAAAGCACCAATTATTCCACATACCATTGTTATAGGCATTGTTTTGTATAGACCGCCAAGATCGGTACATTTTGTTTTTCCCGTGATGTAAAAAACAGACCCTGCTGACATTAGAAGAAGAGCTTTATAAATGATATGCGCAAAAGCATGTGATGCGGCTCCATTTAAAGCCATCTCTGTACCAATTCCTATCCCGGTAATCATAAATCCAACCTGATTTATAATTGAATAAGATAATATTCTTCTCATATCATTTTCTAGAATTGCATAAACAATCCCATAAAATATCATGAACATGCCAATGTATATAAGTAACTCTGTCCCGGGATAACCTCTTATTAGAACATAAACAGCTGTTTTGGTGGTAAAGGCTGACAAAAAGACTGTGCCAGACCAGGAGGCGGATGGATATGAATCTGAAATCCAACCTGAAAAAGGTGGAGCACCTGCGTTTATAAGGACGCCAATTAGTATCAAATAAGCATAAATATTTGTATTATCTATTAGTGAAAAGTCTATACTTTCTTTTAATGATATGTAGCCAATGATACCGATTAGAAGTACGACACCACCAAAAAGGTGAACGGTTAGATAACGTAATCCAGATTTATAAGCGTCTTTATTACCCATCCATATGATAATTGTAGATGATATTGCCATTATCTCCCAAAAGACAAACAGACTAATAAAGTCTCCAGATAAGACTGCGCCTATAGCTGATCCCCCGTATATAAATGCTGTAGATATTTCAGTTTTATTATTTTGATTTAAGCTAAAAATAGAAGAAAAAATTATCATTATTGTAAATACTAATGAAAAAATTTTACTTAGATCGTCAACTCTCATAAATGTTAGATTATAGGACATGTATTCATAATTTAAATACATTCCATGAGGTAATTGTAGTACTAGTATGAAACATAGAGCGGGTATAATAAAAGTAATAATTTTTTTAAATTTATCGCCTAAAAGTGGAATAAGAATTCCAAATAATATCAATAAAATACCGGGATGTATTATCATATTATTTATCATAATAATTATCCGGTCTTTTTAAAAATAATCCTATTATTTTTGATATAATGATGAGAAAAATACAGCAAATAAATCCAAAAAATGCTGGAAAAGCGAAGTAACCATCAATTCTAAAGTTTGAATGTCTATGAATAAAAAAATCACTCGATACTATTAATATTAACAAGCATATGCATATTATATATATAGTTCTTTTTGATATCTTAGATAACATTTTTTGCAACCTCAATAAAGAATTCTGGGAATAGAAATATAATTATAGTTAAACATGCAGATGCAAATGTAGCTAACAACATAGTGTTGGGAATTTTTTTGCATCTGGTAGCTGGTGAACTGTATGCGAAAGATTTATATATTATGGGTATAAAATAAGCAGTATTTAATAATGTAGAAATTATTATAACGCTTATTACAAACCAATTGGATACACTAAGCGCACCGCTTACAATGTACCATTTGCTTACAAAACCACCAAGAAATGGAATTCCAATCATGGATAGAGAGCCGACAGTAAAGCAAATCATTATTAATTTCATTTTATGGCCAATGCCATACATTTGACTGATACGAGTAAATCCTGTTGATGTATATATTGCACCAGCAGCAAAGAAAAGAGTGATTTTACTTGTGGCGTGAGCGGTTAAATGAAGTATAGAACCTATAATTGCATGTGGGTTAATCATTGCAACTGCAATTATAATATAAGATAATTGGCTTATAGTAGAATATGCTAATAGTCGTTTTAAATTATCTTGTTTTAATGCAATTATTGACGCTGTTATAATAGTAAATCCTGACAAATATATTAGCCATTCTGTGCTGTTTGTTTTGAATAGTAGATCTGTACCAAATATATATATAATAATCTTAATTATTGTAAAGACTCCAACTTTTACAACCGCTACAGCATGTAGAAGAGCTGAAACTGGTGTTGGTGCAACCATTGCCGCTGGTAGCCAAGAATGTAGAGGCATAATTGCAGCTTTTGCTACTCCAAAAATAAATAATGCTAATAACAAGCCAATTCCAAGATTACTGATTTCACCATTTGCATAAGCTTCTGTAAATATTCCACCAGATGTAAAGGTTAAATTATTTGTTAGAAAGTATGTGTAGATTAGTGCTGGTAAAAACAATAAAAGCGAGCTTCCTAGAAGAATTATTAAATAAATGCGTCCAGATTTTTTCGATTCCAGATCAGCTTTATGGGTTACTAGCGGATATGTCGATATAGTTAACAGTTCATAACAAATAAATAATGTGAATAAATTATCAGCTAGTGATGACGCTATTGCAATGGTGATTGCAATGGTAAAAAAGAAAAAGAAATTATCTTGCCTTGGTTCCTTATGAGCATTCATGTATCCAATTGAATAGATAGAAGCTATTATCCATAAAATAGAGATTATTGTAGCG
>Ga0308019_10001294_pt1 | contig 15391 bp, 15 predicted proteins | sample Neamet284_FD_203135 | JGI IMG/M metagenome (GOLD analysis project Ga0308019, IMG submission 203135) | Marine microbial communities from water near the shore, Antarctic Ocean - #284 | ecosystem: Environmental > Aquatic > Marine > Unclassified | place: Southern Ocean | collected 2014-10-01 | reverse complement strand
TCAAGATGAGCCTTATTACTTTACTCATGGAGAGATGGGTATGAGCTTCTGGATACCTATTGACCCTATCAACAAAACCTCACTTAGAGTAATTGCTGGTTCGCACAAATGGGATAAGTCAGTCACACCAACAAAATGGCTTTCTGGAGATAAATTTTATGAATCGAATAAAAATTTTATTCCCGTACCTGATCCTGATAAATATCCAGAAAAATTCCCTACCTTAGAATGGAAAATGAGACCTGGTGATGCCATTGCTTTTCATTTCAAAGCCGTTCATGGCGCGAGAGCTAACAGCGCTAAAACAAAACGAAGAGTTCTCTCTCTTAGATATATTGGTGACGATATAAGATACATTAAAAGATCAGGTAAAACATCCCCCCCTTTCCCTGGTCATGATATGACTGACGGGCAGAAATTAAGGAGTGATTGGTTTCCTTTTTTAGAAATTTAACAAAGTAATTTCTCATAAATTATTAGAGTTTTTTCCACAGTGACCTCATTAGTAAAATCGTTAATTATGCGTTTTTTTGCATTATCACCAAGATCATTTCTTAATTTATCATCGTAATATAATCGGCAAATAGCATCTGCGATGGCTTTTGCGTCCTTAACGGGGATCACAAGGCCACTGTTTTCATGAATAACTAGCTCCGGGCTTCCACCTGAATCAGTTACAATCGGCGGAGTACCATAAGCCATTGCCTCAATAATTGATCTGGGCAAACCTTCACGTTTTATTGAAGGCAAACAAACAACATCACAAGCTGCACTGATCAAAGGGGCATTATCACAAAAGCCAGGGGCAATGATTTGTTCTTGTTTGTGACTTCTTGCAATTGCTTTATCTATATTTTTACCTTGCATTCGCCCTACTAGCAATAAATAAACAGGAATCTCTAAAGGGATCAGATCAAGAGCATCGATCAAATATTCCAGTCCTTTCCTAGGTCGTGAGTTCGCAATACAGCCCACCACAAAAGCATTATTTGGAATACCAAATTCCTCAAGACTGGCTGGCTCCTCCTGATACCATTCTATGTTATGTCCTTTATAGACCGTCACAGGGCGATCTTTTGGCATAGCCAAGAAACGAGGTCGCATGCTTAAAAAATGATCTTTAATTGCATCACACACGCAAATTATACGATCTATTCTTGGATTTAAAAATCGAATCCATGAAACAGGGTCAAAAAAACTAACATTTCCAACAATTCCACGGTAGGCAATTAATTTAATTTCAAGCCTGTAAATTGAAAAAATAGTATTACTCAGTCCATTGCTGGTAAACGTGTGTACGATATCAACTTTCTCATTAATTATTATATTTCTGAGTTTTTTTATTATCGATAATTCAATTTTTTTATTAAAAATCAACTCTTGAGTTTTTATGCCTTTTTCTTTGAGTAAGGATTCATATTTCCAGCCTTTTTTACAAATCACAGTTATCTGGATATTTTTCTTGTGAAGTCCAATAAAAGTTTCAACAGTAGGTCGATCTGGCGTTTCTGTAATGGCTAAAATATGCATATTCATAACAGGCCTTAACCTCCTAGTTACCGCCCCATGCCCTTCTGGTAGCTGCATCCTTCAATTTAAGTCGATTCTCGTTCGTCGGAGCAGGTTCTGAGTCACCAAATATAGCTCTAACCCAATGACCATCAGTAGGATTGGGTAGAAGGATGAATTTATCACCAAATTCTTTTCGATCTCGCTCCATCAATTGGTAACGAAGTTCGGTCCCCTCTACATAATAATCTCGCTTATAATCATTTAAGTTATCACCCAACATTACAATTAATTCATGCGACTTACTTATTGCATTTTTTATTGGTGTTTTATTTGAAGTATCTCTGTATACAGTTAAATGCGCTTCATCAGCAGATGGAAAATCCAAGTATTCTAATTGATTTAATGCATACTCGTATGTTCTTTCTCCTTGATTACGATTTGTAACATAAAATATTTCAACGTTATTATCATGGCAGTAATCTAAGAATTCTTTGGCACCAGGTACCGCTGTAATTTCATTTTTAGGGAGCCATTCATCCCAAATAGCGTCGTCAAAAAAATCCATTTCATTGTTTATCAAATAACCCCAGTAACTCGTGGCTGCAATTAAGGTGTTATCCATATCTGTAATTATCGCTAGTGGCTTTGCTTGTGATTGCTTGGTATCGATCGCCTGCTGAACTTTAAAACGAGCCAAATTAAACGCCTGGTGACATAATGCACCATATTCAGCGGCAGTTTCCTTCCAAGCAACAGCCCATAATAAAGAATTATTACCAACTTTACTCAAGGATAAATCTTCATGGGATTGACTTATACCTGGCAGAGTTAATCCACCTAAAAGCATTGAAGATAATAATTTTCTTCTGTCTAGTTTTTCGGTATTATTTTTTGGCATATTAATACTCTCTAATTTTAATGGAATAGCACATAATCATATAATCTCATACTCAACAAGCTAATAAAAAGATATTACATTCGAAAATGACTGCTTTAACCAATATTTACAAAGGAATACTACTAACCTTAATTTTATCAAATTGTGGAGGTGGAAGCGATACAACAATTCCAGTCAATTCTCCCCTATTCAATCAGTGGCAAAAAGGAACCTTCTTGCCTGAAAGCAACTTTATAAATAAATGTGTCATCCCAAGAAATGGAAAAAATCCAGTTACTAATTCTAATTTTCTTGACACTCAAGGAGAGCGCACAGATGAAAATAATTTCCTCAGATCATTTAGTAATAATACTTACCTTTGGTATGACGAAATAAATGACCAAGACCCAGGTAACTTTGGTACCCAAGAGTACTTTAATCTTCTTAAGGCGCCTCATGATAGATTTCATTTCACTATGGATTCAGATGAATGGTATCAGCTCTCTCAATCAGGAATTTCAGCCGGTTATGGAGCTGAATGGTTGATAAAAAGTGTGGCCACAACTCAGATTTTTGTTGCCTTTACAGAGCCAAAATCACCCGCTACCTCTTCTTCTGTTAACTTACAAAGAGGTGATGAGATAATAAAAATAGATGATATAAACCTTAATGAACTATCAAGCAACCAGTTAAATACAGCGTTATACCCAAATATCAATCAAACTCATACATTCGTCATTAAGAAAAAATCCACGGGTGATATTAAAACCATCGTCATGACGTCCACAAATATCACCAAGACACCCATACAAAAAGTAAAAACTATTGCCACCGATACAGGAAAAGTAGGATACTTTCTCTTTAATGACCATATTGCAACAGCAGAAAAAGGCTTATTTGATGCAATTACATATCTAAAATCAGCAGAAATTAACGATCTTATTTTAGATTTGAGATATAACGGAGGCGGATATCTCGCGATCGCGAATCAACTTTCTTATATGATTGCGGGACCAACTGCAGCTGCAGGCAAAATATTTGAAAGAATGCAATTCAATGATAAGCATCCCGCAACAAACCCAATTACTGGTGCAGCAATAAATGGAATTCCATTTTACTCGACAACAATTGGTCTATCATCAATGAGTAATAACACGCCACTTCCATCCCTAAAACTAAATAATGGGAGCTCAGGGAACAACCGAGTTTTTATAATCACTGGAAATGATACGTGCTCTGCCAGCGAATCAATTATGAATACTTTAATTGGGTTAAATATTGAAGTAATTCAAATAGGGTCAAAGACCTGCGGTAAACCCTATGGTTTTTATCCTGCCGATAATTGTGGTACCACTTACTTTACAGTTCAATTTAAAGGAATAAATAATAAGGGTTTTGGTGATTATGCTGATGGATTTACTCCCAGAACCACAGCGAATGAAAATGCAAATATGGCTATGGGCTGTTTGATTGATGATGATCTTGAATATGAACTGGGCGATGAAAATGAAAAGCGAATTGCCGCTGCATTATATTATCGTAATTCAAATAACTGCCCTTCCGTAGTTATTTCGCGCTCTAATTTAATGCAAATACAGTCAACTGATTCTATAAAAAGTGAGATGAGAATAATGAAACCATTTTGGCTTAATAATAAAATTATTCAAAGAGAAAATTAATGAAATCAATAGTAATAAACGTAATTACTATCGGTCTACTCTCGGGGTGTTTTTTATTACGGGATAAACCTGATACTTATGCATTATTAACCAACATGACCCCAGAAGTTAAATTAGAAATCGAGCAAATTATCAGGGCCGCATCTGGTGGTCAAAAAATCATCATTTCTGAAACTGCTTTTACTATGGATAGTCTTTTGATAATGGAGCGGAACTCTCTTTCTAAAATGAAACATACAAATGATCGAACAAAAAAATCGCCAAATCATTATCGGTTGATTATTAGTGACAATGGCCAATGCTTTATCAGTGATGAAAGCACTAAACTTCAGTGGTTTTTATTTAAAAGTCATTGTAAAATCGAGCTATAACAATGCATCGCTGTCTCTTACTTTGTTTGACATTAATGATATCACATGTGATTTTTGCAGCTAACCACCCCGCAAATTTTGATTCTGCTAAAAATTCATTATTGGATGAGTTAAAGTTTCCAGCAATAAAAGGTAATGCATCAGCTGTAATTAATTGCTCTGGTATTATTAAAAAAAATAGAAAAATAGATCACATTATTTGTTATAAAAATCAGGCAGGTGACGAGATCTATATCCAAGAAATTTACAGAGTATCTAAGAAATCCAGATACAATCCAGCCACAATAAATTCAAAACCTGTTGAAGTATTTATACAGTTTAGAATTTTATTTAAACAAGAAGAAGGTAATAGCTCAATTAAATTACTCTCAAATGCCGGTTACGAAGAGAATGTAAATGCATATGGAATGAACTATATAGGTGCGCAGCGAATTATAGGTAATGAATCTTGGCAAAATAATTGCCCCAAATACAATCGTTACAGAGTACTAAGTAAAGCACATGTAGATATAACTGGTGCTGCAAGTAACGCTAATATTACCCCTTTAAATGGAATAGATATTAATAAGAAATGCAATATATCGATCAATTCATCCATTAACTCTAGCCGTTACATTCCGGCACATATCAATAATAAGCCTGCCCCATCTACCTATATTGAACTTTTTGGTAATTAAAAAATTTTTTGATTATGCTTAATCACTTTAAAATAAAGTGATTTTACTACCAAGAACACTCATCACAATCAGGAGAAATCTGATTAATTTTAAGTACTTCAAAAATAAATTTCTTCCATATTAAATTTGGCATCCAAATACTCTCCATATCCAATTTGGCATGTTTTATATCAATACCCATATAAATAACTCGATATAAAAAACTAAAGACACTGGCACGATAATTTACCTGACAATGCAATAAAGTTCGTGAGTTTGGTGACTGCTGCATCATTGATGCAAATAACTGAAAGTCATTGACAGTAGGATCACCCCACTCCACTGGGATATGAACATATTGCATTCCCAAGTCTTTAACTAAGCGGTCTTCACCCAATAAAGCTTTTCCTTGATTATTATAGGCAAGATAAATGACTCTCTGAAAACCTGACCTCACGAGGTTATTCAGATCATTTTTAGAAACTTGACCGGAACTCGAAAAAACAGGTGAATACTCTAGATAATTATTTATCTCATTAATTGAATTCTTTTCAAACTCCTGACTATTTGAAACGTTGCAACTAAGAGTCGTAAACAAAAAATATAACCAAACAATATGTTTCTTAGGTATAGTCAAAAATAAATACATCTAATTCACCTTAATTTTAAATACATTAATATCTAATTTTTTAATATTAAAGCACGAACAATACTTTAATTTCAGCAAAGGAATGTAACTTTGAAGAAAACTGCATATGAAGATAAGAAAAAAAGCTACCTAGTCAGAGCGGTAGGCGCCATTGGTATTGCATTGGTTGCCCTTAATTCAACTATTGGTTCCGGTATATTTAAACTACCATCCGTTGTGCTAGAACAAGCTGGTGCTGCAAGTCCGTGGTTATTTTTAATTGTAGGCATTTCAGTCATAACTATAGTTTTAACATTTGGTCAGCTAGCCAGTTACTTTAAGGATTCGGGGGGACCGGTACTCTATACTTCAACAGCGTTCGGACCAGTAGTTGGGTTCAGTACAGGTTGGATTTTATATATTAGCCGAGCCACCGCTTTTGCAGCAAACTCTGGGGTACTGGCATTCTATCTTGGCACTATCTGGCCCTTTTTTAGTGAAGGTCCTGGACGCGTTATATTGATAATTGGCATTTGTAGTTTGCTCACTTGGATCAACTATACGGGCATTAAAGACGGCATAAAGATGCTTATATTCTTCACTTTTGTAAAACTAACGCCAATTCTTTTGCTCCTTCTTCTTGGGCTGCAATACATTCCAATTGATTTCGTATCAAATGCCTCTTTCCCTCCAATGGAAGGACTTGGACCAACTGTTTTGATAATTATATACGCCTATGTTGGATTTGAGGGCGCTACCTTTATCTCGGGAGAAACTAAAAACCCACAATCCTCATTACCAAGCGCAATGGCAAAAACAAGTTTATTTGTGTGTTTGTTTTATTTCTTAATTATGGTCGTTTATGTTTCAGTCGTACCCGAAACATCTAACAGTATAGGAGCTCTTGTGGCGCTTGGAGGGGCTCTTCTAGGTCCAATCGGTATAATTATTATAACTTTGGCAGCTGTGTTTTCTATTGGTGGTAATTTAGGCGCCATCATGCTTGCAGTTCCAAGACTGACCCTTTCATTAGCAGAGCAGAATCTACTCCCTAAATGGTTTGGCGTTATTCATAAAGATTACGCTACACCCGGAAATTCAATCATATTCTTAGGTGGACTAAGCCTTGTATTTGCATTATCAGGATCATTTGTCTATCTGGTTATCGCAAGCTCCCTAACGCGACTACTGGCTTACATAGTTAGTATCGCCGCACTTCCTATAATAAAGAAGAAAGCTGATAAAGAAACTCAGGAAAATTCTTATAAGCTGGTTGGTGGCTACACCATTCCAGTCATTGCATTGGTTATTTGTTTATGGATAACCGCACAGTCAAATCTAGATGCATGGATATTAACCGGCAGCCTACTAGCATTCGGCCTAATTCTTTATGGTATTGCCCGAAAGGCTCTAAATAAAAATAACCAGGAAACGAAAGTTTAGCTAAAAATTTCCGTTAAAAATAACTGCATTGAATCCCAGGATCGATAATCGGAGGCTTCATCGTAAAGCATGCCACTATCTGGATCATTTGCTCCAGTTTTAGTAAACGCATGCATAGCACTTCCAAAAGCATGCAATTGCCAATCTGCTGACATTTGATCCATTTCCTTAGCAAAATTTACCACATCATTGGGTGGGACCATGGGATCTTTCCAGCCATGCAATACCAATACTTTTGCATCAATTTTATTAACATTTATGTTGGCTGGTGGAGATAAATTTCCGTGCAAACTAACAGCGCCTAGAATATTCGCTCCAGTTCGTGCCATATCAAGCGACATTAGACCACCAAAACAATAGCCAATTGATGCTATCTTCATCATATCAACCTGTTCCTGACGCTCCAGAACCTTTAAAGCAAGCATGGTCCTTCTTTGGAGCAAATTTCGGTCTTCCAAAAAAGGCTTCATAAGTGCAGCATTCTCTCTCTTATTATTTCCCATGACACTCTTACCATAGACATCAAGGGCAAATCCTACATAACCTAATTTAGCTAATTCTTCAGCTTTTTTACATTCAAAAGGGGATCTTCCAGCCCAGGCATGTCCGATTAAAATACCTGGCATTGGCGAGACTGATGCATCATCCCAGGCCATATAACCTTCCAAGACAACACCGCCGTCTAAATATTCTATGTATTGAGTTTGTAGCGCCAATTTCTAGACCTCATTAATTACCGTTAATAGAAAACAAATTTATCATACTTAAGATTTATACCGAAAAATGGTTTAATGAATTTAAGTTAAAATTTCAAGTAAGCATCATTTCTATTTTTAGGTTTAATGGCGATAATTTGCACATCACCGATAGCACGCTCAATAAAAGCCCCTTCGCAGTAACATAAATAATAATGCCACATCCTTATAAATTGATCTGAATAACCCATCCCCTTGATACTTTCAATGTTCTCATACATTCGGTCACGCCAATGACTTAATGTTGTAGCATAGTGCGGGCCAATATCCTCAACATTAACAATTCTTATATCTGTATTCTCAGTGAGGGTATTTGTCATGTCCGTTAAGGAAGGTAAGCAACCACCTGGAAAAATATATTTCTGTATAAAATCGACTGACTTAATCGTTCTTTTATACTGCTGATCTGCAATTGTAATAGCTTGAATAACCATCAAGCCATTATCTTTCAATAAAGAAGAGCATTTATTAAAGTAATCCCTATAGTACTTATAACCGACAGCCTCAATCATTTCAATCGAAACCAATTTATCATACGCCCCTGATAAATCACGATAATCTTCCAGCAAAAGAGTAATTTTATCAGTCAATCCAGCTGCTTTTATTCTTGTCTCAGCTTCTGAGAACTGCTCTTTTGAAATTGTTGTTGTAGTAACATTGCAGTCATAATTTTTAGCTGCATAAATTGCAAAGCCTCCCCACCCTGAGCCGATCTCAATAATATGATCGTTTTTATTGAGTTGTAATTTTTGACAGATACGTTCTAATTTTAACGTAGCTGCTTCCTCCAAAGAGCTTGTTGATTTTTCAAAAATAGCGCATGAGTACATCATTTTCTCATCAAGCCAAGTTTCAAAAAAATTATTACCAAGATCATAGTGTGCTGCAATATTTTTACGGCTACCAGTATATGAATTTCTATTCAACCAATGGAAGATCTTTTGAAGTGGCTTAGTGAGCTTAGCCAACCCACCCTCAAAACCCTCTAAAACATAACGATTTTGCAATAAAATTCTTATCACCACCGTTAAATCGTTAGTGCTCCAATAGCCCAGCATGTATGCTTCTGCCGCACCAATTGATCCGCCAAAAGCGATTTCAGAATAAAATTTTCGATGATGGACGTAAATCTCAGCGCTTAAAGATTGGTCCTTGAGACCAAAATGATATTTATGCTCATTCTCATTAATCACTAATGAGCCTTTCGTGATCAATGAAAGTCTTTTAAAAATCATATTTTTTGCAAATTTATCAAAATTTGATAGAGAAATACTGCTTAAAGGTATTGGATTATTCATTATTTATGATCTTTTGATATATAAATTAAGTGTTAATGTTTTTCGAAGGATGTACATAAAGAGGGCATTTTTTAAGCCACAATATTAATGCCTGCCAATGAATTCCCAGCATTATCTTTAGAGTAATAAGAGGATAAACCAATAACACGCGAGCCAACGAAACAGACGAAATATTAGTTCTACCCATACTCAAAGCAACATTAAAAAAGTTTTCTCCTTTCTCACTATTACCCATATTCACTTTAATTTTCTTCTTTGGGTGATTAAAGGTCCATTCATAATCTATATTCATTGGCATAAATGGAGAAACATGCATTTTTTTTATAGGTTGAAATCTTTTCAATGAATCATCGTTTGTATTTAAATTATCACTCAATACATAACAGCAACGCTCCCCCCAGGGGGTATTGGTGACTTCAGCTACGATATATTCCAATTTTTCTTGATTACTAAAACAGTAATAGAAGCTCACCGGATTAAAGCAATAACCAAAATAACTTAAGTTTGTGAGTAAACGTATCGGACCATTAATTTCGTTGCCCGTTTCTTTCTTTATAACCTCTTTAATCATTTGCTCTAGAGGTGCATTGTTATCGCCATGGTGATCTGATCGTCTAAATCGAGCGAGTGATAATTTTCTAGTACCCCAGAATAAATAACTCTTAAACAAAGAAGGAAGCTCCGAAAGATCGAGATACATCATAAAAACACGATATGAGAATGCATGCTGAACCGGTTGTTTTCTTGAATGCGTGACTAACCCCTCATAAATGGCACTCTTCATTGAATTACTTGCTCCTTGAAATGAGAAACTGCTTTTTGTGCGCTCACTAAGCCATCCTCGTGAAATCCATTTCGCCAATAGGCACCACAAAAAAATGTCCTATTTCCACTATTAATCTCTTTATGCCTCTGCTGTGCCAAGATAGCATCACTATCAAATACTGGGTGATGGTATTTAAAATCCCGAATAATACATTCTGGTTTAATTATATCGCTGCTATTTAAGGTGACAAAATACTGAGTATCGCTTTTTAAATTTTGTAATATATTCATGCTGTAAGTCAAATTTACTCGTGTCTTTGAAGTTTCACCTAAATGATAGTTCCAAGCTGCCCATGCTCTTTTACGGGAGGGCATCAAGGAAATATCAGTATGCAATATAGCTTCATTTTCTTGGTATTTAATCGCCGATAATACCTCTTCCTCGCATTGAGATGGATTTTTAAGCATTGCCATTGCTTGATCACTGTGTGTCGCAATAAAGACATAATCAAAATCTTCAGAGATATCCCTATCAGCCGCTCCTATTGTGACCGACTCTTCATTACGTTCAATAGATTGTACTTTTGTATTTAAATTTATCTTTTCTAAGTAAGTGGCAGATAATTTTCTTATATACTCTCGAGAGCCACCCTGAATTACCTTCCATTGAGGGCGATTCTTTATCTGCAACAAACCATGATTATGAAAGAAATTATGTAAGAACTTTATTGGCATACTTAATATTTCTTTTTGCTCAGCTGACCAAATTGATGAAGCCATTGGTAACAAATAATCTTCCGCAAATTGCATGGAATAATTATTTTTTCTAAGAAAATCTTTCAAAGATAATGATCCTAATGACTCAAATTGATTACTTTTGGTACGATTAAAACGAAGAATATCCTTAATCATATTAAGAAACGATAAAGAAAAAATATTGCGTCGCTGCGAAAACAAACCATTTACGGTAGATCCACTATATTCAAGATTCTTGAGTTTATTTACTACACTAAAACTCATCACGCTATCTTGAGATTGCTGCCCTATTTCGTCCATAAGAGATAAGAAATTTGGGTATGTTTTGTCATTAAAAACGATAAATCCAGTATCAATGCTTAGCTTATTTCCGTCATCATTTACATCGATTGTATTGACATGACCTCCAATATATCCATTTGCTTCAAAAACAGTTATATCATGGTCTTTGTTTAGGTAATATGCTGCAGCACAACCAGCCACACCGGTACCGATGATTGCAATTTTATATCTTTTTTTATTCATTGATTTGCTTCATAAGCAATAATACTAATCAAGTTCGACATTCGGCCAGCTTTGAGGTATTTGAATCAGATTATTTCTGTCATAACCCGCCCTTTCAATGAAATCCAACGCAAAGGACAAATTACTTTCAGTCATAATTGGCTTACGCGACATAAGCCAAACATAGTCACGTTTATTTCTACCAATAATTGTAAATGAGTAGTCAGATGCCAAGTAAATTACCCTATAATCCGCTTTAATTGGCCAAATAAATTGCATACCCCATATGGCATTCGTGCCATCATCAACGATAAACCCTTTGGGCGAAAAAGTTTTTCGTTTGCCATTAAAACTACCTGCATTATAGGTAAACGTGGTTTGTATAGTTCCGTCAGGATTGAGTTTATAATTCTCTATCGCGTTGAAAATATTCTTTTCAAGTAAAGTTGGGATACTCGAAATAACATACCAATCACCCATAAATTTTTTGATATCAATGTAATCAACAGTCTTAAGCTCGTTATTTTGTGTTCCACAGCCAGCCAATAAAGTTAAAAATAATATTACCTGTAATTGTCTTAATGTATTTTTCAAAACTTGTTAATCCTTTAATGACGAGCGAGCAATTGATGAAGGGGAAAGTCGATCCGCTAAGTACAACAAAGGAGGGATTATCGCTGCCCACCCAAATGCTAATGCCACCATTGCTGCATCGAAATTAATAAAATTTATACCACCCAAATTATAACCAGCATAATAAGTTAATGGCCCTCCAATAAAACCAAACAAAACGGCTAAGAGTTTATATTTTTTCAGCCAAGCCATTGAAATATTGAGGGTTGTTGCAAAAGACATCCACATAGCAATAATCCAATAGGCAGTTAGATTTTCATGAATATGACCAGACGGATAAGATATCCATTGAAAAAAAACAAAAATACTATCTAGTATCCCACCCAGAAGACCAATCAACATAAGTAAAACAAGCTCATTGAAAGGATTCTCAGATCTCAATAGATGCACAAAAATAATGACGCTAATGATTATAACGCCAATCCATGGAGTATTATTTGCAGCACTAATTACAGCTGCAAACCAACCCACCTGAAATCCCACGAAATTTATAATATTGTTCATAATAAAAATCTATTATTTTTTCCTGAATAAATAATGCGATACATACCATTCCTGGCCATTATTAAAAGCAAATAGCTCAGCGCATGACATGAAGAATATTCTCCATCTTTGCCACCATTTTCTAGACTCACCAGACCCATAAACACCATCAACAATAGGCATTAATAATTTTTTCTTAGCGTCCATGGATTTCAGCCATGCATTACTTGTTTTAGCATAATGCTGGCCATTCCAACGCCACCGCTTCTGGATGACTAAATCTTCTTGAAAGAACAATGGCAAGTCGTCGCTGGGCATAATTCCACCAGTAAAAAAGTAACGACTCATCCAGTCATTTGGTCCTTTATCGATGAATTCATAAGGGGATGATTTGTGACAAAAAATATGCATAAAGAATAAACCATCATCTAGTAACCATCCAGAAACTCGCTGGTATAATTTTTGATAATTCTTCATGTGCTCGAACATCTCCAAAGAGACGATACGATCAAATTGACTGTCAACGTCAAAGTCATTCATATCAGCAACGATGACCTGAATATTGGTAAGTTTTTTACCAGCAGCTTGTTTCAAAATAAAATCATGCTGAGACACCGAGTTTGAAACTGAAGTTACCGAGCAATTTGGATAATACTCGGCAATCCATAATGATAAGGAGCCCCAACCACAACCAAGATCTAATATCCTCATACCATCATCGATCTTGGCACGATTACAGGTAATTTTTAACGCCTTTACTTCAGCATCATCCAGACAATCATTATTATCTTCCCAAAAACAACAACTGTATTTATATCTATCTCCTAGAATTTGACGATAAAAATCATCTGGGACCTCATAATGTTGCTCGTTAGCTGAATCTGTGTTGATTGCAATTGGCGAATTTACCATTTTAGCTAGCATGCTCGCCTGAATGTCATCCGCTCGCTCACAATTGAAGCTATGAATTTCAATCAGCCTCTTTTTTAGCAAGAGTCGTATGCCATACCTAACAATGAAATCGGGAAATAAACCAAATTCAACAGCTTGAATTATTAGATTATTGATTTTATTTGTCATTTTATTAACCATTTCTATAACTATAAATTAGAAACTTATAATTATTAATTACTTCCCCTTAGTCGTTACAACATCATACAATTTGTAAGATTATTGGGTATCAAACTAGCTAAATATTTTAAAAATAAAGTTATTTATATTTCATTAATAACTATCTGATAAATAGTTATTAAATTGATTGATATTTTTAATTTTTTTGAACTATCTTGTGTTTTTTTAATAATGTTTCTTTAATAATATATCTTTGAACACTACTGCCGCCATAAATTGCATTTTCTTTATCTATTTTTGATAAGAAGCCAGTGGTTTCTAATGGCTTGTTATCGTAACAAGCCATAAATCCTTGCGTTAAATTAATCAGTGACGATGTATCGTTATTGTCGTGCTTGCTAATCCTTGCTAGGTATTCCTCCCTCTCTTCCTTGGATAGAGTGGCAGCCATCATTGATCGATGCAGATCTACAAATTTAAAGCCTATATCTGGAAAGTTTGTATCCGCATATTCATACATTTGAACAAACCATAACGAGGGCACTTTTATACCTTCAATAACGCAATACCAAAGTAATGAAGCATTATCAGCAAAATACTCTAAGTTTCCAGCACCGCTTTTGTTAGCAACTAAATTTTTACACATAGAATAAATTTCGTTCTTTTCATTCCTCTTTAATGCTAGCAGTGCATCATGCCAAAGAACATGATGCGTCATATTTGATTTACCTTGATTTGAAAGTTTCCAATTTTTAATAAATTGACGTCCCTCTTTGTAATTTTCTGTTTCATAATGAAGGTGCGTCAATGTATGAGCACAATTTCCAGTATTTTTCATTTCCCAGGCACTTTGAGACAATGGTTCGGCCTCCTGAATCTTTCCGCCTTCAATATACATAAAAGCTTGTGTAGTTTTGAACCACCAATCGTCATCAGGGAAATAGCCTTCAACTTCCTTCAATATTGTTAGATTTCTTTGCTGCCAATCCAAAGTTTCAGAAAATGCAAGTAACCCAAACGGTCCGAGGATGATTGATAGTATAATAATATCATTGGGATAAACCTTAATATGCTCTAAAGCAGCATTTAAGCAGCGTGGGTTAGCACTTAATAGCATGGATATAATTATTATTATCTCTTGCTCTCTTGGTGAAGAATTTTGTTTGTATCTAAGAGCAAAATTAAGATATTTTTGAGCTTTTTTTGGCGACTCATAAATTGCTAGTTGCTTTGCTAGCAAGGCGTTAGCTAAGGCAAATTCAGGGTCAAAACTCAAACTCTTTTTAAACGCATCAATTCCTGAATTATCGAGACCGAGAGACTCATCAAGCCCAGCCATGAAATGATGATACGCAGAATCATTCTCTGCTGAAACTAAAAGGTCATAATTATCTTTATACAATGTTTTTCCTGCTTAATATATGAGCTATTTCATATATGCTTATTATCGCTTATTGCTTATTGCTTGCTTCCCTTAATTTCAGGTATTTTTGTTTTTGCTTAACTGCATCTTTCAATTTTATGTTATCAATTAATGATGGCTGCCCCGACTGAAAAGAAATCAAGTAAAGTGATGCTAGCCATTCGAGAAGAATGGATCGTTCTAATGCTATCTTTAAATTACTTCCAATTGTGACGGCCCCATGATTTTGCATTAATACTGCATTTCTACCTGCTATTTTTTCAGTCACTGCCGCCGCTAACTCAGGAGAGCCAAATGTTTCATAAGGAGCAACAGGGACAGGGCCACCCAAATCAGTGATTTGATAATGAATAGCAGGAAGCTCATCGGTAATTGTAGAAACAGCGGTGGCATACAATGAATGCGTATGCACAATTGCACGAGCATTCTTACAACTCTCGTACAGTGAATAATGTAAATCTGTTTCTGATGAGGGCAGCAAATCTCCTTCGATTATTTTTTTATTATCATCCATTACTAAGATATCAGCTGAAGTGA
>Ga0308019_10001288_pt1 | contig 15445 bp, 12 predicted proteins | sample Neamet284_FD_203135 | JGI IMG/M metagenome (GOLD analysis project Ga0308019, IMG submission 203135) | Marine microbial communities from water near the shore, Antarctic Ocean - #284 | ecosystem: Environmental > Aquatic > Marine > Unclassified | place: Southern Ocean | collected 2014-10-01 | reverse complement strand
AGGGAGGCCCGAGTTGTTAGCCAACGCTCGCTTTGCCGGTGAAAGATCAGCTAACCCAGACATAAAGCATAATTCTTATCAATGGGATGTGGTTTATAATAACAATGACATTTTTAAAGGCGGTTGGGCAGGGCAGGGCTTATTGATTAATCGCGAAAGGGATTTAGTCGCTGTTTATTTGGGGTATATCAAAGAGGATGGCAGCGAGCTGGCTGTGTTGCCGCGGCTTAGAGAGCTTCTTAAAACGATTTATCCAAAATGAAATGAATGAAATATATTCAAAAAAAGTCCTAGACTTGTGGGAATATAGCTATGAATCATCGTAATAGTTTGGTCGGCTTTCTTTGTTAAATATGCACCGTTCTTATGAGGTTATTTTATGCGTCTTATCACTCTATTATTTTTAAGCTACCTTTGTGTTGCGTGTGATTCAGCGAACAATGAGCCCGTAACTATCGAGCAAAATCAGCACGGCAAAGAGAGCCCCATCGAGGTACTGGCTGACGACTATCTTGCGGCCTACTTATTGCGCTACCCAGAAACTGGTAGTTTTTTGAGTTTAGCCAATGCTCCTCATGATAAATTAATGGATAATTCTATTGCTGCCCTTACGTTGTGGCAACAAAAAGAGGATCGCTGGCTATCTGACCTTGAGGCGATAGGTGAACCCGAAACTATAGGCTCACGAGACTGGGTTACTTACGGCATTCTTCATGAAACCTTAATAAGCTCAACATCGATACGTATATGCCGTAATGAATTGTGGGCGGCCAGTACTTCTACTGCCTGGCATACCGGCGTGCCAGCGGTTTTTGAGGTACAGCCCGTTGATACGGCTGAACATCGCCAGCAAGCATTAGATCGTTTAAGGTCATTAGCACGCTACATTGATACCGAAATGGTGAATTTACGTTTGGGGATAAAATCAGGCTATAGCGCTCCAAGACTCACGGTTGAAAAAGTACCCTCAGCCGTTAGGAGTTTATTAGGTGGTGATAGCCCCTTACTGAGCCCTGCTACACGGGCAAATATGCCCGTCTATAGCCGGCAAGTTAACGTCGTTTTTGAAAATGAGATAAAGCCTGCTATAGAGCGATTTGCACGGTTTTTAGAGCAAGAATATCTTCCTGCTGCACGCACTAACATCGCCTTAAGTGGCAATCCTAATGGCGAGCAGTGCTACCCAGAATTAGTTCGCTATTATGCCACCGTAAAGCCAACCCCAGATCAAATTCATCAGCTTGGTCTTGAGCAAATACTTTCCATACGAGCAGAAATGCAAGTGATTATTGATGAACATTTCAAAGGCGAAACGATTGAATCGTTGATGCATGGCTTAAATAGTAATTCTAAATACACGTTTAGCACCCGTGATGATGTACTTAATTATGCGCTGGCTTCACTGGAGTCATCTAAGCAAGCTATGCCTAAAGCGTTTGGCTTGCTGCCAAAAGCGGATATGGAAATTAAACCTTATCCGACATATCGCGAGGCTGATGGCACGGGTGAATACCACTCCTCATCTGAAGATGGCACGCGCCCTGGTATCTATTATATAGCGGTGATTGATCCTACTCATCGGTCGGTAGCGGGGCAGCAATCGGTGCTGTACCACGAAGGTTATCCTGGCCATCATCTTCAAGGGGCAATCGCTTTAGAGTTAGGGGATAAGGCGCACCCTTTAGCTCGCTATCTTTATAATTCTGGTTTTGCTGAAGGTTGGGCTCTCTATTCAGAGCGGCTAGCCGGTGAACTCGGTTTGTACAGCGGGCCACTAGATGAAATTGGCTTACTGTCTGATCAGGCCGCTAGGGCCGCGCGCTTGGTGGTTGATAGTGGCATTCACACCAAAGGCTGGTCACGCCAGAAATCGTTGGATTACATGTTAAATAATACCGCATGGCCGCCAGTCGATTTAGAAAGTGAAATTAACCGCTACATCTCATACCCCGGTCAAGCTAACTCATACATGTTAGGTATGCTCAATATTCGTCGGTTAAGAAATTTTGCTGAGCAAGAACTCGGGGATGATTTTGATTTAAGGCGTTTTCACGACCGTGTGTTGGGCAACGGAAGTATTACCTTGCCTATGTTAGATCAATCAGTGACAGCATGGGTGACTGAGCAGCAATAATGAAAATCGCAAACGGTAACAGGGCTCGCTGTTATGCTCACTCTTTCGGTGTCTGACGCTGGGGAAGAGTACTATGTTGTTGATCAAGTATTCGCGGCCATTGTTAAACGAGGAAAGGTTTTTAAACATGAGTTTTACTGAATATTATCAATACTATTTAACTCTGCACCAGCACAGCTGGAATAGGCGGCTCCACATTGCTGGACAATTATCTACAATAGTCTTTATAGCGGCAGTGATTCAGTTGCAAATATGGTTTCTACTGGTACTAAGCCCATTTATTGTTTATCCATTTGCTTGGAGTGGGCATTATTTCTTTGAAAAAAATACTCCAGCCGCATTTTCTCATCCGTTATGGGCTAAAGCTTGTGATTGGATTATGTTAAAAGATACTTTAATAGGGAAAATATCTTTTTAAGAGCAAAGAGTCATACAACTGGGGCTTAGTATTCGAACGAATACGCGAGTGATTAAAGCCTGTCCAATAGCAAACCTACCGAAAGCTTTCACCTAGGTTTCAAGCTCTGGGCCAGTAGGCTTATAGAATTGTATTAGATATTTCTTTTGTCTATGAAAATAGCCTAATAAAGCACATAAACATGACCCAATAGGCTTTTGACTGAGGCATTCTGCAGTGCTAAACTTTTTAACAGTTTTAGAGGGTCAGAAAATGAAAAGTGTCAGTACTTATAAAGATGAAGCAGACGCCTATGCGCAAATAGAAGAGGCGGGTTATCACGCTGTGCCAATGAATTTTTCTGCTTTAAAGAATGATTACCATTGGCATGATTTTGATTCTTTGATTTATATCACTAAAGGTGAATTAACCATTACTGAGCAGGAATCTGGTGAGAGTCGAACCTGTGGCCCAGGCTCTAAGATAATTGGAACGGCAGGCCTTGTTCATCGAGAGCAAAGCGAGGGCTATAGTGCAATTCTAGGATTCGCTGTCGATCCCCGATCTCTTTCGCAGCCTGTCGATAAGCCTGTCAGCGCATCTCATTAAGAGGTATGTGAGGGCCTTAGGTTCGGTAGGGTTGTTCTTAATTCCTCGCTGAGGCTCTAAATGGGATCTTCTGGGTACCAAGTTTGTATCTACGTCGCCAGCGGAGGCGAGCATGTCTGAAAAAGAACAAAAAACAGTAGGCATTCACGAGTTATACCGCAAGAACCCGCAAGAGGCAGACAAGCAGCTTTGGGGTAGAGAAGTCGACCCAGGCACACGGCGTGGGTTTCTAAAAAAAAGCGGATTGGCCGCGATGGTGGCCTTTATAGGTTCAAGCATACCCTTTGCCAGTAAAATGCCCGGAGGGCTAATTCCGGCAGCGTTGGCTGATACCACAGAGGCCTTCGGCATCGACGGCAAGGAGGGCTTGAGAATACTCAATGATCGGCCCATCAACGCCGAAACACCGCCGCATTTACTCGATGATAATTTGACCCCAGCCAAATATTTTTTCGTACGTAACAATGGTATTCCACCCGCCTTAGAGACGATCGGTGATCCCGCAAAATGGATGCTGGAAATAGGGGGTGAATCTTGCCTCAAACCGACAAAATATACCCTCGCGCAACTGAAGGAAAAATTTAAGCATCACAGCTATGCCCTAACTCTGGAATGTGGGGGCAATGGCCGCAGTGAGTTTGATCCCCCAGCGAAAGGCAACCAGTGGTCTACTGGCGCTATCGGGTGTGCTCAGTGGACAGGTGTCAGACTCAAGGATGTATTAAAAGACTGTGGTATTGCCGATGACGCTGTTTATATTGGCTACTATGGTGCAGACGCACATCTTACCGGTGACCCGCGGAAGCAATCTATTTCTCGAGGGGTGCCAATGATTAAGGCTCTTGAGGACGAAAGTTTGATTGCTTGGGGGTTTAATGGAGAGGACATACCCTACCAAAATGGCTACCCCTTACGGCTGGTAACAGGTGGCTGGCCGGCCTCAACCAGTGGTAAGTGGCTTAACAAAATAGTCGTCCGAAACCAGATTCACGACGGTGCAAAAATGGCGGCACCATCTTACAGCGTACCCAAGAGGTCTGTCGCACCGGGTACCAAAGTTGCTAATGACGACATGGTTACTATTGAATCTATGCCGGTCAAATCGTTAGTTACGTTCCCAAAGAGCGGTATTACTCACTCTTTAACGGAGAGTCTGACCTGCCGTGGACATGCCTGGGCTGGCGATATCAGTGTACAGAATGTCGATGTGTCAATTGACTTTGGTGCAACTTGGCAGCCGGCTGATGTCAAAAACCCTATTAATCGGCTGGCATGGCAGCATTGGCAGGCAACGCTAAAGTTTCCGCAGCCGGGTTATTATGAGGTTTGGGTGAAAGCAACTGATTCTGAAGGCAAGTCGCAACCGATGGTAGTCCCCAACTGGAATCCCAAGGGTTACCTGAACAATGCCTGCCACCGCATTGCTGTGCAAGTGGTGTAACCATGCTCACTACCTATAAACATGGCATCCTGGCCGTTGCTTCAGCGGCACTGCTGTTAGTGTCAATTGTGATGTCGGTTCCGGCCAGATCTGCAGACATTGACCCAGCTAGCGGTCTAGTGATAGCTGATGGCTGGGAGGCAGTACGAGCCAATTGTACGGTCTGCCATTCGGCAAAATTTATCACGTTTCAACGAGGGGATCGCGATAGCTGGAAGTCGATGATCAGGTGGATGCAAAAAACCCAGGGCTTATGGTCATTTGATGAAAAGACTGAAGACACCATTTTGAGTTATCTCGCCGCTAACTATCCTCCTGGGAAATCCTCTAGACGCAAAAATCTATCCCCGGCAGATCTGCCTTAACGCGTAGTACTCACAAGTAGTCTTTGCTCCACCTGCAAAAAAAACACTCTAACTCAGTTGAATTGTGCGCTGACACGATTTCTTTGATTATTGTTTGGACATCTGCAGACATGATTATATCTGTAAGGGTAGGGTAGTTATCTTTAGTACTGCGAGCGATTGAGTATTACCAATGGCCTCAAGCCATATCTCCAAATATATTTCCCATGAAAGGGTTTGTATACCTCTGATAGGGTACCCATAAAAAGCCCCTGATCGTAAAGATTCACAGGGGCTTAAAAGTGAAAGACTAGCTCGCTGAGCTTGCTAGGTCTTTAAATAATTCACTATTTAGGTGCTGATTCTGGCTGGTAATCATAATAGCCTTCAAAAGGAATCATTAGATGGGCGTAGGGACTGCCTTTGAACATCTGGTAGGGCGCACCCGTAGTGAAATCGGTTGGGAATCCCGCTATTGTCTCTGGGTTTCTGGGCATTAACATTAGGTGAGGCCCAGATTCAATCCAGTGGTCATGCTTCATCGCCATACCCTTATCACCACCTGGTGCTGAATTATCTTCACCGGTATCGCCATGGAGCATCCAAATGTAGGCATCTCGTTCCATATTAGGCGTTGTTCCAGCCATATATGCGGAAGCCCACTTAAACCCCTCGTCATCTGCACACAGGGCAAAAGCGTGATGCGGTGTAGCAAAGCCGTCTTCAGGCATAGGCTTTGTTGCAGTGCACGTCCAGCCGTTAACACCTTCCCGAATAACCTCACCACTCCCTGACACAACAGCAGCAAAATTCCCTAAAAATGATGGGGCGGCTTTAGAGTAGGCCCAAATTTGCCAATCGTTAGAGGCATGTGATCCCTCAGGCTCACTAGCAAAGACACTAAATGAAATTGCAAGGCTCAAGGACAATAAAACAATGGATCGTAAGTACATAAGTTACCCCTTTGTTGTTAACAAAATTATTGAGAAATTTTCTAAGCTATTAAAGCTCCTTAATAATGACTATCTCAGATTATCAATATCTATGCAAATTCGGTACACAGCTCAAACTGTCGCTTTTATTTTATTGATTTACGTATATCAATGGTAAAGTTGTTATGGGTAATGAGATGATTACAGTAATGTGGGGTAGAGGGCCTTAGTCTCTGTGATTGTGACTGCTAAGACAGGCATTTTAAAATTAAAAATAAAGTAATGGTTTAGAGGGTTGGAGTGACAAATGAAAAATAAAAAAAGTTTTGGGATCGTACTAATCTGTATGGCAGTATTATTGGCAGCATGTGGAGCAAAACAGTCAGATCCATTGCAGGTAAAGGCTGACAACACTGGCTATATAGCATCGCAACCACAGCGTAACGAAGATCCCCAATACTCGCCGGTAGCAGATCAAACAATGCCTAACCAGGTGTTCTGGGGCGATACTCATTTACATTCCACGTTTTCAATGGATGCCTTTATTTTTGGTAATACCTTAGGGCCCGATGATGCCTACCGTTTTGCTAAAGGCGAAAAAGTAATGGCAACTAGAGGCCAACCGGCTCAGCTACGGGAGCCATTGGACTTCCTTGTGCTGGCAGACCACACCGACGCCGTAGGTGCCATGGTGGCTCTAAAAGCGGGTAACAAAACACTCATGGGCAACGCCACATTGCAGGAATGGGCTGAGATTCTATTTGCCAGTGAAGAGAGTGCTCACAAACAGTTGGAAGCGACTCAGACACGGCAGGATACCCCTCGAGAACTAGACGATGTCGATATCAAAGTTACCGCCTGGGATTATTTGACGGCCACTGCAGATGCTCATTATGAACCGGGTAAATTCACCCCATTGATTGGTTTTGAATTTACCGCGCAGAGAGGCGGTCAAAATTTACATAGAGTAGTAATCTATCGAGATGATGCTAAAAAAGCACAGATGGTGGTTCCACTGTCGCCCAAACAAGATTCCGACCCACGTAAATTGTGGGAGTTTTTAGAGAAATATGAAGAGACTAGTGGCGGTAAAATTTTAGCTATTGCGCATAATGGCAATATATCTAACGGCATTATGTTTCCGACTGCTGAATTAGAGTTTGGCGACAACATGGATAGTGACTATGTCACTAGGCGGGCTCGCTGGGAGCCTGTTTACGAGGTCACGCAGATTAAAGGTGACGGTGAAGCACACCCATTGCTATCTCCGGATGATCGTTTTGCTGATTATGAAACCTGGGACTTTGGCGACTTTGGCGGCGTGCTAAAAGAAGATGAAATGATTCCTAATGAATATGCGCGAGAAGCCCTCAAGCAAGGTTTATCGTTGGAATCCCAGTATGGTGCCAACCCTTATAAGTTTGGCATGATTGGCTCAACAGATTCTCATACATCTTTAGCCACTGCCGCGGAAGATAACTTTTATGGCAAGCATAGTGCAGCTATGGAGCCCCAACCAAATCGTTGGAAAGATCCCGTGGGCGGGCGTGGTGATGTGACAATACCCGGATTTCTAATGGCTTCATCTGGATACGCTGCGGTCTGGGCTCCAGAGAATACTCGAGAGGCGATTTGGGATGCTTTACAGCGCAAAGAGGTCTATGCCACTACGGGAAGCCGGATCACAGTGCGTTTCTTTGGTGGTTGGGATTTCACTGAAGACGACCTGTATGCGTCGAATATGGCCGATTTGGGGTACCAGAAGGGTGTTCCTATGGGCGGAAGTCTCACTGAGAATGGAACTACCGTGCCGACGTTTATGGTTCAGGCGGCCAAAGATCCCAACAGCGCTAATCTAGACCGTATTCAGGTTGTGAAAGGCTGGGAAGACAGTGAAGGAAAGGTTCATGAAAAGGTCTATAACGTTGACTGGAGCAACCATGAGCTGCGCTCTATGGATGCCAGTGGTTATGTTGCAGATATTCCCTCTACGGTTAAAGGCGCAATCTATAGCCATAAATATGGTGCCGCTGAGTTAAGTGCGCTCTGGAAGGATCCGGAGTTTAAGGCTGACCAAAAAGCATTTTATTATGTTCGCGTGATAGAAGTACCATCGCCACGATGGACTGCCTATGATGCTGCAACGTTTGATGTTGAGATGCCTGAAATCGTCAAAAAGACCACTCAAGAGCGGGCCTACAGCTCTCCCATTTGGTATGACCCGGCGAAATAATTACCGATTAGACTAAAACCAAGCGAGCATTAGATGGCTAATGCTCGCTTACAGCTTGCAATACTTTAATGAATTCGCGCACCTTGCTCGAGTAGTTTTTTCTGCACTAATTTGATGTCAACATCAGCTACATCAACGCCCGTTTGCACAGAAATAGCCGCCGCCACACCGGCGCCCTGGCCATTCACAGCGCAACACATCATATTACGCACTGCAGCATGAGAATCTCGATCACCGCCAGCACTGCGACCAGTCACTAAAAGATGACGAACACCCTTGGGCAACATTGATCGATAAGGTAACTGAAAATATCGGCCTGTGGTGGGTAAAATAAGGATTCCATAGCCATCGATAAATTCTGGGAAGATACCAATACTGTCTTCGAACTTTCCTTGTTCACGAACATCTTGGGCGGTCATATTATAGACAGCATCAATTTTTCGCGTATCCCGAACACCTAGAGTCATACCGAAGTTTCTTAGCTTGGCATTCTCACATCCAGGGTTAAATTGTTTGAGTGCTTCTATGGCTAGCATTGCTTGTCGACGCCCCTCCATTTCACCTGTAGTTAGGTGATCTGGATTAGTGGCATCGAGGCCTGCTAAATGAATCAAATTCAAATAGGTTAGATCACCCTGATCGGTTATGGCGCCCCAGGTGCCAGTGATAGTGTTTAGGTTTTGTGGTATTAACCCCGACTTAATGGCCTTTTCAAAGGGCTTCTTCAGATAAGGCGAAAATAGCTTGTCTTCTTTCCCGGAGGTTTCCATTGCCCAATCTGGACCACACCAGTCGCTGTAGGTGTGAGGGTCTGCCTTAACGTCTTCGATAAAACGCTTTTTGTCTACCCCATTCATCGAAAACATGACAGAGGCAGCCATCATTTCTTCAACAGGTGTTTTGTGCACAATTGCACCTGATCTATGGGCAATATCAGCATCACCGGTAGCATCAATAACACGCTTAGCTAGAATCGCTTCTCTCCCAGCTTTGCTCTCGACGATAACGCCTTTAATAACGCCACCCTCGACAATAGGTGCGACCATTGTTCTGTGTAACATGGGCGTCACGCCCGATTCTTCGACCAAGACGTCGGCAACATATTTAAAGGCTTCGCCATCAATAGCATGACTATTAGATTGAGGTTCAGGCGTCGCCGCACCCATTGATTTTGCGCGCTGTTCAAATTCCACACCGATGCCTTCACTGTCCACGGTTTTGTCATGTCGATACCATGCAAAGCCTTCTACGCCGACCTGAGTGAGGTTGCCACCAAAGCAGCCATAGCGCTCCAGAAGGGTCGTCTGGGCACCTGCTCTGGCCGAGGCGATAGCTGCCGCTAACCCTCCGGGTCCACTGCCTACCACCAATACTTCAGTATGGTGAATGATCGGGGTTTCTCGAGCTGCTTCGCTAATGGTCGCCATAATTTCTTTAACCTTTCATTATTTTTGACGTACTGCAATTTTAACTTATCGAACGCATCTAACTATAGATTTTAAATCGCGCAAAAACTAGAGATTACCGCAGGTCATAAAATATCGCTGATCGAATGGAATTTGCATATTTTTGATCATTTTTGTTATTAAAATGGAACTTCTGTGCTAATAGCTGTCTTAAGTAATGTACATATTCTCCCTTGAACATATACAGTTAGATCTGCATTTGCAGAAACCCTGAGAAATCAGGGTTTTTTTTGGCCGCGAGAAAGTGATCATCATTAATAGTTATGGCGTCAAAGCCTTCGATGCATCATTGATGCATGAGTATTTTTGCTAGGTCACCTGGCAGGCTGTGATGGCGGCAACGCCATATATATCCTCTGCGCTACAACCGCGAGACAAATCGTTGACCGGCTTTGCCAAACCCTGGAGAAGAGGGCCGTACACGGGAATGTTAGCTAACCTCTGGACAAGTTTATAGGAAATGTTGGCTGAGTTGAGGTCGGGGAAAATAAGAACATTTGCTTCGCCTTTCAATGCACTGTCGGGGTATTTTTTTGCAGCGATACTAGGCACTAGTGCCGCATCTGCCTGTATTTCGCCATCGACAATGATATCGAGCCCTTCAGCCGCTACTTTTAATACTGTCAGAGACGCTGCTCGTCTAATCTTATCTAACGATTCGTGCTGGGCACTGCCGTTTGTAGCAAAAGATAAAAAGGCAACCTTGGGTATCTCACCGGTTAATGTTTGGTAGTTATTTGCCGATGCGATGGCTATATCGACTAACTGTTCTGCATCTGGGTTTGGTATAACCGCGCAATCAGCAAACAGGAGTGAGGAGTGACCCGCAGGAGAGGGGTTTGCGAGGTCCAGCAGCATACTGCTACTCGCCATTTTTATACCTGGGGCGGTGCCAATTACCTGTAATGAGGCACGAAGCACATCACCAGTTGAGGCAACACTTCCGGCGATGAGGCCATCGACTAATCCTTGGTGGCACATCATATTAGCGAAATACAGTCTGTCCTGCATAACGACGGTGGCAGCATCCATTGACATACCTTTATGCTTGCGCATTTCGAAAAAAATACGAGTAAAATCAGTCGCTAAGGACGATAACATAGGGTCGATTATATTGAAATTGAGTGCATCTATATCAGCAGAGTTACATGCTTTGGTTATTTCTGACTCACTGCCTAATACAGTGACTTGAGCAATCCCATCGTTAACAATTCTGTGAGCAGCCTGAATGACACGGGGGTCTTGGCCTTCTGCAAAAACGAGCTTGGCTTTAGTAGCTTTCGCTCTCTCAACAATGGTATTTAATATAGACATAGAGGTTTCTCCGACAGCAGGTCAGTGTACCCTAAGTAATGCTCGTAAAAGAAAGGGTACCCCTCATTGTTACTAAACGAAGTCTTTGTACTTTTCAAGGTAACGTACTGGCTTGGACAACGCATCACGTCTGAACGGGTCACCCAGTTCTCGAGTACACATAATCTCAATCACCGTACTTTTACCTTCATTCATTTGAAGATCTATGGCTTTCTTGAGCGCCGGACCAACATCTTCTAGTTTATCAACAACAATACCTTCCGCTCCCATCGCTTGAGCAATGCCAGCCCAGCTTTCACTGACCAGTTCAGCGGCAACAAAGCGGCGATCATAAAACTCAACTTGGTTCTTCTTTTCTGCGCCCCAGTCACGGTTGTGGAATACCACTGCTGTAACAGCAATATCATGACGCACGGAGGTCATTAGTTCAGACATGCTCATACCCCAAGCGCCGTCTCCAGCATAGGCAATAGCGGGCCGGTGCGGTGATGCCGCTTTTGCACCAATGATAGTGGGCAGGGCATAGCCACAGTTGCCAAAACTCATAGGGGCAAAGAAACTACGCGCTTTTTCAAAGCGCAAATAGCTGTGAGCTACAGAGTTAATGTTACCGATATCCGTAGAAACCATGACATCTTCTGGCATAGCCTTTTCTAGTTCTCGCAGGACTTGCCTAGGATGTAACCATTCGCCATCCTCGTCAGCAGCCTCTTCAATCATATCTAAGCTGTAGGGGTCTCGTTCATGGGTCCATTCGTCTAGCTCGCTCTCCCAAGCTTGCTTTTGGGCAGTGATTTCAGTGAGACGCTCGCCTTTATTGTCATGACAGTCGAGATTTAACTTGGATAGGCGTTCGGTCAAGGCAATAGCGGTTGCTTTAGCGTCACCGCATATACCGACAGAGATCTTTTTTACCAAACCGAGCATTTTATGATCTGCATCAATCTGAATGATTTTTGCATTTTCTGGCCAATACTCTAATTCATACTGGGGAAGGGTACCAAAAGGTCCTAGGCGTGAACCTAACACCAAGACTACGTCGGCTTTGGATATGAGTTTCATACCTGCTTTTGATCCTTGGTAACCTAGTGGACCGCACCATAGAGGGTGACTGGCTGGAAATGAGTCATTGTGCTGATAACTGTTAACGACCGGTGCGCCTAGTAATTCAGCGAGGGCTTTGCATTCTTCAACGGCATCGGCCATGACAACACCGCCACCCGATATCATGACAGGAAATTTCGCGGTAGATAATAGATACGCCGCTTCTCCCAGGCTCTTTTCACCTCCGGGACCACGATCCAACCGCTGGGGCTGTGGAATTTCTATATCGATATCACCATAAAAGAAATCGCGAGGAATATTTAATTGAGTGGGGCCCATTTCTGACATGGCTCGATCAAAGCATCTAGCAGTAAACTCGGCGATACGCTTAGAGTTGTTAACATGCCCTTGGTATTTGGTGAATTCTTGGAACATGGGTAACTGGTGAGCTTCTTGAAACCCGCCCAAACCAATGCTCATAGTGCCTGCTTCGGGCGTAATCATAACTACAGGAGAGTGCGCCCAGAAAGCCGCAGCAACACCAGTAACGCAGTTTGAAACGCCAGGACCATTTTGACCAATGACAACGCCATGATTACCAGAGGCTCGGGCGTAACCATCAGCCATGTGGGCCGCGCCCTGTTCGTGGACCACTGGAATAAGTTCAATACCTGCCGGGGCAAAAATATCCATCGCATCCATAAATGCCGAACCCATAATGCCAAAGATTTTAGTTACGCCATTGGCGACTAGTGTTTCAACGAATGCTTCGCTAGGTGTCATACGTGCCATGATATTGCCCTGTTTTAAATACTAGATTGTCTGTTTATATAGCCAAAAATTAAGTCACCATAATTCTGAGCGTAGCTTAGTAAGTTGGTAGAGTAAAAGATAGAATCAGTTTATACCGCTCTATTATTCCAGCCTAGATTAGTTTGTTACTTAGATTTGATTGTTACTCCTTAGATATTATTTCCCATCAATATACTTACGGTTGTATTTACTTAGCTCTCTTTTTACCAAGGGAGCGAGCATGTACAGACCAATTATATTGGGCACACAGATTAGAAATACTAGGGCGTCAGAAAAGTCTAGAACGGCGTCGAGCTGAATGCTGCAACCTAGCGCGACAAACAAACAAAAAACCAACTTAAACAGGTTGCTCGCCCATACCTTTTCACCCACTAAGTAAGTCCAACCCTTAAGTCCGTAGTATGCCCAAGCAATCATTGTCGAAAACGCAAAAAGCATACCGGCGATAGCGATCAGATAAGGAGACCAAGAGATGTTTCTAGCAAAGGCGGCAGATGTCATTTCAATGCCTCCAAGACCTTCGTTGAACGCCGGGTCATAGTAGAACGTAGTCACGATGACTAGCGCCGTTAGAGTGCAAATAACGACGGTATCGATAAAGGGCTCTAGCAATGACACATAACCTTCGGTAATAGGTTCTTTTGTGCGCACAGCAGAGTGCGCGATAGAAGCCGACCCGATACCCGCCTCATTTGAAAAGACCGCGCGCTGGAAGCCAACGATCATGACGCCAATGGCGCCGCCACTCATGCCTTCTGGACTAAATGCACCACTAATAATAGCATTGATAGCATAAGGGATAGCTTCGTAGTTCATGCCAATAATAGTGATGGCACTGACACAGTAGAGTATTGCCATGAAGGGGACGACCTTACTGGTCACTTTGGCAATACTTTGGATGCCACCCAATATGACTAAGCCAACGACACCGCCGAGAATAAGCCCGAAAAGCCAAGCCTTGTCGGCAAACCAGCTTCCGTCTGCGCCACCGGTGACATTCACAAATTGCATGTAGGCTTGGTTTGATTGGAACATATTGCCAATACCTAAACAGCCCAGGACTATACCTAACGCATAAAATCGGCCAATAAAGACGCCGGCTTTATTCCAACCTTTTTCGGCAAAGGCATATTGTAAATAATACATAGGACCGCCCGAGACCGATCCGTCTGCATTTTCTCGTCGCAGCAGCACGCCTAAGGTGCACTCGATAAACTTAGTCGACATGCCCAGTATTCCCGCGATAATGATCCAAAAGGTTGCTCCTGGACCACCTACGGATATTGCAACGGCCACGCCAGCAATGTTACCTATGCCAACGGTGCCTGATACAGCAGTGGTCAGCGCCTGAAAGTGAGTTACCTCGCCTGGGTCTTTAGATTTTGAATCACTTCCGCGTATTAGCTTAATAGCGTGACTAAAGCCGCGCAAATTAATGAATTTAAAATACAGAGTGAAATAGACCGCAGCAAAGACCAACCAGGCTACAACTAGGGGTACATCAGTGCCAAATACGGACACGCTATAAAAAACGATAGCAGAGATAAAGCTTGTGATGGGCTGCACAGAATTGTTGATGAATTCGTCAATACCCTGCTGTGCAAACGCCATAGGTGAAAAAAATGAAACAATAAGAAGGCTTAAATAAGAGCAAAGGGAAGGTTTAAGTCTCAGCAACTTGTTTTTAGCCTTAGTTGCCACGATTACGTTTTCTTTGTTCATAATCTTACCTTGCAGTGATTATTGGAAGTTTAGTTAAGGTGTCATTGACCCTAAAGCATAACCCAAGCCAAAACCAACCCGCCAAGGAATAGGCTCTCAGACAAAACCATAGCGACCGGTCGCCAGCCGATATTGATCAGCCCTTTAAACGAGGTTTTCATCCCTAAGGCTGCGATAGCTACCACGAAGCAATCTTGAGATGTCTGGTTCATAACCTCTCCGGCGGCTTCGGGGATCCAGCCAATATTATTAACAATGGCGAGCACTACAAAGCCTAATAAAAAGTAGGGTGGTGATAGTTTAGTGCGACCTTCGGAAGCTGCACGCTGTTTTGCAAAGATCATCAAGAATATCCAAGCCATGGGTATTAATAAGGCGACTCGAAGCATTTTAACAATCATAGCGACATAACCGACGTCTTCAGAGATGGAGTATCCAGCGCCGATAACATGAGATACATCATGGATAGATCCGCCAATAAAAATACCCATCTGCTCCGTGTTTAAGTCTAAAAAGCTGGCTAGAACGGGGTAGACGACCATGGCAATAGCGCCAAAAGTTGCCACCATCACAACGGTTAACAGAGTGTAATGCTCTACTTCTTTGCTTTTGGGCATTACGGAGGACAGAGTCATCGCCGCAGAGATGCCACAGATCCCGACTGCGCCGCCAGATAGCATGCCAAAGCGATAGTCGAGCTTAAGAGCCTTGGCGATGAGTGCACCAAACAAGATAGTGGCGAACATGCAGCCAACCACAACTAAAGCGGTTACCCAGCCCAGGGCAAGAACATCGCCAAACAGAATTTTTGAACCGAGTAAAATAACCCCAAAGCGTAATACTGTGCTTGAGCAAAAGTCTATTCCTGGAATGGAATATTCAGATTCACTAAGAAAATTAACTGACATTCCTAATATGAGCGCGAACAACATGGTGGGCGCGCCATAGTTCAAAGCTAAAAATTTGGAGGCCAAAGCAACTAAAATACAGGCAATT
>Ga0308019_10001287_pt1 | contig 15449 bp, 12 predicted proteins | sample Neamet284_FD_203135 | JGI IMG/M metagenome (GOLD analysis project Ga0308019, IMG submission 203135) | Marine microbial communities from water near the shore, Antarctic Ocean - #284 | ecosystem: Environmental > Aquatic > Marine > Unclassified | place: Southern Ocean | collected 2014-10-01 | reverse complement strand
CTTCAATCACGATATCAGCCTCAGCAGGAACCATCAAATCTTGAGTCAGTGCTTTAGTTATCGGGAGTGATTTCCGACCTAAGATTCCTGCAAATTGATACTCGCTCAAATTATCTGGGAGCGGTGAAATCGCTGAGAAGATCAGTTCAGGAGGCCCACCCATGCAGATTGCAACAGGCATTCGGCCGTCACCACCCGATTCTTTGACAGCAGCTGCGTGGTCAGCAGCATGCTTGTGAATTTGCCAGTGAAGTCCGATTTGCTTTGGACCAAAGACTTGGGCGCGATACATACCAAGGTTGTGTTCTCCATTTTTTGGATTCTTTGTGACAACCAAAGGAAGGGTGACAAACGGGCCACCATCTTTTGGCCATGTTGTTGGAATTGGAAGTTTGGTCAAATCAAGTGGCAACTTCACCCGTTGGCAGTTGCCTTTGCGTTTTTTCTTCGGAGGCATTGCTAAAGCATCTCGAATGAGCGGGAGTCCCTTCCACGGTTTGCGCATGTAGAGTCCGATATCCGGTTTCATCATTGCAACCATGCGGTCGCCAATTTCAGTAGCGTGCTTGGCACCGAGTGCTCGTAGAGTGCGGTCTTGGCCTCCAAACAAATTCATTGCCAGTGGGATTTTGCTTATTGTGCCATCAGGGAGGCGTGGTTGTTCAAACAGTACGGCAGGACCATCGTTTTTGACCAGTAGATCTGCAATAGCGCCCGCTTCAAACTGAACGTCGACTGGACGCGTAATACGCAGTAGTTCACCGCCTTGCTCAAGATGTTCGAGCCACCGCTTGGAAGTTCGCCACGCCACAACCTTGCGTAATGGAACCTCCCTTTGAACCGTCGTATTCGCTCACGACGGGCAATAATGATTGTTTAAACAATACATGCATTGAAAACCTCTACCGAGTTTCAAAGGCTATGAAATACGTATTCATTACGCTGTTCGTTCTTCTTTTTGGCATTGGCCATGCTGCTGCAGAAAATGCTTCAACAGATGTAATCATTACTGTCGACAGCACAAATTTGCGTTTTAATCCCTCAGAAGTGACTCTCCAAGAAGGACAAGCGGTTCGATTTGTATGGGGCGGTCAAGCATTGCCACACAATGCAGTGGCGAAGGATGGTTTATTTGACTCGGGGGACACTTCTCGTGACGTTGATTATCGATTTGTATTTGAAAACGGGACTGCAGGCGACTATGAATTTGTCTGTGAGCCGCATGAGAGTTTAGGTATGGTTGGCACCATCACTGTAGAACCAGCACCCCCCTCTCCTCCTGAAGTTGTTGAAGAAGAAGTCGAAGTGGTTGAGGAAGTGCCGGCTCTCTCCCTTCTTTCTTCAATTACAATGCTCGCTTTTGTCGCTGTATTACGTCGTCCCAACGAGGAATGAACGAACGGCTTTGACCGTTTCTTTCATGGACTTGATTCGTTAGTTGCAATTCATGGGGGGCGAAGCGAAGATGTTCGATGTCTTGGTAATCGGTGCTGGTCCAGGTGGCGGTTCCGCTGCACTTCATGCTGCACGGGCCGGTTTGTCGACACTTATTGTGGAGGCAGATCCTGAGGTTGGAACGCCTGTCCATTGCGGTGAGTGCCTAAGTGAGCTTGCTGTTCAAAACCTTGACCTCGAAATCCCAGACCATGTCAAAGCACTCGATGTCAAAGGCATTCGAGTTATTTTCCCGGATGGGACTGAGAAATTACTCACCGAGAAAGGATATGTCCTTGAAAAGCATCTCTTTGAACGCTGGTTGTGCGATGAAGCCATCAAAGAAGGTGCTGAATTGAGTCTTCATCACCGCGTTACTTCTATGGAGCGAATCTTCAATAGCGAAAATCAATTTTCATATTGGAAAATTGATGGTAAGGGTGAAGGATTTCCCTTGGAATGTAAATCTGTAGTCGATGCCTCTGGCGTATCGGGTGCTGCCTCGAAACTTCTTGACATGGGTACCGAAGTCGAAGTTATTGCTGGCTTCCAGTATGAAGTGCTGGATGTCAAAAACGATGGTTATCTCGACTTTTATCTCTGGCCGAAATATTCACCACATGGATATGTATGGATGATACCAAAAGAAGGAGGGAGGGCGAATGTCGGTTTGGTTACAACCGATAAAAAAGGTGCGATCAAATATCTTAATTCCTTCATCCAAGACACTTATCTCGATGGCAAACCAACCGTCAATCCACCGTGGCGAGCTGAAGGCATTAAGGTTCGACCTTTTGGAGGCACAATTCCGATTTCAGGTCCTCGTTCAGTGACCGTTGGTGATGGTTTGATTTTAGTTGGTGATGCTGCAGGATTCACCTCACCTCTGTTTGAGGGTGGCTCTCACTTGGCCCTTTGGTCTGGACGTGAAGCTGCGAAAACCATTGCCTCAGCCATGCAATCAGAATCTATTCTCTCGAAAGAGCGTTTAATGGATTATGAGAAAGCATGGAAGAAAACATTCCCACCTTATTCGAAAATCCTCAAAGGAAAGACCGCTTTGTATGAATTAACCGATGATGAAATGTCAATAATGGCTCGCTGTTTACCTGAAGAGCTCGGTAACATGTCACCGTTACAAAAGGTCGGAATCGGCTTGAAAATCCTCACTCGTAAACCAATGTTGTTCACCAAAAGCGTGATTCATGTTCTCCTCTCTTTTGGTTATTCTCGGGCCAAATTTTTCGGTTGGTAAATCTTTCATCATCTTGACCACTGTACACACGCAACCTCCTTGAAGGTGGCTCACGACCAATGTCCATGTGGGGGCTGACGATGTGGCTGGCCATCCTTGCCGCAGTGGTATTGTTGGTTCGCCCTTTGCTTCAACAGCAATCGAAGTTTGCTTCTCTTACCTGCCACATACTCATGGCATTACCGTTTTTTGCTCTTGCAAGTCGTTTCCTTGCCAATGACACATCTCTTGCCCACGTCGTCTCATACGGTGGCGAGGAACTCCCACTCAAGTATCGATTTGCAGCAACATGGGCTGCTCGAGAAGGCCCGCTCCTGCTTTGGATCATGTGGATGACGGTACTGGCTTACGTATGGAGACGTCCAATGAAGGGTGAAAACATTGAATCAACCTATCCTCTTCGTCTTCGCCTCATTTATGGCTTCAATCTTCTTCTTCTTCTGGTCGCCTTAACACTTGACCCATTCAAAGAAAGCACCAGTGTAGGTATCGGTCAAGGATTGAATGAATTGCTGCAAACCGACCTCATGGTGATCCACCCCCCTCTCATTTTCTTGGCGTATTCACTGTGTTTACACCTGAGTTCAATAGCCCTTTCTTCGATGTTCGCAGATGCTGGTGGCATCAAAGACCGTATGCTCAGTGTTGTTCGACCTGGTTTGTTTGTCGCAACTCTCGGAGTAGGTTTAGGTGGATTATGGGCTTATTTGATTCTGGATTGGGGTGGGTATTGGGCATGGGACCCTGTTGAAACGGGTTCATTGTTGCCATGGCTTGCCTTGGTCTTCATGTCCCATCTTCGTACTCGGCCAGGGATCGCATCTGAACAGACTTGGATTGGTGCAGGTTTGGCAACAGGCGGCCTTGCTTTATTTGCAACGCTTGTCACACGCGCTGGTGGAGTCTGGGCATCTTCTGTTCATACCTTTGTCACCGCTTCAGATAGCGCAGCTCCTTCGGATGCCTTTTCTCGAATGATGGTTCTCAAATCAGACCCCGGTGCCGGTGTTGAGGTCATGACCTATCTCATCGTCTTGCTACTTTTCATTGGATTTTGGCTTCAATTACAACGCAGTTCAGAGAAAGGTTGGAAACCTACTTCGCATTCACTTCGCCTTTTCAGTATCCCCTTTATCGGCGTAATCATTGCTTTACTTCTCCGTGCTTACATCAACCAATCTTGCGGCGTTCCAGCGATTCCTTCTTGTTCAGTTACATTGGATGCTACCGTATATGCATATATTCCAACCTTCTCCTTCACGTTCCTTCTGTTTGCCCCTCTTGGACTTGAATTCCTTCGTGGAAACCCCTCCATTCAGCCAAGTAAAGACGGCTGGAGTTTCACAACTCTGGGACAAACCGGGGAAAATATTCGAACGAACTCCTTGTTCTTTATTCTCATTCTCATGGCTATACTTATGTTTGGCCTAACCGATAATTTCCTCTACACTGCCTTATTTTTAATATTCTTCACACCTCTCTTTTTTGCCCAGGATGCAACAAAACTTTGGGCGCATGGTGCAGCAGGGGTCATGTTAGGACTTGCAGGTGCTTGGTCGGGTATGATCGAGATTCTTTCAGCAGGCGTAGTCATGCTGTTCTTCATTCTTCCATGGCTTCTTGCCCCTGAATCAGAGGAGCCCTCAACGTTTTCCTTTTTCGAAAAGAAATCGCAACAAAAGATGGCTCTGTGGGCCTCAGTTCTCGTTGTTGGAGGCTATCTGATCTTAACATTGGTACTTTTGCTTTCAAGCATCGATGCCATCAATTTTGAAGGCCATGAATTGTATGGGACTCCGTTCCTCATGGCATTTGCTGGAGCCATGTTCTTGTATACGAACCGACGACATGATGCCAAAAGAAATGCTTGGCTTCTCCTTGGGACTTTATTCGCATCAGTGGTATTGGCCATTTGGCAACCAACTGCGTTTGGAATGGATTCCAGCACCGCTATGTCGACGCTTATTGTTCGAGGTGTTCTTACTTGGCTCACCCTTCCTATTGTCCTTCTTGTTGTGGTCCCGATGGTGAAAGAAGTCGTAGTCACACAAGGAATAGAGCGGCCAAAAATCCCAGTCTGGCGACGAATACCACTGGGTGCTCATATTGTCCATCTTGGTCTTTTATTGCTCTTAATCGGACACGCTTACACGACTGTACTTGTCGATAGAGGCGATGCAAGTCATCGAGTGACGATGATCAAAGATGAGATTGTTATCGATGGAAATTTCGGCTACGAGTTCACAGGTTTGAGGCTGACTTCGGAAAATCTTGAAGTCGGCGATGGCTATGTAGGAATCCAAATCAATGTCTATGAACTCAACCAAGGTCTTGTTGGTGAGAAAATAGGTACAGTAGAACCCGGCATGTTGCGATTCGATACGACCACAGACACCGGTTTTGTGCTTCAATCAAACTCACGCTCTGAAGTTGATACTCTGACGCGTTGGAGCGGAGATTTAGTCTTCGTTTTTGATGGAAGTCAAGCCAATGGACTAATGCAACAAACTGCACAAAATGGTTCTGATTCGGTTCAACTTGTCCGTGTGACTGTCTACGACCTACCTGCCTCCCATATGGTGTGGCTCGGCTGGTCGACGATGCTGCTGGGAATGGGTGTGGTCATTCTGGGAGACATTTCCAAAAACGAGCGACTGAAAGCGAATCGCATTCCTTCAACCGAAGAAGAGTGAACAACTTCTTCGCCAATGCCATTATCAAGGGGGCGACGGTCGCCGAACTACCCGAAAGGGAGGTTATACCATGGAAGAAGGAACAATTGTCCACGTTGATTATGAACTTTACAACAATGAAACCGGCGATCTCATCGAGACTACCCGTGAAGCAGTCGCCAAAGAACATGATAACCATCAAGAGGATCGTACCTACGAACCAATGGTCTGTATTGTAGGCGGAGGACAACTTATTCCTGGATTTGAAGCAGCTCTCGCTGATGCAAAGAAAGGTAAGGAAACTGAAATCGTCATCGCTCCAGAAGATGCGTATGGCGAAAAGGATGCTGAACAAGTTGAAACCATCAGTATCGACAAACTCATTCAAGCAGTTCAAGACCCTAACTCACTCTACATCGGCGCCCCTGTGACCATCAAAGGCCGCCAAGGTCAACTCTCCTACCTCGCTGCAGGACGTGCCCGAATCGACTACAACCACCCAATGGCTGGAAAGTCTCTCAAGTATTCGTTCAACATCGTCGATGTCATCGAAGAAAAAGGAGACAAGGTAACCGCACTTCTACAAGCAAATACTGGACACTCTGGTTTTGGAGTCAGTTTCTCTGGCGACGACCTTTCAATCGTGTTGCCACAAACTATGCTCTTCGATACCAATGCAGCCATGCTCAAGTTCCGTTTGGTCACTACAATTCGTGATGCAATCGAATGTGGAAAAGTTTCGTTCATCGAAGTTCACGAACCTCGTGGATTCGGCGTAGAAGACGAACATGCTGACCACGACCATGCTGACCACGACCATGCAGACCATGACCATGCTGACCATGACCATGCAGACCATGACCATGCAGAAGATCTCTCATCTCTCTCCGTTGCTGAACTCAAGGAACGTTGCAAGGCAGCAGGCTTACCTGTTGGCGGCAAAAAGGCAGATTTGGTTGCTCGTCTTTCACAAAAAGAAGAGTAAACTGGTTTTCGCACCAACAGATGAATTCACCAGCATCCATCCCCAAAGGATATTGACGAGATACCCGAGGCAAGAACAGGGATGGCTATGTCGGATCTTGAGCAACTTGAGGAACAACTTGCCGCAGAGCACCCTTCTTTGCCTTCCGAAGAGTATTCAACGTTCGAAAAAAGCGCATTATGGCTTACTCTTCTCGGTCTCGGTCTTTTTGCTGCTGGATTTGTCCTGGCAAATGATTTGGTTTGGACAGACGGCCTCAAGCCAATCGTTTGGGACCCAATCATGGAAGATGCGGGTTCTGCAGGAGATGCAGATTACAACCCGATGAATACCATGCTCTACACCTTCAGCATGCTGGCCAGTGTTGTGGTCTTACAGGCCTTATTCCGTAAAGCAAAATTTCCTGCTGATAACCGCATGCTTGTGGCACTTGTGGCATGGGTTTGCCTGGCACCGGTGTTACGAGTTTTGGAAGATGCTGATTTCTTCAGTTCGCGTATGGACTGGTTGTTTATTTCACCAATTATCCATCTCCATTTAGCAGCATGGCTCATCATCATTGCCGGAACTTCGAATTACATCGCCTCGCAATGGGATGGACAGGATTCAGATCGAAGTGAAATGAAAGTACGAAAGGCGTTGCTGCCAACTCTTTCACTCCTGTTGTACTTTCATTGGAGTTTTATGTACCAACCGGCTTATGCAGGCCACGAATCCATGGGCATGTTTTGGGTAGGCACAGGGTTAGTGCTTGGTTTTGCAGTTCTGTTCTGGACATTTTTTCAAACGCAGGGATGGCCAGCAATCACTCGTGGCTTGCTGTCTTTTGGAACTGCAGCATCAATCATCGGTCTGTTTCACTGGCTGCAATTCCTTTCTACTCCATGGGCACAAGAAAGCTCCCGTATTTCAGAATCTCTTGTATTATGGCCATTGCTGGTGGTCTTTGGGATCCCAAGCCTCGTCTGTTATTTTATGTATCAGAGAGGAAAAGACGACGCGCTTCAACTCAAACTTACCGGATATGAAGCAGGTGTTCTTCCACAGGGCATCAGCATCAAAGCTTGGGAAAATGCAGGTGACGAAATAAAAAACCATCCTGTCGAGATGCTTTCCAGAACTGCCCTTCTCGCAAGTCCAATGGTTTTAGCAATGGTCTTTGGGCAGTTATGTGATGGATTTGCAACCATGGTTGGAATCGATTACTTTGGTTACGGAGAAAAACACGTTGTCAGTAATCAAGTCATTCTTTATGGTGCCAAAATAAATTCGATGCTTGGAATTGAATTTGGCAAAGGCGCTTGGTTATTCGTACTCTTGAAAGCAGTTTTAGTTGGAGCCATCACTTGGATGTTCATTGAAATGAAAGTCGAAAAAAGGCAACAGCATATCCGCATTCTCATTGTTTTGGCAGTTCTCATCGTAGGATTAGCACCGGGATTACGAGACATCGGCCGTCTCATGCTTGGAGTTTGAGAACATAAGTTCCGATAACCTGTGCTGTAGTAGTGTTAAAGACGGACTCCACCTCCCTCGGTATGAGGGGTGAAGATGGACCGATTGCCTACCCGTGTGAATCGCAGCGACCCTGAGTTCGTAGAACACAAAGTGTTCAATCAAACCCTTCTCGACACCTTACAGGAACGTTTGGCAGTCGCTTCAAACGGTGGTGGCGGTAAGTATGTTGAACGTCATCGCAGTCGAAACAAACTTCTCGCACGAGAACGAATTGAACGTATTATCGATCCTGGGACTGCTTTTTTAGAACTTTCACCTCTTGCTGCATTCGATTTGTATGACGGCCGTGCGCATTCAGCAGGTATTGTGACCGGTGTTGGCATGGTCCATGGCCGTGAATGTCTTTTTGTTGCCAATGACGCAACTGTGAAAGGTGGTTCGTACTATCCAATGACGGTAAAGAAACACATTCGGGCTCAAACTGTAGCGCATGAAAACCATTTGCCATGCATCTATCTTGTTGACTCAGGTGGCGCATTCCTTCCCATGCAAGACGAAGTCTTTCCAGACATTGGACACTTTGGTCGTATTTTTCGCAATCAAGCCCGAATGTCAGGTGACAAAATACCGCAAATTGCTGCAGTATTGGGTTCATGCACTGCTGGTGGAGCCTATGTGCCGGCAATGAGTGACGAATCGATTATCGTCAAGGGCAATGGCACTATTTTCCTCGCTGGGCCACCATTGGTGAAGGCTGCAACGGGAGAAGAAGTAACGGCAGAAGAATTGGGTGGGGCAGATGTCCACACTTCACAATCAGGTGTTGCAGACCATTTTGCCGAAGATGAAACTGAGGCTTTACGAATGGTTCGAAACATCGTTGAGAACCTCGGGCCTCGAACACTTGCGCCTTCTGCGAGTGCAGCCTCTGAACTTCCCGCACATGATGTCGATGATTTACTCGGCTTGATTCCAAGTGATAACCGGACACCGGTTGACATCAAAGAAATAATTTCACGGATTGTCGATGGTTCACGTTTCCATGAATTCAAATCTCGTTATGGCACAACTTTGGTGTGTGGTTTTGCACATATCCACGGTCATAAGGTCGGTATCGTTGCCAACAATGGGATTCTGTTCTCGGAATCTTCTTTGAAAGGTGCACACTTTGTAGAATTGTGCGGCCAACGAGGTATACCTCTCGTCTTCTTACAGAACATTACTGGATTTATGGTTGGCAAGGCATACGAAGCAGGTGGTATTGCAAAAGATGGTGCCAAACTGGTTACGGCAGTCTCTTGTGTTAATGTGCCCAAATTCACGGTGATCATTGGCGGCTCACACGGTGCAGGAAATTACGGCATGTGTGGACGTGCTTACGATCCTCGCTTCCTCTTCATGTGGCCTAACAGTCGTATTTCAGTCATGGGTGGGCCGCAGGCGGCAGATGTGTTGGCTACAGTCAAACAAGACCAACGTGCTCGAGAAGGCCTTCCAGGTATGACTGATGAGGAACTCGAAACCTTCCGGGCCCCTATCCTTGCGAAATACGAAACTGAAGGCAGTCCATATTATTCCACAGCTCGCCTTTGGGATGATGGGATTATCGACCCACGCGATACTCGAGATATTCTGGGATTGTGTTTGGCAACAGCACGTAACGCACCTCTTCCGGATGACCGCTTCGGCGTATTTAGAATGTGATGAATATTTCAATTAGGAAATCAAAAATGCAATTGGAGTTTTTTAGATGACAATGATGGACACACCACCGCCAACTGAATTGGTCTCAATAGAGATACATGAATCTGGATGCCACATCAAATTAGACCGTGAAGAGAAATTCAATGCCTTGAATGTTCAGATGATTACCGAGTTGTGCACGTTGTTTGATTGGACCGCTGAACGCAGCGTTGGGGTCCGAGGCGAACTTACCGATTCTGTTGGAACTCCGTTTCTTCGAACCCTTGTACTTTCGGGGGCAGGGCGCCATTTCTGTGCCGGTGCCGACATCAATATGATGCGTGATGCAGGTGCGAACTCACCTGAAGAAAATCGAATTGATTCAGAGCGACTCGACCAACTTTTCAATGGTCTATGGTCACATCCTTGCTTTACAATTGGTGCTATCCAAGGTGTTGCTTTGGGTGGTGGCGCAGGTCTCGTGGCATGTTTAGATCATGTTATTGCCACATCAAATGTGAAGATCGCTCTCTCGGAAGGAAAACTCGGAATCCTTCCTGCAGTCATCGGACCCTATGTCTACCGCCGTCTTGGTTCTGCATGCTTTCGCAGACTTGCTATGCAAGCCAGTCGAATCGATGCTGAAGAAGCACTTCGAACCGGATTTATTGAAGCAGTGGTTGAAACAGTCGACGACCTTTCACCTGCCGTTGATGTTTTGATTGGCGAAGTTTTGGGCACTGGTCCACAAGCTGTAACTTTAGCCAAAGAATTGACGCTTCAATTTGACCGCTGGACTGGTAGCGATGAAGATTTGCGAGAATATACACTTGATTTCACCAGCCGTATGCGAGGTTCAAAAGAAGGCCAAGAAGGTCTTTCTTCATTCCTTGACAAGCGTCCTGCTAACTGGAAAAACGAATGAGGGGACGGAATGGTTAGCAAAGTCTTGGTTGCAAATCGAGGTGAGATCGCTTGTCGCATTTTGCGTGCTTGTAAAGAAGCGGGACTCGCTAGTGTTGCCATCTATGCTGCGAATGATGCCAAATCATTATTCGTCGAACTTGCAGATCAAGCCATACTCTTGGAAGGCGATTCAATTGCCGAGACCTATCTGAACCAAAGACAAATTTTGGAAATTGCTGCAACAACAGGCGCTGATGCACTCCACCCTGGATTTGGTTTTCTCTCCGAACGTGCAGACTTCGCGCGCGCAGTATCACAAGCAGGGTTCCAATGGATTGGTCCAAGTCCAAACGCAATCGAAAAGATGGGCGATAAAATGACTGCCCGTATCACTATGAGGCAGGCCGGCGTACCTGTCATCCCCGGTGAAGAAATCGAGACGGAAGATGAAGACGAAGCACTCATTGCCATTGAACAAGCCAGTACTCGTGTTGGTTATCCTTTGCTACTCAAGGCATCTTCAGGAGGCGGCGGGAAAGGAATGCGAGTCGTTGAACGTCCTGAAGATTTACTCGAAGCGGTTCGAAGTGCGCGCCGTGAAGCCTTAGCCGCCTTTGGTGACGGTCGAATCTATCTCGAACGGTTACTTACTGGTTCGAAGCATGTTGAAATTCAAGTTCTCGCCGACCGTCATGGCCGTACAATCCATCTTGGAGAACGAGAATGCAGTGTTCAACGTCGACATCAGAAGGTGTTTGAAGAAGCACCATGTGCAACCATGACTGAAGATATACGTTCTGCCATGGGTAAAGCTGCGGTTGCTGCTGCTATGGCTGTTAATTATGAAGGTGCAGGAACGGTCGAATTCCTACTTGCACCGTCTGGTGAATTTTTCTTCCTTGAAATGAACACTCGTATTCAAGTCGAACACCCAGTGACTGAATTAATTACAGGTGTTGATCTTGTTCGAGAACAGTTGCGTATCGCTGCAGGAGAGCCAATGTCTTGCGGTGAATTACATCTACGTGGACATGCCATCGAAGTTCGATTATATGCAGAAGATGCAACGAACAATTTCCTACCTGCTATTGGGTCACTCGCCGTCTTCCAGCCACCCGAAGGACCAGGTATTCGTTTGGATACCGGCGTTCGTCAAGGGGATGAAGTCACACCGGATTATGACCCGATGCTGGCGAAATTGATTGTTTGGGCTCCTTCACGCGATGAAGCATTACAGCGTATGCGCCGGGCTCTTGACGAATTCGTCGTACTTGGAACGGTTACAAATATCCGATTTCTACGAGAACTTTGTGATGTTCGTGACGTCATTGAGGGTACGACTGATACCACGATGATTGACCGCTTATGGCCAGACGGCTGGTCGCCATCTCTACCGATCGAATTCGAGGATGGCGCTCTCATGGGTGCTGCTGTTGCAGAAAGTGCAGGCTTGCACCGGCAATCTGTGTCTCATCCAGGCAGCGGTGAACAATCGGGGCCTGTGAGCCCATTTATGACGTTGAAGAGGAGGTATCCTTGATGCATCATCAATTCAGAACGGCCCAAGGACCAGTTGAAGTCACGGTGGCTAAACAAGGTGATGTTTGGCACTTAGGTGGACACCAAGCATCTGTTGAACGTGATGGGCGATTACGTATTCAATTGGCAAGCGGAGCATCAGGGTTTGCAACAGTAGCCAAGGTTGGCGATGTATGGTGGGTCCATTTCCAGGGGCACACTTTCTGTTTGGAGCGAATCGAACCAGGGGCTTCTCAATCGGAAGATGAAGGGGGCCTGACTGCACCAATGCCCGGAAAAGTTCTCGATGTTTTGGTCGAGGTCGGTCAATCGGTTGAAGCAGGTCAAACTTTGATGGTACTTGAAGCGATGAAAATGGAACATAGAATACTTGCATCGGCTTCAGGCCAAGTGACTGGAATACATTTCACAGTGGGCCAACAAGTGCAACAAGGTTCGATCTTACTCGAAATGGCTGAAGATGAAGATTAACGGTCCCGCCAATTCCCTGAGCGAACTGTTTGGTATTCCATTCCAACTTCTTTGTTGTAGACATAGGCCCATGCCCATTCATGGCCTTGTCCGGTATCGATTTGAACAATAGTTCGTGTAAACAAGGAGTGGTTTGAATCATAGCCATAGAATCCCTCTATGGAATCCAACGTTTGTAAAGTTGGATACACTTGGTCGATTTGATACACTTCTCCATGGATCACGCCTTCATCTCCTGCAATCATTCCCGGATAATCGCCCAAATCAAGAAGAGAGCCACGTGCTGTTGCGGGCCGCCCTTCACCAATACTGCAGTCTACCAAGGTGGGATGTCGCAGTTCTCCATGCATGAGCGTACCATAAACAAAGATTTTTTCCAATGGGTAACTTGGCGTGAAGTTTTCAATAGCGTTTTTTAATTCTCCAATAGGAAGTTTCCTTCTTTTCAATCCTTGTTGAATCAAGTTGGTATACGTGCTTGTCGGCTGGATAAAACGGCCCTCACGGCTCTTATCGGTCACACAATAGGTCAATGCATCGACAAAAGTTCCATTTGGTAGGGTGACCGTTACATTCCGACGTTCATATGCTTCCACTTTCGTTCCTTCTTTTCGATCCATTACTTTCAGCGTAACATCGTCCATGCGAAAGAGAACTCCAGGAACAGCATGACCTCGACCAGTTTCGACCACATCTGCAGCACCACCTTCTCGTCCTTGAGAAAAATAATGAAATTTCAAGGAATAGTTGGGTAGCCAACATGGACTGAGTTCAACTAAGCCATCAAAGCGGAGGTTTTTCTTTTCACACCAAGACTTCCAGTCGTCCCAATCAAGATTCGAGCCGTATCCGAAATACAGCGTACCGTCGCCTTCCATGGACTGACAGCAAGGCAAGAATATATCAAATCTTACCGAATTAGCCCCAAGAGCATGGTTCAAGAATTTCTTGTCCACCCATCAAAGGTTGCAAGACTTGAGGAATCCGTACTCTTCCATCTTCCATTTGGTTTTGTTCCATAATGGCAACTAAGGCACGTGAGGTTGCAACTGCGGTAGAGTTGAGGGTATGTGCAATCGGTTGACCAGCATGTCCTGGTTGCCCATAGCGAATTTGTAATCGGTTGGCCTGATAATCGGTGCAGTTCGAGCACGAAACGACTTCTTTGTATTGGTTTGCACCAGGAATCCAAGCTTCAAGGTCGTATTTTCGAGCAGCGACCGTTCCCATATCACCGGTACAAATGTTCACAACCTCGTAATGCATTTCAAGTGCATCCCATAAGTCAAGGCAGTTTTGTAACAGTTCTTCTTGCAGTTCCCATGATTGTTCAGGAGTTGCAATAATGATTTGTTCAATTTTGGTAAATTGGTGAACTCGCCAAATCCCTAAATCAGATTGGCCATGAGAGCCGACCTCTCTACGGAAGCACGGCGAGACACCTACAATGCGCAACGGCAAGTCACTCTCTGGTATCGTTTCATTCATGAACATGGCAGTGAGTGGATGTTCTGCTGTTGCTATCATGTAGTGGTTGTCAGGTTCAACTCCATACATGACCGTCTCAAAATCAGAAAGATCGGTTACGCCTTCGTAGGCTTCACGGTTCATCATGATTGGAGGTTGAACAAAGGTGTAGCCACGTTCTCGAATGAAATTCACAGCAAAGTGCTGTAAAGCAAAATCAAGTCTTGCTAAGTCACCTTTGAGGAAGAAGAATCGACTTCCAACAATCTTTGCAGCGCGTTTAAGGTCAACCCATTTATTCATTTCAATGAGTTCGTTATGGGTTTTGGGTTCAAATTCAAAGACGGGTTTCTCTCCATGAACACTGAGTTGAGTGTTTCCTGATTCATCGGGGCCAACTGGGACATCAGGATGAAGAATGTTCGGGATGCTCATTCGCAGACGGTCTCGTTCTGCCATAGCTTGGTCAGTTTTTGTTTCCATCTCGGTAATTTGCGAACCTAAATCAGCAACCTCGGCAAGAATACGCTGAGCCGCTTGTTCATCACCAGATTTCTTTGCAGCCCCAATACCTCGGGCCGCAGTATTTTTTGTTGCACGAAGTTGATTTGCTTCATGCTGAAGATTAACCCATTCTTGATCCAAAGCAATAACTTGGTCAATCTTGTCATGAGGTATGCCTCGTTTATCATGGTCCTTACGAATAACATCGGACTCATTTCGGAACAGGTTCATATCAAGCATTTCATTCACCTCACAATGTGATTCCAAAGTCGAATATAGCGGTTCCTACAATGAGGAGCCCTCCGATAATATAGCCCAAAATAGCGCCTCCATTCAACAATGGAAGCCCTGCTTGTGCACGTCCACGTGCGACATAGGTCATCAAAGCAAAGTAGCCAACTAATCCACCAAGAAGCGTTGTCATTGCCACGAGGAAGCCATCAGTTCCATCGATGTATTGCGCAGCAGACAGTACCAACATTCCAGGGAAAATAACATCGCCAAGTCCCATGAACATGGCGTCTTTGCCTTTCTTTTTAGGTGCAGAAGTAGCACTCGGGCGTTGTGATGGCTCGACATTCTTTTCCTTCATTGAAACTGTTTCCTCGATAAATGAATAGCCCTTTTCTTGAGGAGCAACCAAAAGTATTGGGAGTCGCAGTCCAATCATTGTATCGGCTAAGACAAGCATATGCTTTGAGTGATAGACCGCCCAAGCATCATACACTGCAGCAGCAATCATGAAGATAATAATCAGTGTTGGAACAAATGTGACTCCAAGCATTACAATGACACCAGAACCGACCAGCACACCAACGGTGTTGACGACATACCATTCACTGTGAACATAGAGTAAGATCATCAAAATGATGGCAACCAAGAGTCCAGCAAGGAGAGGCCCATCTTCCAGTTGTAAACCTTCGATAGCCAGCATTTCGTTAGTTATGACACCGGATTGTATAGAAATTGAACCGTTGTCATACACAGCATGAAATTGGGATGAATTCTCAGATTGACCGAACCAACTTGTGGACAGGTTCTCTGATACAGGGAAACTAATCTTCTTCTTCAAAAG
>Ga0308019_10001286_pt1 | contig 15454 bp, 14 predicted proteins | sample Neamet284_FD_203135 | JGI IMG/M metagenome (GOLD analysis project Ga0308019, IMG submission 203135) | Marine microbial communities from water near the shore, Antarctic Ocean - #284 | ecosystem: Environmental > Aquatic > Marine > Unclassified | place: Southern Ocean | collected 2014-10-01 | reverse complement strand
TCGCCCCGGCCAGCGCCTACAACATTGGTTGCACCGGATTCATCTCCGGGTTGGCCAAAGGAAAAATAGGGGCTGACTACGGCAATTACGGGTACAGTTTCTCCCATTTCGGTATTCGAAGGTAACCAGTAAGAGAGATGGACGTTTGCTGTAGCGGGACCCGTTTCCCACACGTCGGAAGTGTCAACCTCAAAGGTTGCTTCTTGGACTTCAAGAGCTGTATAAGGCCCAGGTTGTAAGACATAGGAGTAACTGTCTGTCCAATTCCATTCCAGTGTATGGCGTTCCCATTCTGTAGGATACATCGTGGAATCAACTTCTTCCATCTGTGATGATTCGCCCCCGAAACAGCCCGAAAGAGGACCGAGGAGAATCAGTAACGACAGGAGCACAGCGATTCGCATTGGTTGAGCGACGGAGGGGTTTGGCATCAATGTGATGTTTGGAGAACGATACCTCAAGAAGGCATAGCAGTTGGATTCGCCATGGGCGTTCTCGTTACCGGTGCTGCTGGCTTCATCGGTTCACATGTTGTCCATCTCTTGTTGTCGAAAGGTTACAGCGTTCGGGCGACTGCTCGTAATCCAGAGTCTGCCCAGTTTCTCGAAGCATTTCCAAAAAACAAGGGGGCATCGCTTGAAATTATTCAAATGGATTTACTCAACAAGGAAACGGTTGACGCCGCTGTTGATGGGTGTGAAATTGTCATCCATTGTGCAGCAGCGTTGATGATTGGAGTGAGGGATGCTCAACGAGATGTTGTCGACCCTTCGGTTCTTGGGACTCAAAACCTCTGCAGCGCTCTACAAGATGCTGGGTGTGTTCAAACTATTATTCACACGTCATCGGTTGCGGCGATCCGTAGAACGCATTATCAAAATGGCCAGGTATTCTCATCTTCGGATTGGTGTGATGATGCCTCGTTGCAAACCAATGCCTATGGGTTAGCCAAGGCAGAAGCTGAGCGAGTAATGCGGTCTTTTGTCGAACAGTATTCTGAACAGCTCCGTCCACGGCTCGTTACAATTCACCCCTCAATTGTATTCGGCCCGGTGTTTCAAAAACGCCATACGCAAGGTTCGATGGCCTATCTCAAACATTTTACTGGTCGAATGCCGTTTGTTCTTCACACGCACCTGAACTTTGTCGATGTGCGAGATGTGGCACATGCACATGTTGCAGCAATTGAGACTGGCCGGGATGGTGGTCGCTATATTTTGCATAAAGAAGGGCTTTGGATGCAGGAGATTGGACGTCGTTTACGGCAATTCTTACCTGAAAAGAAATGGGCAACGTTCCGCCTTCCTTCCCTTCCAACCATTATTTTGGCTGTGTTTCACCCTAAACTTACTTGGCGGCAAGTTCGTTCTTCTCTCGGCAGACATATGGCGTATGACGTTGGGGATATGGAGCAGGAGTTGGGAATTCAACTTCATTCAACAGAACAAACTCTCGTTGATTCTATCGAGTCCTTATTGGAATTAAGCCGTAAGGTATGAGTGGCAAGACGCTTTGGCACAACCATGCAGGCTAACGAGACATGGGGTCGTCGTTGGAGTGAGAACAAACTGTCAATGGCACGCACCTACATGGAAGTGGCTTGTAGAAAACAGAGCCTCGTTTGTCTTGCAGCAGACCGCTCTACGATGGCTGAATTGAATCAGTTGATCGATGAAGTTGGACCCTTCCTCGCGGCACTCAAAACCCATGTTGATTTAGTCGATGATTGGACGCCTGAGGCGTGGGCTGCGTTTTGTTCAAAGGCTTCTGCAGCCGACTTATTGATTTTTGAAGATCGGAAATTTGCAGACATTGGAGGCATTAGCCGCAAACAAATGTCGGGTGTTTACGATATCCGTTCTTGGGCGGATTTAGTGACAGCACACCTCATCTCCGGCCCTGATATTGTAGACGGTTTACAGGCAGGGTGGGACGATGTCGGAAGGCAAGGCGGTGTACTTCTCTTGGCTCAAATGTCAAGCAGAGGCAATTTACTCGACCCCGACTATACTGAAAAAGTCGTTTCATTAGGCAAAACTCATCCAGGTGTTTTCGGATTCATTGGGAATGGTTCTCGTCCAGAGGAATTGAAGTTATTACGCCAAACTGTTGGAGCTGGAAAATTAATTTGGACACCCGGCGTCAATCTCGTCGTTGGAGATGGGGAAATGGGGCAGCGATATGGCGACCCGCGCGAAGCGGTTCTTGCCGGCTCGGATTGCATCATTGTCGGTTCAGGAATTCACAAGGCAGCAAACCCTGCCCAACAAGCAAAAGCGTATGCAGAAGCATCATGGAATGCCCTCGTTGAACGTAATGAGTAAGTGGATATGGTACAATGATGGTAACACTCCTGTGGTTTTTGGCTGTAGGATTGACTGCGATTTCCCTCTGGATTCTTTGGCGTGCTGGCAAGAAGGCCGCTTCGCTCGACTTCCGACTCTCTCAAAATGATGCGACGTTGCTCGAAGATAAGGGTGTCATCATCACTCAAATGACTGGATTGCCTCCGAATACACGGATTACGCCCAATGCGGATGTCGTGGTTACTTCATCCGAGGAAACTGGTCTACAATCCGAAGGGGAGAGCGACGCCAGTAGTTACGGCATACGCCAAGGCTCCGGCTCCGACCACAACCGTGAAGAGGAGTAGTTTGAAGATTCGCCGCTTCGGCTTTTTGACCTTTTCAGCAACCAAAGTAGCACCTGGCAAGCCAAGAAGAGGATCGATAATAACTCCCGGCAAAGGTATGGCTGGCATCCCCGGCAAAGGTGGAAGATGCAAGATCCCTTCATCTGCCTGAGGTTTGATTCGGTCTTCAGGATAGAGTTGGTCAAGGTCTTCAAGTCCTGGAGCATCTGGAATTGGCCCAAGAATTTGTTCCCATCGTTCTTCAATCACAGCGGACGAAATTGGCTTTTCCAACCAGGCAACTGCGCCGGCAGAGTGGCTTGCATCTTCGGCCAATTGTGCAAGTCTGCGTGAAGCGATGAAAACAATACGGCTTTCTCCGCCGTGTTCTCGCATTTCTAAAGCGGCAATGTGCCCGTCAAGAGAAGGGAGGTCCAAAGCGATGACAACAAGTTCTGGATCTAAGCGAATATATTCGTCGACCGCTTTGTCGCCGTCTTCACATACCTCGACATTGAATTCTCGAATTTTGAAGACTTCTTGAAGTCGCATCAACGACATCGGGTTATTATCCACAATGAGAACCGTTGGTGCGGTTTCTTCGGCAGTCGGGGTGACATAAGCCATGTGAATCATCTCGCTGAAATCGCCATTACACATCAAATAACCGCATAAGACGGGTCATTCTTCGCTGTCTTCGGTGCTGCTGAGGTCTTCGACTGGCCCGTTTTGGGGGTTGGTAAAGGCTTCACGAATTGTTTCGGATTGAGCCGCGTCGCTTTCGACTTCGCGTTGACGAGTAGGTGCTTTGAGGAATTGTAGTTGTAATTCACTCACAATACCTTTCAACAGCCGTTCTTCTTTGTCACTCAAATTTCCTTTCGTCTTTCCTTGCAGCATTATCAACAAGTCGATTGCGGCTTTCGCTTCACCAAGATTGAACATCATGTTCCCTTCTTGATCTGGTAAAAGTCCCAGGTGCAGCAAAGCCGACCGCTGAAACATGTGAATCAACTGAAAGAACTGCTCTGTTTCTTCGTCTTTGAAAGTACCCGCCATGATGTTCGGAGGGGTTTAGGGTCTAAGTCCTCATCGCTTCACTTCAATCGAACATTTGCTCAAGAAGCCAATCAGGATCGAATTGTTTCAAGTCGTGGTAGCCTTGCCCAACGCCAACGAAAACAATGGGTCTGCCGGTTGAAAAGGCAATGGAAAGTCCTGCGCCGCCTTTCGCATCGGTATCGATTTTGGTTAGAACTGCTCCATCAAACTTCATTATTTCCTGGAACATCCTTGCTTGTTCAACCGCATCATTGCCTGCAAGCGAATCGCCGACAAATAAGGTGAGGTGGGGGTTTGCAATACGTCGAACCTTGTTGAGTTCGTTCATGAGGTTGACTTTGTTTTGCATCCTGCCTGCTGTATCAACAAGAACAACATCGATGTTTTTGGCTTTGGCTGATTCGATTGCGTCACGGGTAATTGCAGCAGTATCTCCGCCTCGCTGGCTGGATATGCATCGGATCCCAAGTGTTTCGCAATGTGCCTCGAGTTGTTGAATTGCACCGGCCCTGAAGGTGTCACCTGCTGCGGCGACAACAGTGAGGTTTTGGTCGAGAAGGCGGCGAGCGATTTTTGCTGCTGTTGTTGTCTTCCCGGTCCCATTTACCCCAACAAGCATGATGACAACGGGCGTGTCGCCTGAGTCCACAAAGGATTGAACGGTTGCATCAAAATCCCAATAGCCAGCGGCAAGAATATTGCGAAGGGCTCGTTTGAGGGCTGCTTCGAGAACCTTGGCAAGATCTGCTCCTTTCCGAAGTCGGGAGCCGATGAGGGTTGTCCGTAATGCCTCGGTTACAGCAGTCACAGCATCGCTTGAAATATCTGATTCAAGAAGAACCCATTCCAGTTCTTCGAGGAGATTGTCCAGGGCACCGCCGGCTTTGATCACTCTACCGCCCTCTGAAACTACTCCTCCACCGAGTTCGACTTTGACTTTGGTTCCGGCCTCGGTTTCAATTTCAGCCACTTTGACTGAACCTTTTGGCGCAGATTGGACGCTAACTAATTGTCGTCCAGTCGTCGTTCTCATCATGGAAAGGTCGACGTGTGAGCCTTTTGGGCGAGCGATTTCGACAGCGCCGCGCTTTTTCATTTCTTTCTTCTTCTTTATCGCGCGTTTTTCATCGGCTCGGCGAACTGTTTCTATGCGTTTCTTTTCTTTGCGAGATAATTCGGCTGGAAGTGCGATGTTCTCTTCTTCATCAAAGTCATCCCAATCATCGCTGGGCGCCTCAAGGGTTTCAGATTCGTCAAGTGCTTCGAGGTCTTCCCACTCAGCATCAATCTCTTCCTCAACGGAATGAGTTTCTTGAGCGGGGGCTTTCACTTCCTGTGGTTGATTCTCAGCGGCAACAAGGGCCTCTTGCGCTTCATGAGAGTCTGCAGCTGCGGAAAGTTCGTCGGTATCGACTTCGGAGGCAACCTCAGTTACGCGTTTTCGAAAACGATCAAAAAGTCCCATCTAACTCCCTCAGTCATCCAATGTTAACTCGTTTCCAAATCGGCTACCACGCCGCTGTGGGCGGCGGGTTTCTTTCTCATCAGGCGCAGGTGCTGAAGGTGCTTGGGGAGGGGGGGTCGCTGATGGCTGGGTGGGCTGAGAAGGTTGGAGTTGTTCAGCGGCAGCATTGAACTCCTCGGCCAAGAGTGTGATCTTTTCTTCGAGTTTCGTTACTTGTTCTGTGAGGTCTTTATGGAGTAAAGTAATGCCTTCCATTCGCTCAATCGTCATCGAATGTGCTTCAGACCAAGGTTTTTCACCAAAAACACCACTGCCTATATCGACAAGTGCGGTTCCTTCCTTTTTGCCTTCATGGATATAATTCAAGGTTACACCGGACCCAATTGAAAGTCGTGCTCCGGTTCGGCCGGTTTTACTCGACTCTTGGAGGCCATGAAGAATTCCTGTAGTGAGTTGGTGCTCTTCGATGATGGCAGAGACTTGTTCAGCCCGTGCACTGAGGTCGTCGAGTTGTTTGCGGTGGGCGTCAATAGTGCGCGCCATTTTTTGTAACTCGCTTCGTTCGACCATGTGACTCACATAGTCCGAAGTGGTTGTCATTCAAGAAACCCGCGAGGGATTCACTCTTTTTTGCTTTCTGAGGAAAGGGGTCCGCCAGCAGCTGCTATTTCTTCTCGGAAATGGTCAGTAACACGGGGTTCTTTGGAAATACGTGGGTCGATTTCTTCGACTGAAGTAATATCGATAGCACGGCGGTTAGCCTTGTGCCGGGAGCCCATGATGGAATATGTTCGGTGTTCTGCATCACCAGCATCGGCAGCTGGTAGGTCTAAAGAAAATGCTTGGCGCATGCTACCAAATGGTGCGACTCCTGTTACGCGAAAGGCCTTCATCGAAGTGGGCGACTCGCAAACCCGACTTAAACGCGCCGTCGCGCATTATCTGTGGGTATTGACCGCGAGATTGACAAAGTTAGACGGTTCAACGACGTTTATGCGACCCGCTTTGTTTGTCACAATGCTGTTGTTGCTGCCCTTGGTTCAGGGCCTTGGGCCATCACTGTTACCTGAGCGCGTTTCGGGACAAGAACAAGTATTGATTCTCGATGAGGGAGTTTGGTCGCAAGAATTGTGGGCTTCTCTGGAAGATGTGGGGTACACACCTCTCCGGATGGTGCATCCAACCCAAGTATTGGTTTGGCGTTCGGCCGAAGCAGGTGATGTGCCAGGCGTGCATACCGATGATGCCCCTGACGTTCAATTCAAAGGCGATCTTAGTCGTTTTACTGAATACGAATCGTTTCGATTTGTGTTCGAGCCGAGCCTTCCATCAGAAGCCGTTCATCAGTTGGTCTCTGGTTTTGCACAATTTGGCATCGAAATTGACCCGCGAGTCGAAGCATATTCGTCAGTGATTCCTCATGTGGAGGTTATCGAATGGGGTACTGGTTTCTCTGCTCTCACCTCGATTGATGGATTGCTCTGGGTCGAACCAATCTTGACGACCTCGGCACGTAATGAACAAGTGGGCTCACTGCTCCAGCACGGATTTACAACTGAAAATCCATCTTGGGATTTAGGACTAAATGGCAATGGGATTGTTGTTGCTGTTGCTGATTCTGGCCTCGATGCGGATCATGCTTGTTTCCGGAATGCAACTGCAGCGGGAGAGTTTGGCGCCGGCGGGGTAAACCTAACCGATGGAATAGGAGCGCCTGGTTTTGATCATCGCAAGGTCTTATTGCTCAATCATTCAATCGATTCAGGGGATACTTCAGGCCATTCGGATTATCGGCACGGGACTCATGTTGCAGGGACATTGTCTTGCTACAATGTCTATGATATGCGCTCAGAAACATTGCCAAAGAACGGTTCATCACTTTCCTACGCCACGCAACTTATTTTCCAAGATATTGTTTCAGAAGAGGGTTGGGTGCCGCCAGATGTTGATGCCTTACTTGTTGAAGCGGGTTTGAATGGGGCTACGCTTCACTCAAACTCATGGGGTGATGCAACAACAGCGTATACTGCCCGCACGGGTGATTTTGATGCTTGGGCGTTAGAAATGCCTTGGTCTCTTGCATTTATCGCCCCGGGTAACAACGGTGGGCAACTCCTCGAACCTGCGAACGGGAGAAATGTCGTCGCAGTTGGAGCTTCGGTGAAATCCGAGTCAACAGAACGGTGGAGTGGTTCTTCGATTGGCCCCACTGAAGTTGGAACCAACGGGATTTTTGCTCTTGCTCCTGGCTCTTCGGTACAATCAGCTCGAGCAGATGGGATCAGTGACTCTTACAATGATGGGTTGCGCACTTCTTCGGGTACAAGCATGGCAACCCCTGCGGCTGCAAGTACTGCGGCAATCATCCAACAAATGGTAGAACTGGGGTGGATTTCCGGTAAAGAAAATCGAACGCTCCAGCCGATAAGCAACATGCGGCCTGACTGGGTGGGGGATGAAAAAAATACCACCAATAACCTGAGCCTTGCTGCTGGTTTTTCACCTTCGGGCCCATTACTTCGTACGTTACTCTCTTTGGCAACAACGTCGCTTTCTCAAGACGCCCGTAATGGTGAAAATGGGGGTTTTGATGCTCAAAACTATTACGATGGCTGGGGGCAACTTAACCTCTCTGAATTGGTAGATTTAGCTCAAATTGAAACTGCATTACATCAAGGGGATGTGTCGCCAGCAGAAGACCTTTGGATTCATGATTCATTCCGCCTGCTTGATCGTAGCCCACAAGAATGGTTACTGGAAAGACAAAACGATTCTGGTGCTTTGGAGAATTTGGTCGCTCTGCCTTGGAATGGGTCGGGGGCCGCTGGTCCGTTTTTGAAAACTGGAGATGTTTGGGTGGAACGCTTCGACCTCTCAGGAGGAGTTTTTGATGCTCGATTGGCTTGGGCTGCAGCGCCCGAGCCTCATCTGGTCGATGACCTTCAACTCATTGTCCGCCTTTCAGATGGGCGGATTACTGTTGCGAATGAGTACCAAAATGATGGCGATTCTACACTCTATGCCTCACAAATAGTTGATTTTTCAAACACGACACTGTTCCCAATGTCCAATGAAACCACGCTGGCGGTTTCACTTTCCGAAGATGACCTTGTAGGGGTCGAATGGGCCGAAGTGGAAGTTCGCGCCCGCTACGTCTCCCCCGGTGGAAACAACAATTCTGTTGGTATCGATGGAAATCGTGTTGGCTTTGCATTGGCAGTGCAAGGCGTTCAGCGTGATTCCAATTCATGGGCTGACGCAGATGGGGATGGCGTTCCAAACAGCATTGATGTGTGTCCGAATCAAAATGCCATTGGCTGGGATTCAGATGAGGATGGATGTATTGATGATTCAGATGGGGATTCTATTAGAGACCATGTCGATGAGTGTCCCGATGAAGATGCAGGCTTGTTTGATAACGACTCAGATGGATGTATTGATGATTCGGATGGCGACGGGGTATTCGACAATATCGACGCGTGTTTCACTGTTGTTGTTTCGCCGTTTTGGCCTGTCGATCTCTTTGGGTGTAGGCCCGTAGATTTGCTCCCTTCAATCGATTTCGTCTTATCTCCTGAAGAAGGAGGTGAATGGTATGATGCACTCCTTATCCAATGGAGTGTCGAAGATGATGATGGTGATGCGTTTGATACTGGGGCTGAAATCCATGTCTTGAACGCTTCAAGTTCTGGGGGTTCGTATTCGATAGCATCTTGCTTGAAGCAAAACGTTGTGAATGGAACATTTTCCTGTACGTGGTATGTTCCAAAGGATTTGCCCGTATGGGATATTCGAGGGGAATTGCTACAGGTGGAGATCCATGCACAAAGTCGAAACCTTTCACCTGAAGGAAAGAATGATATTTTGCTGCTGCGGGATGATGTCACTTTTACCAGTCATTGGAACAATCCTCTGCTCGAAGATAACGAAGTGTTTTCTCCATCCGAAGAAGGAGTTGCTTCGCAAAATAGAGCCATGGCTTGGGGGGTTGTTGGCATCATTGCAGGTTTTGTTTTGATGTATCGATTGAGCAGGAGTCTTGTAAGGGGAAATGAGGGTGAAAAAGTTCAACCGGCTTTTCAAGACGGTGCGGGATACTACGCAAACCAATCAGTGGATGAAAGCGAGTGACTGCGGGCCGGAATTGCCCTTAATGTTGTTCAACTAAGCAACAGATGTAAAGGTGAACCTTGAAGGGTGGTGGCACCCACGCCATCACATCCGCAATGCGGAAGGTGAAGAATATGAGTGACCGTCTATATGTTGGAATCGACCTAGGTACCTATCAATCTACTATTGCATCAAGTGCTGGCGTTAGCCACACAATCGAAACTGTTGTTGGGCGTCCTAAGGACCCTATCGCACGAAATTTCCTCGGACGAGATGTCCTGTTTGGAAACGATGCTCTCAAGAATAAACTCGCATGTAACCTCTACCGCCCTATGGCTGCTGGAGTTGCTCAAGATGATGAAGCAAATTTGGCAGCTGCCAAGGCTTTCGTCTCTCATCTTTTGGAAACTGTAGACCCTGAAGAATTCGATGAAGTATACGGCGTCATCTGTTCTCCAAGCCACGTTTCGTTCACAGATAAATCAAACCTCGTTGCTACGCTCCGTGGACAAGTCAACGCCATCATGGTCGTTACAGAGCCTTTCGCTACCGCCTTTGGTATTGGTGAAATTGCAAGTTCAATTGTCGTCGATATTGGTGCAGGAACAACCGATATTGCTCGAATCTGTGGAACTTTCCCGAGCGATGAAGACCAAGTCACTATACAAGAAGCTGGAGATTGGCTCGATCTCGAACTTATGGCACTCATTCAAAAGAAATACACCGGCGCTCAAGTTACCAAAGACATGGTTCGAAAGTGGAAGGAAGAAGTTTCCTACGTTGGCGGCGAAGACCGTGAAGCAATGGTTGAATTGTCCGTTGAAGGAAAGAAGCAAATTGTCGACATTGGCGACCTTGTTCACGAAGCATGTGAATTGATTATTCCTAAAATCGGTAACGCAATCAAGCGAATTGTTGCTGAAGCAGACCCTGAATACCAACCAGTTCTCCGAAACAACATCATCCTCTCTGGTGGCGGCTCTTTGATTGAAGGCGTTGCTGCACGAATGGCTGATGAAATCTCCGATATCGGTGATGTCAATGTTTGGTGTGTTGATGAACCAATTAACGCAGTTGCTACAGGCGCTCTCCAACTCGCTGGCGAAATGCCAGACGACATGTTCACTGCAATCAACTGATTGTCGCACTCTTTCAAAGGGTAGAAAACCAGCCCTCTAAGGCTTGTTATAATGGCGAAAGTTCAAGTGTGGTTGGGCGGCGATAGCCGCTTGTATGACACTCGACTCTTCCGGAACAAGTGGTATCAATCGAATTGGTGACGCAACAGGTGATGAACGAGCGGCTTTGGAAGGCATGCTCAAAGGATACCCTGTTGAACAACTGGTTGAGGAAGTACTCATCGCTTGGAATGAACTGGCTGCTCGAAATGAAGAAATGGTCTCGGTTAAACAACGACTTCGTGTTCTTGAACTTGATCTGGCTGAACGTGAAGATATGGTCGCACCAGAAGTTGCCCGTCTCGCAGAAACTGATGCCGCTTTACAAGACAGTGAAGCGAAAGTGATTCACCTTGGACGACTCTTGACGGATGTTCGTGAAGAATTAGCATCACAACAATCCTCTCTTTCCCATGAAGAACGTGAATCAAGAGCGACTGAAGTCGACCAATTGCGTACATTAACTACACAACAAGATGAGGTCATCGGTGAAATGGAAGGTCGAATTGGACAGATGGTCGAAGCTCTTGAACGGGCTGCTGATGCTGGACTGACATCCGTTACTGCTGAAGAAGTTCGAAGTTTGAAGGCGCAACTCAATACTGCATTGGCACAAAACGATGCAGAACAAGCAGGAAACAAAGCGCTTGAAGAAGAGCGCCAAAGACTCCGCGACATTGCAGATCGTTTGCGAGGACTCCTCGATGCAAGAGATGGGCGTTTGGCAGAATTGGAAGAACAACTCGAGCGCGTTATGCAAGGCCCTCGTTCTGTTTCGGCAGAACACGACTATCTGGTCGAGCAAATCGATGAACTCAAGCGCCGATTGCTCGAACGAAACAGAGAATATGATTCTCTACGTCGTCGAGAACGACGTCTTCACAACGATGTGTTTGAACGCGATGAACGTATTCAACAAATCACCCTCACCCTCACTGATATGGAAGCTGCTTTGCAAGACAGAACAGCAGAATTCCGAGAACTTGAAGGTCAACGAGAAACAATGGTGCATGAACTGGATTCTGTTCGACGCGGAGAGCGAACCCGTGAAGTGGTTGGGCGCGTCTTTGCTGACTCTCTTTCTTTGGTTCGCACACACGATGCTCGAGAAGCGAAGCGGGATGCATACAGCAATGCTCCTGATGTCAAGCGGACACTTACCACTCCTGAGACAGGAGACATGACAACGCTCGCTGACGGTGGGCGTGTTCATCTTGAAGTAAGTGAAAGTGAAATCGAACAGGGAATTGATGTCGATGGTTCTCGGCCTCCATCTCCTGGTGGCTCGGGCGATCCTGTCGTCTTTGACGATGAAGACTGATCAGTTGTTCAATACAGCGATTATTCCGCCGATTCGTTGACGGAGTTCTTGTAAATCAGCAGCATCTTCGGTAAGTGTACCAGTAACAATCCAATCCGCACCAGCTTGTGCAGCAAGTAACGCCTGTTCTGGCGTTCGAATGCCACCACCGACGATAAGTGAAAGGTTGTCAACTGTGCGTGCACTTTTGATTAACTGGGGGCTTACTTGGGTGTCTGCGCCACTGCCTGCTTCAAGATAGAGAAGACGGAAGCCAAACATTCGTGCTGTAAGCGCATAAGAGTGTACCAAATCTACATCGTCGGGCTGAATTAATTCTGCTTCACCGACTTCACCAACTCTTCCACCCGGTGCACAAACAAGATAGCCGGTTGGTAATGCTTCGACACCAAATTTTTCAAGATACGGTGCGCCACGGACTTGTTCACCAACCAAAAACCGGCGGATGTTTGAGTTCATCAGCATCATGAACGTGATGGCATCGGCGGCTGGAGAGAGGGCATGAGCCCCTCCTGGGAAAAGGACAACTGGTATTTGCCATTCGGATTCATCTGATTCTGGGTCCTGGCTGGAGGCAAATGCTCGTAATTCAAATGCTTCTTGGATGGCTTGGCATGTTGAGTGTACCACTTCATCTGGGGTGTCGGTAGAGCCGCCAACAAAGATCATGCTACTGCCACATTCAACGGCCACCATGGCTCTATTTGCGGCCGTGTTTGGGTCTTGTTTCGCCGGGTCGATGAGGGTGATGTGACGCGTGTATTCACTGCTCGAGGTCACGTATTCCAGTGTTGTAGCGTCGGCCCTTCTCATGTCATCCCCACCTCTCCGTTCCATGGACACAGCATAGGGGTTACGCACAGAAAGCGATTGAAGGTGGCAGACATAGACTTCTCATACCTCTTCGCAGTCGTAAGGGTATGTCGGATGAAGGACCATTCAAGCGCCTCCTCATCTACACTCGCTCACACCGAAGTACAATCCGGCTCGCTTCACTGTGTTCTGTCACCAATAAGATTTGGGATTTGGCTCCGCCTTTACTGATTGGGCTGGCTGTTGATGTTGTTGTTTTGAAAGAAGATTCGTGGATTGCCTCGTTCGGTTTGATTGATCCCTGGCACCAATTGGTCTTCCTCTCTGTCCTCACATTTGCGATTTGGGGGCTGGAGTCGCTTTTCGAATACTTCTATGGCATTCTGTGGAGAAATCTGGCGCAGACGGTTCAGCATGAACTACGACTCGATACATTCGACCATGTTCAAAGGCAGGGCATGGGGTGGTTTGATGAACGTCAAAAAGGAGATGTTTTAGCGATTCTAAACGATGACGTCAATCAGTTAGAGCGTTTTCTCGACAAGGGTGCAAATGACTTGTTGCAAGTAAGTACAACTGTGGTTGTTGTGGGGAGTGTCTTCTTACTCATCTCATGGAAGGTCGCCTTATTTGCTGTTCTTCCTATTCCGATTATTGTTTGGGGGTCGTTTCGATACCAACGGAGTCTTGAGCCCCGCTATGCAGAAGTCCGAAAGTCTGCAGGCGCTATGAATGCATTATTCGAAAATGATTTGTCTGGGATGTCAACCATTCAATCGTTTACTGCAGAAGAGAGAGAAATGAAGCGGGTTGAAGTCTTGAGTAATCAATATCGAGATGCAAACCGTGAAGCAATTCGTCTCTCTGCTGCCTTTACCCCACTTATTCGAATGGCGATTTTGTGCGGGTTCACGGCCACATTGCTACTGGGTGGTTGGATGACTTTGGAAGGTGGATTGGCCGTTGGCGCATATTCAGTCCTGGTCTTCATGACGCAGCGATTACTTTGGCCACTTACTCGCCTGGGTGAAACATTCGATTTATACCAGAGGGCCATGGCTTCTTCAACTCGTATTTTCAATGTTCTTTCATCACCAACTGAAGTGGAACAGGGTACATTCGTACCTGATGTTGAAGCCATTGGAGCATCATCGATTGTGTTTTCTGGCGTGAACTTCTCTTACCCTGGCCGGGACCCCGTGTTTACAAACTTGAATCTCGAGTTGCGTTCGGGTGAAACCGTCGGCGTAGTGGGTTCAACTGGCGCTGGTAAGACAACATTAATTCACCTTTTATTGCGGTTCGCTGAACCAAATAAGGGCGATATTGTATGGGCTGGAAAGCCGCTTAATGAATGGAAGTTGGAACGGTTACGCTCCTCTATGGCCTTGGTCGATCAGCACATCACGCTCTTTCCTACAACCATTATGGAAAACATTCGTTATGGTAATCCTGAGGCAGAAGACAGTGCAGTTCATGAAGCGGCCAAGTTTGCTGAAGTGACAGAATTCGTAGAAGCGCTTCCAAACCAGTGGGAAACTTTGGTCGGTGAAGGCGGTCACCGCCTTTCAGGTGGCCAAAGGCAGCGTCTAGCCATCGCGAGAGCCGTTCTCAAAGATGCACCTCTTCTCATCTTGGATGAGGCAACTTCAGCCGTTGACAACGAAACAGAAGCTGCTCTGCAACGTTCAATCAACAAAATAACTCAAGATAGAACTGCGGTAATCATCGCTCACCGTTTATCGACCGTTCGCAATGCTGACCGAATTCTTGTCATTGATCAAGGTGATATTGTGGAAGATGGTACCCACGAAGCATTAGTTGAGATTGGTGGGATTTATGCTCGAATGTGGGCGGTTCAAACTGGTCAAAGTGCTTGATTGCGGCCATTTTACGCGGATATAGGGTGGCTATGGGGATTTACAGCGCCTTATATGGGCGCAGCGCGGCGTTGCCGAATGAGATACATGTTAAATCAACGATTTTCGAAAACCACGAGCCTGCTTTTAGTCGCGACTTTTGCCCTTGCAATGGCCTCCACGGTCAGCGCAGCAGATGTCGGAGAAATGGGTGCTGATGGTCTTCCATCTTTCCTATCTGATGGCGTAGATGATGGTATGCAAACTCTCACTTTCTTCCTGTTCTTCATTGGATACATCTCAATGGGTGCAGCGTTTGTGTTCTTCATGAGTGAGCGCGGTAACGTAGCACCTCAATACCGCACAACAATGACAATTTCAGCTCTCATTGTCGGTATTGCTGCTTTCCATTACTACTACATGCGTGGTGTTTACGCGGATTTCGGAGTCGTCTCTATTGAGTATCGTTACATGGACTGGATTATTACAGTGCCATTGATGGCCCTCAAATTCCCTTCCCTCATCGGAAAGGGTGCAATCACTGATACAAAGTTCGCAGGCCTCGGATTCACTGGAATCTGTTTCACTGGCGCTCTTATCATGGTTGGTTTCGGATACGCTGGCGAAGCTGGTTTGATGGACGGAATGGTTGCTTTGGTCCTTGGTGGAATGGGATGGGCTATGATTATCGTCGCAACTGGAACTCCATGGTCATCCGGACTTGGTGTTGACAACTCGAAGATTTCAGAAGAACTCATCTGGAGCGCAAACGCACTTCGCTGGTTCATCGTCGTCGGTTGGGTCATCTATCCTCTCGGCTACCTCTTCAGCCCTGAAGTTGATTTGCTTGATGGTAACCAAGAAGCAATGGCTGTTGCATACAACATTGCAGATATCATCAACAAGATCGGTTTCGGTGTTGTTGCATGGATGGGTGCTAAGAAAGCAACCGAAGCACTTGCTGCTTCAGAGTGATTTTCGAATCCTCTTGAGTATTGTCTCGAAGTTGACGTG
>Ga0308019_10001283_pt1 | contig 15503 bp, 13 predicted proteins | sample Neamet284_FD_203135 | JGI IMG/M metagenome (GOLD analysis project Ga0308019, IMG submission 203135) | Marine microbial communities from water near the shore, Antarctic Ocean - #284 | ecosystem: Environmental > Aquatic > Marine > Unclassified | place: Southern Ocean | collected 2014-10-01 | reverse complement strand
GTAACAAAGTTATCGGGTTAAATTTGGCATGGTCTATATCTAAGAAAGAAATCCTAACCATTGTTTCAATAGCGCCATTTCATGAAAAAAATAGTCACCTTTCTCTTTGCCTTAAGCCTGTTTCCCCTGCAAGCCATGGATCTGCTTATCCTCAACTCTGGCAAGGCCTTTTCTGGTGAGGTGATCAGGGCAAGCAAGCGCAACCTCACCTTCAAAGCTGACAACAACACCTTTGTTATTCCCTTGAGTGACATTGCTTTTGTTGGCCTAGATGAGATCGCAGGCAACAACGATGATCCCAGCAAACTTTGCCTGGCTGCAAGCAATGACGCTCGCCTCAGAGGCCGGGTCTTCAACAACCTTCTTGCAGGAGGTATCTTTGGCCCGCTAGCTGTCGGGTATGATCTTTTGAAGAACTACGGGCCAAAGGACGACTGGAAAGTGGTCCTCCACAGCTCCAATGCAGCACACTTCAATGACCCCACTTACTTGTATTGTTACAATCGACAAGCAAAGCTCCACGCAACGGCGGCTGCGGCAGTTGGCATGATTGTATGGCCCGCTTGGTACAGAAAATAACCCCATCAGATGTCTATTCACGTTAAGAACTTAAGTAAATCCTATGGCCAACAAAAGGCCTTGGATCAGGTGTCATTTGAAATTCCAAAGGGGCAGATTGTGGGGCTTTTAGGTCCTAATGGCGCAGGGAAATCTACTTTGATGAAGATTCTCACATCCTATTTACCACAAAGCGAAGGGGAAGCCTTGGTTTGCGGAATGGACACGCAGGACAACAGCCTGAAGGTTCGTCAACGGATTGGCTACCTACCTGAACACAACCCGCTTTACCCTGACATGTATGTGGTAGAGTTTCTCCAGTTTGTGGCTAAGATTCACAAGCAAGACAAAAGCAAGATCACAGATACCATCCGCAAGGTGGGGCTTGAGCCTGAACAGCACAAGAAGATTAAAGAGCTCTCCAAGGGTTACCGCCAACGTGTAGGCCTGGCAGCAGCCCTCATGCATGACCCCGATGTGCTCATTTTAGATGAGCCAACGACTGGCCTTGACCCCAATCAATTAACTTCAATCAGGGAGTTGATCATGGCCATTGGCAAGGACAAAACCGTGATACTGAGTACCCACGTCATGCAAGAAGTGGAAGCAATGTGTGATCGGGTGATCTTCATCAAGGCTGGAAAGATTCAACGAGATGACAGTGTGGAAAACATCACCCAGTCCAGCTCCATGGAGGAGGCTTTCCGATTGGCAACAGCTGATTGATTGCCCTCACATTCTTTGCTTGTTGGCTATGGTCAATTTGGCAGTTTTTCATCAAAAAAGACGCTAAAAGCGCCTTTTTTGTTTGATTATAGTCAATTTTAGACCTTTTTCCTAAAATACAGATCAATAGGAATACCCGTGAGATCGAAGTGTTTGCGGAACTGATTTTCAACAAATCGCTCATAGGGCTCCTTCACATACTGTGGCATATTGCAATACAAAACAAACTGCGGACGCTTGGTTGGAAGCTGCGAAATGAATTTGATTTTTACAATCTTGCCTTTGTACATGGGTGGAGGGCGCTCCTTGACAATGGGCAAGATGATGTCATTGAGTTTGGATGTGCCAAGGCGGGTTGATCGGCGTGATTGCACTTCCATGCACGTCTCAACAGCTTTCAATACACGCTGTTTTGAGATTGCTGAGGTGAAGATGATGGGGACATCAACAAAGGGGCGCATTTTTATGCGAACCTGCTCCTCAAACGTTTTCATGGTGTGGGTGTCTTTAGAAACCAGATCCCATTTGTTGATCACGACAACCAGACCCTTTTTGTTGGTCAGGATGACATGCAGGATGTTTTGGTCCTGGCTTTCAAACCCTTGGGTGGCATCGATGACCAGCATGCAGACGTCAGAGTCTTCAATGGTTCGCACCGTGCGCATGTTGGAATAAAATTCCAGGTTTTCATTGACCTTGCCTTTTTTACGCATGCCTGCCGTGTCTAGCAGGACAAAGTCCATGTCAAATTTGTTGAAGTGGCTGTTGACCGTATCTCTGGTGGTTCCAGCGATGTCGGTCACAATGCTAACTTCCGCCTCAAACAAGGCGTTAGTGATGGAGGATTTTCCCACGTTAGGACGGCCTACGATCGCCAACCTTGGTTTGCCTTCAAAGGGGTCGATTTCCTCGTTCGATCCCGGTTCGGGAAAGTGAGCCACCAAGGCGTCCAGGGCATCTCCAGTTCCCAGTCCATTGATGGAGCTGACAGTCATTGGCTCGCCAAATCCCAAGGAATAGAACTCCGCAGCCTGCGCCATGCGTTCATGGGTGTCCGTTTTGTTGGCGATCAAGACGATAGGCTTGGATTGCTTGCGAAGCAACCGCGCGATTTCTTGATCATCATGGGTGATGCCTGCTTCAACATCAACCAGGAACAAGATGAAGCTGCACTCTTCCAAGGCGACCTCTACCTGGCGGCGAATTTCTCCTTCAAAGATGTCATCAGATCCTTCGATCCAACCACCGGTATCAACCAATGCAAAGGAGCGTCCTGCCCACTCTGCATGGCCATAGTGGCGGTCACGCGTCACACCCGCAGTGGGGTCTACAATAGCTTCACGTCTTTGGACCAGGCGGTTAAAGAGTGTGGATTTGCCCACATTGGGGCGGCCGATTATGGCGACAAGTGGCTTCATCAGTATCCGTATCGTTTAAGTTTCTCTGGATCGTTTCTCCAGTTGCTGTTGACTTTAACAAAGAGCTCTAAGTAGACCTGTTTGCCATAGAATAATTCAAGTTGACGACGTGCAGCTGTGCCAACGGCTTTCAATGCCACGCCTTTGTGCCCGATCAAAATGCCTTTTTGTGATTCGCGAGCTACAACCAATATGGCACGTATGCGTAAAATCTTTGGCTCGTCTTTGAAGGAATCTACATCGACCTCAACGGAGTAAGGCACTTCTTTTTTGTAGCGGTTCAGGACCTGTTCACGAATGAATTCTGAGCAGATGAATCGATCGCTTCGGTCAGTCAACTGGTCTTTGTCAAAGTAGGCTGGCCCCTCGGACGAAAGCTCCAGCAAGCGCTTCAAAACATAGGAAAGGTTGAATCCTGTTTTTGCTGACATGGGAATGATTTCAGCTTTTGGCAAACGCTCGGCCCATAACGTTGATTCATTTTCGAGTGTCTCTTGGTCATGCAAGTCGACTTTGTTCAACAAAAGCAAAACAGGCACATCGGTGGTTTGCAGGTGCTTGTACAGGCCTTCATGCTTCAATGGCCCTTCGCCCAATTCAACCACATACAGGAAGACGTCTGCATCGTCTTTTGAGCTGTGAACAGCATCCAACATCGACTCTTGCAGGGCATAGGCTGGAATCAAGACGCCAGGGGTGTCTGAGAATACCAACTGGTAATCAAAGTTTTCTGTCTCCCCATTCAGTATCCCAAAGATGCGATGCCTAGTGGTCTGTGCTTTGGGCGTGATGATGCTCAAGCGCTTTCCTACCAAGGCATTCGCCAGGGTACTCTTGCCTACATTGGGGTGACCAATGATGTTGACAAAGGACGATTTATGGGTTTTTGACATGCGGCAAAGGTCGGGATAAAGACCTGAGTATGTACGCGATTACTTGCTATTCACATGAACTGCTATTCCACGGTCTATCAGCCATGAATTCCGACAAGTCAAGCTTCTATATCACGCCTCCATTCACCCAATTTCACGCATGATTTCCAAGGGCCGTGAATCATCCCCTGCTCCACCGGTGAAGTCAGGTACATCAACGCGTTGACCATGCATGGCTACCGACATTTCTGACAAGGGAGAGACGGCACTCCATAAAGCCCCATCATAAACGTTGAGATCCAAGGGTTGCCCCAGGTTCAAGCAGCGTACCAAGCGATGCATCATCACGAAGTCCATGCCACCATGCCCTTGTTTGTATTTGGCTTTGATGGCATCCAGTTTTTCTAGCATGGGATGACGGTAGCGTGATTGGTATTCTCCCCGTTCGCTCTCACTTAACCATTTGTGACCCCAGTAAACCAATTCACCTTTGTCGACATACAGGCGACTAGGGTAGCCATCGTGCACGGCTGAGGTGCCAACAACTTTGTTGATGCGTGAGTACGGTCTCGCCGTATGGACATCAAACTGTAGCAGGACCGTTTTGCCCTTCTGGGTTTTCATCAGGGTGTTGTTCATGTCTCCACAAGCAAATTCAGACGAATCAAGACCTGAAGAGGCATTGAAGGCATCCGACAGGTTCTTTTCACGCGAACTCATGGATGTGAGGTGCTCAAAGCGATCACCTCGACCAATTCCCAGGTACATCGCAATGGGTCCGAGCCCATGGGTGGTGTAGAAGTTGCCATTTCGCACACGGTGGTGTTCCAATCGCCATTGGTCTTGGTAGTAGTCACTTGATAGCATGTGCGCTCTGAGGTCATGCAAATAGGCGCCTTCTGCATGGGTGATGTCACCAAAGACGCCCGATTCAATCATGTTCAAGACCCACAGCTCTTCGTCGTTGTAGCAGCAGTTTTCAATCATGATGCAATGGCGCTGTGTCTTCTCTGCAACGCTTACAAGCTCCCAACAATGGTCAAGGGTATGGGCTGCTGGCACTTCCATGGCGACATGCTTGCCTGACTCCATGGCCATCACTGCCATGGGGGTATGCCATTCCCAAGGGGTGACAATCAGCAACAGGTCAACATCGTCTGATTTTGCCACGGCTTCCCATGCGTCCTTGTTTCCAACAACCTCCATGGCTTTGCTTGTCTGGTAGGATGACAACCAAGTTGATGCACGCGACACATAATCTGCATTCAGGTCACAGATGGCAGTGACTTGACAATTGCCTTGTTCGATATCGTGAGCCAGCATTTGCAAAAGGGTGTAGCCTCTGTTGCCAAGTCCCACAATGCCGATTCGAACTTGAGCTATGGGCGAATCAGCGTAACCGATCATAGATCCTGAGGCGGGTCGTTTTAAATCAGCGATGCTTGCGTTCAATGCGTCTCCCAGTTCACTACCTGCTAGACCTCGGGGCAATGCAGCAAAAGCGGCCCCGCCAAGGAGGCTTTTAAGAAATACTTGTCTATTCATAAGGCCTGTTCAGAGTTGTACGGTTATTACAGGCCTTCAGTTTTGAAGGGCTTTCAATGCGAAGCCTGTTTGCGTTGTCAATTTAGCCCATACTTTGATACCAACGGAAGGATCCATCAAAAGAGAATTACCTAAAAGAAAGGGGCATTGGATGCAATCATCTATTTGTTTTGATGTAAATTTGCCGTCATATCGCGGGGTGGAGCAGTTGGTAGCTCGTCGGGCTCATAACCCGAAGGTCGTAGGTTCGAGTCCTGCCCCCGCTACAAGAGAAGGTCTTCATACAGAAGGCCTTTTTTTTTGCGGTAAACTGAGTGGTAGCACACTACATCATAGCTTTTTACCCACCTAAAAGTTAAATTAACTTGAATGATTTTAACTTTTATGTTTTCTTTTTAAAAGAAAAATAGTATAAAGAGTTAAGGTAGAAAATCCTACTATCAAAGATACTTCCTGAATGTTATACCAATATACCAGTATCCAATTATAAAAAAAACTAATAAATACCCATAAAATAATAGCCCATTTTTTATTCTGGAACATACCGCCAATTGCAATAGTAGAAAGAAAAACAGAAGAAAACAACTGAACTTTTAAAGGTAAAGAAATAAATGATTCCATGTAAATATAAACGACTAATATTGAAAAAACTATGAAAGAAGCAACATATAATTTGAAACTATTATTTACTTTGTCATTTACATTTTTCACCTTATAAAACGGAAGTAAATTCATTAGAAAAGGATTACTTGAGTTGTACTTATTTAATAAACCTAACTTTAAAGGAACACCTTTAATTTGTGGTTGATAAGTTCCGAACATTCTATCCCAAATATTAAAAGTACCTCCACAGTTTTTATCAATATACTCAGGGTTAATAGCATGATGAACTTTATGCAAATCAGGTGTAACCATAAACACTTCTAAAAAACCAGAATTTTTCACTAAAGAAGTGTGATTATAAAACTGAATAAAATAATGGATGGAGGAAACAAATAAAAATATTTCTGCAGAAACTCCAATTAAAGCAAGCGGAACAAAAAATGGTAAAGATGTGAAAGGAGAAAACCATGAATTCCTAATTCCTAAAGAGAGATTAAAATGTTCTCCCTGATGGTGAACTTCATGAACATACCAAAATAATTTTATTTTATGATGCAACCTATGTAACCAATAGAATGAAAAATCCCAACTTATAAATGCAAAAATTAATACAAGATACAAATCCCAATCTGATAAGAAATTAAAACTAAAATATGTGAAAATATAATAGTAAGCAAAAAGCTCCCCTCCTCTAAAAAACCACATCAAGATGTGACCTGAATTTAAATTCATAGTTACCTCGTCCCAAGGAATTTTTTCTTTTCGAACAAATTTAATAACTAAAAATTCAATTGTTACTAATGTAATTAATAATAAAGGACCTATAAAAATATTCATTTAATTGATTTTAAAAAGTTTCTTTTTCTTTTTTTACTCAGCAATGATCCTATAAATGTATATCTCACAAAATACTCATATGTAATCATACTAATTGTGAATGCGCCGAAAAATACAATCAAAAATTTCAGGAAGACAGGGATAGATAACGGTATAATAATAATCTGTAGAATTACCGCAATTGGCATGTTTGAAAGATAGACCCAATAAGAAGAATCTGTCATGTATCTCAAGTATTTAGAATCTTTTAAATTAAGAGAACTACAATAGCCCCACAAACCTAAAACAAGCAGGTAAATAGCACTACACGAAAATAATATTGCGCCAAATTTTATAAATAAATAATATTCTATATCTGTATTTTCAAACCAAATTTGAGGAACAATAGCCCCTAAAGAAAAAACGAATCCTAAAGGCAGTAAGTATTTAACATTTCTCTTAACATCATCTAATAATTGAGGAGTATTATAAGAAATATATCCAATTAAAAAGAATACAAAAAAGTGCACTAAAGAAGGAATTTCCGGAACTAAGGTTAATGGGTTTTCTACTATCCACCTTTTCATAAATAACATACATAATGATGAAATAGACACTCCAACAAAGACTATTTTAAAAACAGAATTCACCTTAATTTTAAGAAAAATTCTCTTAAATAAAAGAATAAATATATAAAAGAAAATTAGATAATATAAAAACCATAAATGTGCAATAGGAAAGAAGTTTTCAATTCCTAAATTCCAACCGCTAATATAGGATTGTTTTAAAATATCAAAGTGAAGAAAACTAAACCCAACATGATTACTCAAACTAAATAAGGACAATACAATTGGAACTAAAACCATCAATCCTAATAGAAAAGGAAGGACAATTCTTTTAAATCTATTTAATATTATTTTTGGAACCCTACTTCTCTTCAATTCCATAGCAAACATAAATCCTGAAATCATAAAAAATAATTCCATAACAAATAAATGACCCTCAAATATTGTAATATCAAAAAACCAAGAACCCTTATCATCCACTGGCCACATAGGTGCAGCAGTTATCATATAAGGAACAGAAGCATGAATAAAACACCTTATGATATTTGCAAAATTTCTTAAGTAATCTATGTAAATTATTCTATTCATTTAATATCGAAATAAAGAGGCTCCTATTGAAAATCCTGCAGAAGTGCCTAACAGTAAACATAGATCACCTCTTTTTAATTTTTTACTTTGTATGGACTGATGAATAACCAAAGGAATAGATGCTGCGATACAATTTCCATGATTCTCTAAATTACTCATAACTTTATCATCATCAAGATTATACAGATTTTTAAATAATGCCATACCAATTTTAGAAGTTTGATGAGGGATGACGACATCCACATCCTCCATAGTATAATCTAAATCTTCAAAGAATTTATCAGTGAAAGACTTTGTTTCTTTTTTTGCCAACTTTAATAAGTTTCTACCGTACATCTTAAAGGAATGTAATTCTTCATCATAAGGATAATCTTTAAAGAAATACTTATTACCTCCACCCTTTATTATTGTATGATAAACACCCTCAGTATATGTTTTCATTGCTCCTTTCACAAAAAAAGATTCACTATTTTTATCACAACTTAATATAACTGCAGCTGCTGCATCGCCAAACAAAGTTAAGGTTTCAGGGTTATTAGGATTAAGGCCCTTAGATCCTATTTCTGAAGAAACAATAATTATATTTTTATACTGATAATTATCCATCATCTTAGATGCAATATCAAAACTGGTAACAAAACTCAAACAGGTAGTATCAATATCAATAGTGGGAATATTATATTTTAACCCTTCTTTTAATTCACTTTTTATAATACTCGATTGATTGGGCAATGGGTAATCAAAAGTAGCTCCTGCCGAGATGATCAAATCAATATCTGAAAGTTCTAAATTTGAATTCTCTAATGCCGACTCAATAGACCTTGCTCCCATGTATCCATTAGACTCAAAAGTTGCATGGTGTCTATTTCTGACTCCAGAATATCTCTCAGACCAACCTTTTGATAGATTATATTTTTCTTCTATTTCAGAAGAACTGACAGATTTCGGTAGGTATTGCCCGGTAGCAACTATCTTAATATTACTATTTGTTTTCATTTTTTATTCTTCTTTTTTTATCTCCAATTATATGGGGAGATATATCCATTTTTTCAATACTGAACTCTTTAATATTATACACTTTTAATCTTTTAACTAAAGCTTTTTTTGCCATTAAATATGAAGCTTTAAAATCACTTTCTACATATAACGTTATGGTTATATTATCCTTCTGGATAACAGCATAATCATTGATTCTTTCATCTGCAAGAACAATTTCTCTTCTAATAATATCTGGGAAAATAGAAACCATTTTATTCTCATTATCCTCCAACTCAATTACATCATCTGACCTTCCTTCAATACTCTCAATTGCTAAAAAATTATTCCCACATTTACAATTTTTCTTTTCAGTAATAATATCATTCAATTCATACCTCACCACAGGTTGACACTTTCTTAATAAGTCTGTAATGATAGGATGAAATCTAATTCTTTCTTCATCAATATATTTCTTTTCAATTATTAAGAAATCCTCATTAAAATGCAGAACTCCTTCTGAGCAACTACTCGCTAAAAAACCTTCAGTACATTGATATACTTCATCCAATTTAATTTGAAATATACTCTCAAAATGGGTTCTATCTTCATTAGTCAACACCTCTGCAACTGATATAATCTTTTTGGGGTTTATCTTTAATTCGCCACTCACTTTTTTCTTAGATAGTATCATCAATACTGATGGCTGAGCAATTAAGATATCCGGCTGAAGATTATTTAATCTTTCAATATGAGAATCTATCTTTTGGAAGATATCAAAAAAATTAAAACTAACTTTTCTGGACTTAGCAGATTCGTATAATTTATTATTTGCCCTAAGAAAAAACGCAATTTTCACCTCTGTAAACGAAAAACCAATAACCCTATCTATCATATAAGCAACCCAATTTGCTCTTTCAGTTTCGCTTACTAAAAACATTCCTCTATTTCCACTTGTCCCAGTTGAAAGACCAACTGAAACATTATTTATCATGGGAGAAAAATCTCTTGAAACTTCTGATTTTTCAGCAATTTCAGACGCTTGTTTATAGGTTATTCCGTAAGTATTAATTGCATTAAAATTTTCCATAAATAAAGATTTATTTATGATGGGTAGGTCAAAGAAATTTGAAGTATTAATATTAAAAAATTCATAAAATTTTGAATATTTAAGATTTTTAAGAAAGAAAAAAGTCTTTATTTTCTTGTACCCATTACTAGAATAAAGTCCTGTTAATTTCTCCAACTTTATTTTAATTAAAAAATATATTATTTTAATTTTAAAGAACATCCATATCAATTTTATTTGAAACTAAATTATCGGTTGTTTTACTGCAATGAGTAGGAATAATTATCACCTCAGGATATTTTTTATGAAAAAAAGCGACCTTCTCTAAACTATCCCTATAGTCTTTCCAAGAATCAAAAAACAAACGAACTATAGGATTAGGCAACATACCCTTTTTGTAAGCTCGCTCATCCCAGCAAGAATCTGCTACTAAAAAATATTTATTTTTGTGAGTTTTCACTACCATTCCAATCTGCCCTGCAGCATGGCCTGGCAAATCATATATCACTACAGAATTATCCTGAAATAAATCATAACTAACTCCAAAAATATCATCTGAATATTTAGTAGCAAAATCTTCAATAAAAACCAATCTATTTTCAATATCATTAGGGATTAAATCCTTTAATATACCTTTGGAGAAAGCGAAGAAATCACGTATTTCTTTTACTTGTTGATACGACTTTTTAGTGCAGTACATAGTTGCATTATTGAAATCTTTTAACCCTCCAACATGATCTGCATGAAAATGAGAAATAACAATATGTTTTATATCAGAGGTTTTTAAGCCAATTACTTTTAATTGACTTTTTATTTCATCGGATTCTGAAACGAATACCTTAGTGGCATTTGCATAAATTCTATTAGGGTACTTTTCAGTAGCCTCATAAAACCTTCTTGTATAGCCAGTATCAAACAATATCCAACCTTCATCAGGATGATTTAAAATCCCAAATAAAGCATTAAATTTTATCATTTTATTTTCATCCCCTCTCACAACATGTTGTGCATTTGCAAAACAATATCCAGCATAATTTAAATATAATTTAATTTTTTTCATTTTCTTTATACCAATTAATAAATTCTTTAATCGATTCTTCTGTAGTAATCACAGGATCATAGTTCAATAACTTTTCTGCTTTCGACACGTCTAAAGTGAAACTTTTTGATAAAACACCAACACTATACCTGGTAAGAGAAGGTTCTTTCTTAGTAATCCACCTTGACACCCACTCAATAATAAATGCAGCAAAATAAGCAACTCTAAAATTCACAGTTTTATTTACTTTTTCTTTTCCAATTCCTTCCAGAACAGAATTAATAGAAGTCCACAAACTAACCGGATTTCTATCTGTAATATTATAAGCATTATTCAATGCCTCGTCAGGAGCATTGATGGATAAAATGATTGATTCTACTACATTATTAACTGAAGTTAAATCAACTTTATTCTCCCCATTCCCAATAATTTTCAACCTCCCATCAGAATGAGCTTTTATCAATCTAGGCATAATTACAGTATCTCCTCTACCTATAATTGCTCTTGGTCTAATGATAATATAATTCAGATTTGAATTTTCAAGTAACACCTCTGCCTCTCTTTTAGTTTTGGAATAATTATTTACAAACCTTGTAGGAAGAGGATCCTTTTCTTTCACCATTATTCTGTCCTCACCATTATAATATATACTTGGAGAGGAGATATAAATAAACCGTTTAACCCCTAAGATTTCAGAAGAACTAATGATATTTTTTTGAGTTAATACATTTGCTAAATAGAAAGCATCTTCAGACCCCCAAGGAGAGGATAAGGAAGCGGCATTAATAACAATATCTATATCTTTTAATATAGTACTTACAAATAACTTATCTTTTAAATCTCCTAAAACATATTCCACTTTAGGATTTAATATTTCACGAGATTTTCGCAAACTCCTACCTGTAGCAAGTATCTTCCGCACATTAGATAATTGAACTAATCTCTCAAGGGTTCTAAATCCTAAGAAACCTGTAGCACCTGTTAATAATATATTCATGTTACAAAAATCAATTATTAGTATTTATTATGCTAAGCATAGTATCTCTCATTCTATAGATATTTACGGATGATCATTGGCAAATAAATCAGGTCAAAAATTAAAGCTACTATGGCAGATATTATAGTAAGAAGACTCAATTGATAAACAGATTTAAAATCGGAAATTAATAATGGAAGCAGACTAACTATTACTATAATAGTAGTTTTTACAACTGCCCGTGCTGTTATACTTAACGATTCATTTATAGCTTCTGATTTAGATAAACCTCTTTTCATATTAAATCTAAAGGAACTTAAAATATGAATAGAATCATCAACAATAAGACCAAATATAATAGCAAATATGAATGCATTAGATAAACTCAAATAAAAATCTGTAAAGGACATTATACCTATACAAACTAATATCGGAAATACATTAGGGATTAATGCAATGAAAAAATATCGAAAATTAAAATCATTCAAAATTAAAAAGAGCAATCCAATTAATAATATAGCAATAAAAAGTCCATATATAATTTCATAAGTTAATGTATTACTGACTTGATCAAACAGATATCCTCTACCTCCTACTTTCAAATTCAGATTTAACTCTTTTGCTTTAGTCTTTATTATATTAACATTTATAAGACTTTTATTTGCTCCAATATCCTTCATTCTAGATCTTATTCTATACCCATCTTTTGTAAGTTGATTATACAAACTTTTACTGATTTTATCTGGATTTTTAAACATCCCCTCAATAGAAAAATCTAGAAAGAATCCCTGAGAAATAATAAACTTTTCTAATTGAATTATTTTCTCTATATCAATATTTTCATTATTTTCTAAATTAAAAACTACTGGCTTATATCCACCAAAATCATCATTAAAAAACTGCATTTCTTTATATACTAATGACGTTTTATTTAACTCATCTGTTGCATAATTATTCACTTCATAATTATAAATTCCAAAAGTAGCCAATCCTGTCATAATAATCAACAGCACAGTAAGTTTCCAATTGTACTTTAAGTGAATTATTTTATAAAGAAAATCATTTAATTTCTCATCTATTTTAGAATTCAAAGTACTTATTTTTTTATTTTTATCTACACAAATAGCATAAAAAATAATAACGATAAATAAGGAAACTAAAATACCTATGGTAGTAGCAATTCCGAATCTTAAAATCGGAAGCACATCCGAAAAACAAAAACTCAGAAACCCTACAGCAGTTGTAAAAGAAGTTAATGCAACTGGAATACCAACTTTACGAATTTGATTAACAAAATATATTTTTTTATTCTTGGGATTAAATCGGTTATTTAACAAATGCATCATATCCGATATACAAACAATAAGGATAATTGCTGGCATTATTATCATTACTAATTCTATCCCTCCAAATAATAAATGAGAGAAATAAAAACTAATAGTTACACTAAACAGAACGCTAAGCAATGTCAACACTACAAATCTTAAATCTGAAGTAAAAAACCAAAGCACCAAACAACATAAAATCGAACTTAATAAGGTTGAAAATAACAACTCCTCCTTCACCTTACTTTGTATATATAATTCATTTTTAGTTTGCCCTGAAACATATACTTTTTTAGAAGAGTCTCCAAAAGAATTTTTTAAAATTTCAATAAATTCCTGATTTTGTTGCTGGTTAAGGCTATCTTTTATTTCCACTAAAAAAAGTGTTTTTCTAAAATCAGAAGACAAATAGGAACTCTTCTTTTTCCTAATTTTTTCCAAAGATTTTTCATATCCTATACTGTTTTTCAGATTAAGAATCTTATAAGATATCGGTATTAAGCCTGAGTTAATCACTCTTTTATCATTGAAAACACTTCTTATTTTCTTTACGTATTCATTTTCTTCTAACTGTTCTTGTAAAGTATTAAGAGCTAAAAACTCATCAAATGAAATAGAATCAGGATACTCTAATCCTACTAAAAACAAATTTTTCTCATTGTTTGATTTGGAATAGTCTACCTCAACGTCTTCTGCATATTTCAACATCCTTTCTGATTCAGAATAAATATTGGTGTTTCGTAATTGAGTAATGGATAAAATGAATACGAATACAATAAAAGTAAATAGAACATATTTATATTTCCAGATAAATAGTATCATTTTTTATTATTCATATATTTAAATATCTTAGCAAAATCTGTTCTATTTTTTGTTGCCATCCAAATTGGGGGATTTACAGAAAGAATAGTAAGTAATGTCTGCATAAAACTCATCTTAAAACTATCAGTTGGACTAAACCATCTAAACCCGACACCTATTGAATTGTTTAGATTAGTAACGTGATGCCACCAAGAAGGAGGGTTAAATAAAACATCTCCCGCTTTTAGTTCACACTCCCAAGTTTCAAGATATTTTGCATTTGGAAAAGTTTTAAAATCAGGAGCATCAGGATTAAACATGCTATGAAAATAAGGTGTTCTAGTAATAGGTGGATCTAAAATAATGTCATTTTCTGGAGGATATAAATACCAATGTTTATTGCCGTATACTTGAGTAAATAAATTATGTTCACTTGCAGCATGTAAACTTGTTTTTGTCCCCTTTCCCCCTATAAACACTTGAAATGTTTTCCCAGAACTAATTGTGTTTCTCATATTGTACAGCCATTTCCAATCAAAACCCTCTACAAGTTCTGGATGGTCATAAAGTATTCTATTAAACCGGCTATATTTTGAAGAATCCCCTTCTTTCATTGCATTCAAAACATCTTTTAAAGTCGTTTCTTCCACATTATAATTAACATCTGTCATATCCTGTGTAGAAGCATTAAATATTGACACCGTATCATCACAATAATTTTCTAACAACCAATCGGGAGACCACTTTTTTACACATTCCCAATCTTTTGCTCTCCCCTCCATCACAACAGGAATACCTTTAGATATATAATTCTTTTTAAGATCATAATCTGAAATATTTTTTACTCTATCAACCTTTTTTAAGGTGCCAATTACTTTTTTTTCTTGAAAGTTAGAAGTAACTAAAGAGGAAACTCTTTTTCTTTGATTAATAAATCTATTTGATGGAACTTGATTCCCAAATAAATGATCTGCAAATCTCCAAAGCTGATATTCTGCAAGATGTTTATGTTTTATTTCAGTCAATGATTTAATTTTTTATATGTTTAGTTTTTATAAAAGTACATAATTTATCTACACTTAATTATGAATTAATACATACAAACTTGTAACATCATGCAATGAGTATATAGGGTTCGCAAATAGTGCTGATTGGGAATAGCTAGAAAAACGCTAAACCATAGGCACACCCTCCTTCAGTTCAGCAATACTTAACTCCATAAAAAAGCCCCTTCCGAAGAAGAGGCTTAATGTCAAATGAAGCAAGGGCTGGAGTGTCCCAAAATTCCCTATGCTTTATTGTGTGACCACTGATTCCTTTTCAATTGCAGTCTGGCACATCTGCACCATTGGGATCAATTTTGGCGTTACCTAAGTTCTGTATATAATCTTTTATAGCCTGGTAGTCTGTCGACATACTTCCAGGATTACCCGGGGGCATGTATAAGTTCCAATCTGTATTGTTTGCGAAGTTCCAAGCATTGATGTTACTTAACCTATGGCAGCCTAAACAGTTGTTTCCTGGCAGATCAATGTGCCCTAATTTCCAGGTCGAAAATTCGCTTCCAATGACACAGTATTTACTGCTAGGTGTTGCAACTTCTGGTAGCACAGGCTCATTAGGGCT
>Ga0308019_10001279_pt1 | contig 15520 bp, 9 predicted proteins | sample Neamet284_FD_203135 | JGI IMG/M metagenome (GOLD analysis project Ga0308019, IMG submission 203135) | Marine microbial communities from water near the shore, Antarctic Ocean - #284 | ecosystem: Environmental > Aquatic > Marine > Unclassified | place: Southern Ocean | collected 2014-10-01 | reverse complement strand
GCCTTCAATCATTCTTGCCAACCAATACACAGCACCATTTGGATCACTACCTCTTATCGATTTTATAAACGCAGAAACAATATCATAATGTTGCTCACCCGTTTTATCGTATCGAACCGTATTTTTTTGAACTTTTTCTAAAACTAAATCGTTTGTAATTTCAATTTCAGTTTCAGTTGAAACTAATAATTCAAAAATATTTAAGAGTTTCCGTGCATCTCCACCAGAAACTTGTAATAAGGCATCTGTTTCTTTTAATGTAATTTTTTTGGTTGATAAAATTTCGTCTTCCTTCATCGCTCTATGCAAAAGAGCAATTAAATCATTTTTATCAAAAGAATTTAAAATATATACCTGACAACGAGAAAGTAGGGCAGGAATCACTTCAAAACTAGGATTTTCTGTAGTTGCGCCAATTAAAGTTACCCAACCTTTTTCTACAGCACCTAATAAAGAATCTTGCTGAGATTTACTAAATCTGTGAATTTCATCAATAAATAAAATAGGATTTTTTGCAGTAAATAATCCTCCACTTTTCTTTGCTTTTTCGATGATCTCTCTTACATCTTTAACTCCAGAACTGATGGCGCTCAAAGTATAAAAAGGTCTTTTAGATTCTGTAGCAATAATATTCGCTAAAGTTGTTTTTCCAATTCCGGGAGGTCCCCATAAAATTAATGAAGGAATGACTCCTTGTTTAATTAAATTTGTTAAAACACCATTTTTTCCAACTAAGTGTTGTTGACTAATATAATCATCAAGGGTTTTAGGTCTAATTCTTTCTGCCAAAGGTTCATTCATGCTGTAAAAATAATAAAGATTTCTGACAGAAATTGCAAAATTTGTATTTGGTTAGATTTTTGTTACTTTTATTGCTAATGAATAATGAAAATACATTAAAAATATCAAAGTCAATTTTTCTAATTCCAATTGTATACGTAGTTTCAATATGGTTGATTTATTGGGTTGAAATACAATTTGGACTTAATTTTAATAAATTCGGAGTTTTCCCAAGAACTCTTGAGGGTTTTAGAGGTGTTTTCTTAACTCATTTTATTCACAGCAACACAAACCACGTTTTTAATAATTCAATTCCGTTATTCGTGCTTTTAAGCAGTCTTTTCTATTTTTATAAAGATGTTGCTTACAAGGTTTTATTTTTTGGTGGTTTTTTAACAGGATGTTTAACTTGGTGTATCGCTAGAGAATCCTATCATATTGGCGCAAGCGGAATTGTATACTTACTCTTTAGTTTTGTTTTTTTTAGTGGAATGATAAGAAAACACTTTAGATTAGTTGCTTTGTCTTTAGTTATTATTTTCTCGTATGGAAGTATGATTTGGTATGTTTTACCGATAAAAGAAGGAATGTCTTGGGAAGGACATTTGTCTGGTTTTTTAATGGGATTGATTTTTGCAATAATCTATAAAAATAGAGGAATTGTAAAAGAACCGCATCAATTTACAGAAACAGAATTTGATTCTTTCTTTGATGAACACGGAAATTTTGCTCCACCAAAAATAGAGGAGGAGCTAAGTGAAGAAAAAGTATAAGGTTTTTTAGTTTTACGAATTAGTACCGACCATTCTCTGTCTTACCGTTTCATATAAAAAAGCACCACAAGCTACAGAAACATTTAAAGAAGCTATTTCTCCTAACAACGGTAACTTTGCTTTATAGTCTACCATTTTTAATATAGAAGGATTTACACCTTTATTCTCAGATCCCATAACAATAGCAATAGGTTGATTCAAATTAATATCAAAAACAGAATCTTCAGTTTTTTCAGTTGCAGCCACAGTTTTAATTTCTGATGCTTGCAATATAAATAAGGCGTCTTTTATGTGATCAACTTTACAAATTGGTATTTTAAAAGCAGCACCTGCAGAAGTTTTTATCGTTTCAGCATTTACTGGAGCGCTCCCGTTTTTTTGAATAATTATTCCGTTAACACCTGTGCATTCAGCAGTTCTTATAATTGCACCAAAATTACGAACATCAGATAATTGATCTAAAAGTAAAAACAAAGGAACTTTATCGCTTTCTAAAGTCTTTTCGATAAGCTCTTCTAAATCATAAAATTCAACGGGTGATATTTGAGCAACAGCACCTTGATGATTTCCATTTTTAGACAAACGATTTAACTTTTCTATAGGTACAAGACTTGTCGCTATTTTCTTTTCCTTTATTAGTTTATCTAATTCATAATAAAGGCTTCCTCTCAAGTCTTTTTGTAAGTATACTTTATTTATTGTAGAACCACTTTCTATAGCTTCTATAATCGCTCTTATTCCAAAAATATTTGTTGTTTCTTTTGCTTCAGTTATCATACTGCAAATGTAAGGTGTCTAATATTATAATGCTGTTTACAATCTAATTATTTTTAACGCTAGATTTATCTTTATCAATTTCTTTAGATTTTAATTCAAAAACCTGTGATTTTCCGTTATTATTCGCAATAACAGCTAGGGTTTTATTTAATTTCTTTTGATGAACCAATTGAATAGATTTTGCATTTCCGTTAAGGTATAATCCAGTAGTTTCTGGGTTTAAAACGGTATAATTATCTTTTTGGTTTGATAGTAATACCAATGCAAATGGATTGTCTAACCTTGGCGTCTCTACTTCCGTGTTATATACATTTCCAACGACAATAAGGTCTTCAAAACCATCTTCGTTAAAATCAAATGTATCTCCATCTAAAATAGGGATTGTTTGTGCCATATTTGGCAGTTCTATTTTTTTAAAACTATTGTTACCTTCATTTAAAAGTAAAATGGATTTAAATTGATTTACTTCTCGACGATATGATGTTAAAATTTTCTCTCCATAAATATCTTGAAGATCTGAATTTGCAAATTCGTAAAAAGTCTTTATTTTTTTTGATATAAATGGCATTTGTTGTGTAGAACATTCCTTACCTCTTAAAGGTACAAACCTTCCTTCATATTGGTAGCTTAAAACAACATCATGGGTGTCATTATTATCAAAATCGTCAGCGTAAATTCGTAGTGGTTTTTCTTTACTTACCTTAAATTTAATATTTAAACCAATATTACCAATTACATAATCTTTTAGTCCATCGTTGTTAACGTCTGTTTCAGTAATGCTATTCCACCAACCTTTTTCATCATTCAGTTTGCTTTTTGAAGAAATATCTTTAAAAGTTCCTTTATCATTTAAAAAAAGGCCAACATGTGTCCATTCACCTACAGCAATAAAATCTTGCCAACCATCATTATTAAAATCTGTCGTAATAACTTTATTTACGATTCCAAAGTTTTCAAATTCTGGTGCAATTGTTCTGGTTATATTTTTAAATTTCCCGTTGACATTTTCATAAATAAGAGAAGGTTCGTGAAAAGGATATTTTTGTGGCTTAATTCTATTCCCTACAATAATGTCTAAATCACCATCATTATCAAAATCTATTTTACTAACTGTTTTTCCACTAATTGTATACTCCTTTATTTCGGCTGTTTTCTGTCTTGTAAAATTCCCTTTTCCATCATTTATATAGATACGGTCTTCTAAACTTTTAGAACGTTCTGTAAATTCATTACCACCACTTACGATATATAAGTCATTGTCATTGTCATTATCAATATCTATAAATAGGGCCTCCATATCTTCGTATTGTGCATCTATTTTAAATACCGGGTTTTTTGATTTTATAAATCCGTTCTCAGTTTGTATGTAGATTGCTGAAGGTTGGTCTTTTGCGCCACCAAAAAACAGATCATCTTTATTATCGTTGTTCACATCTCCTTTTACAACAAAAGGTCCTAAGGTAGATTGTTTGTAAGGCAGTAATATTTCTTTTTTAAAATCATCAAATTGATTTTCTGTATGTAAAAAACTAATAACTTTATTATTTTCTGTAAATAGTGTTTCTTTCTCTTTGCTATTTCTTGCTAATAGTTTTTCTGAATTATTTTCATTGAAAATGATCGTACTATTTGCCTTAATATTATATTTCTCACTAATCTTACCAGAAGACCACTGAACCCGAACAGTATCAATCATTTTAGTTTTTTCGATACCAAAATGTACTGTTTTGTCTACTGAAGATAAATAGCCTCTAACTCTTTTAGATTCTTTTGTTCTTGTTTTACCGTTATATATGATTGTTATTTTCGCGAAATCTTCGGATAGTTTTCCTTTGGTATCTACTTTTAGATAATTTCCAATATTGTTTTCTGAAGATAAATTTTTAAATAGAAAAGCATCATCATCTATATTGTTTACAACAATATCTAAGTCACCATCATTGTCTAAATCTGCATAAGCCGCACCATTAGAAAATGAAATTTCACTAATGCCAGAATCGGAAGTACTGTTTTTAAAATTTAAATTCCCTTTGTTAGAAAATAAAAGGTTTGTTAATTTTTCTGAAGGTAGTTTGTTGTATATGTTTTCTTTGATGTGTAAAGGTACATTTCCTCTATACTGTCTTTTTATTTTTGAAATCTGTATTCTAACATCATTATCTGATGCATATCTTCTGTAACCGTTTGTAACGTAAATATCGTTATTACCATCGTTATCAGTGTCAAATATTAATCCTGCCCAGCTCCAATCGGTTTTAGATAAACCGGTTGTTTGAGATATATTATGAAATTTATTATTCCCTAAATTAATTTGAAGGGAATTAAACATATATTGATGATGTAATTTTAATTTATTGACTAATAGATCGTTTTTCTGAACATTCATAGAAGCCATTAATGTCTTAGAACGTATATGGTCTGCACTCGCCATGTCTAAAACAAAAATATCATTTAAATTATCGTTATTGATATCTTCAATGTCTACACCCATTCCATAGAATGAGATTTGTTTTGTAGCTGTTTTTATTTGATCTGTAAATTTGCCTTTTTTATTGTTTATGTACATAGCATCTGGTACATAGTAATCATTAGCAATATATATATCTAGCCATCCATCATCATTAATATCACTTACACATAATCCTAGGCCAAATGTTGGTTTTAATAGTCCTGCTTTTTCTGTTATATCAACAAATTTCCCATTGTTGTTTATATATAGATGACTTGAGCTGTCATGCAGAAGTTTCTTATTTTTTAATGTTTTATAAAAACTGATTGGATCTAATCCATAAAAGTCATTCTCGTTTGCAACGATACAATCTAAATCTCCATCTTTATCAAAATCAAAGAAAGTAGCTTGTGTGCTTATTCCTGTATCTGCTAAACCATATGAGACTGCTTGTTCTTTAAAGCTATTATTTTTTTGATTGATGTATAGTAGATTCTTTCTTTTTTCTTTTGTGTATGGTCCACCTTGAGTAACGTAAATATCCATCCATCCATCATTATTTACATCTGCAATAGTCACTCCATTTGCCCAATTTTTATTTTTGTTGATAGCTGCTTGTTCAGATATATCTTCAAAAATTAAATTTCCTTTGTTTAAATATAGTTTATTAGCAACCTGATTACCACAGTAGAATATATCTTTTAAACCATCATTATTAATGTCAATGATACCTACACCAGCACCATTGTAAAAGAAATCATAATCAAAAAGATTTGATTTTGTTTTTAAATCATGGGTTAAAATATTCTTAAAATCTAAGTTACTTTGTTTTTTATTTATTTTTTCAAAATTAAAAAATGGCTTAACTATTTGTTTGCTATTTGTATTAGAGAGGTTCTCTAAGTTAACTTCATCTTTTTGAGTACAACCCAAAAAAAAGAGAATAGATAGACAAAATGTAAGACATGTTTTCATTTTAATTCTTTTTTAAATGATATAAAAAAAAGGGCTTTATAAATAAAGCCCTTTTTCGTATAAAAATAATTTGTAATCTTATAGACAATTAGTAACAGGTAGTAAACCTGATGTACCTTCACCTACACCTACACCTAATAGTAAATCACCATTTGGAGCATAGATTTCGAAACTCATTTCACCCCATACATCTCCAGGAAATTCCCAAATAGCTGTTGCAGTTCCAGCAGGTACAACAACAGTAGTTGTTGCGTCAGATCCATCATTTGCAACACAGTCAGCTCCTCCAAAACCTAAGAAACTAGCATCTCCATAAGCAGAACACATTCCGAATTCAACTACGGTTACGTTACCACTCATATCAGTTAGTGTACATGTGATACCAGGACCACCGTTACCAGCAGTTTGCCATCCATCACCATAAGAATCATGCATATCTACAGTATAGCTTCCAGGTTCTGGTGAGCATACTAAAGCAGCATTGTATTTATAAGGAGAAGACCAGTAACCACCAGTAATAATACCAGCAGCGTCAGCAGCTCCATAAGTTCTACCATCTGTTAAATTTAAACGTACTTCAAATACATATAAATCTCCTGGTGAATATTGTCCAACAGTTAAACCCATCGCAGTTGTAGCTTCAGCAAAAGTAGCCATCGCAGTTGTTCTAGGTAAACCTACAGGTCCAGTTGTAAAATCAGAAGCAGGGATTGTTTTTACTAAAAAATCTGCTGCAACCGTAGTACCATTATCTGGAGATAAATCTCTAATAGATACCATAACATCTACACTTTCTAACAAAGCACCGCCTTCTTCATCTTGTTCTTCAATTACTTGAGACCAAAATGATGTCGGCTCACTAGAATTTAAAACATTAGAGTTAGAATCGTCGCTTACTGTTCGTAGTATAGCACCGGCAAGGGTGTCTGCAACTACTTGATCTACTACAGTATTAGAATCCTCACAAGAATTAAAGGAAAATACTAATAATGTAGATAGAAAAATTTTAAATATGTTTTTCATTTTATTATATTTTATATTAATTTATAATTTTTAGTTTGCTGGGTTTAAAACTCCAGTATCCCAAAAAACAAGTGTATTTAAATCTGTTCTTTGTAGGATATTTGAATTTGCACTCACTTCACTACTTGGATATAATACAGATCTTGGAAAAGTACCTGGATTAGAATCAAGACTTCTAGAGATTGTTCTAGGGTACCCAGTTCTTCTAACAAAGTTAAAAGCATCTCCTGCACCACCGTACATTGCAATGAAATATTGCTCACCTAATATATCCATTTTATCTTTTGATGTTGGAAAACCAGTAGCATCTAAACCAGTTGTAGTAGAAGCAGCATTAAACTCAGCTACCTTAGCTGCAATAAAGTTAGATACTCTTGTTGCGCTAGGAATTAAATCTTGATTAGCACTTGCGTCTAAAGATCCAAATGTTTGTACTTTAGCGATAGATTTTGTCATACCATCTTCTAATAAAGCTGCAGCTGCACTTGTATTACCCATATGTAAATTAGCTTCTGCTTTCATAAAAGAAACATAAGAAGATAAATAAATTGGATCGATACCAGCACCAACACCACCATCACCAAAGCCTACAGCTCCATGAGGTAAGTTAGAAATACCTGATCCAGCCATATATACTGGAATATCAGCTTGGTTGTCAAAACTTCCTCCTGAAGGATATACTCCAACAGCAGTTCTTGTGAAACCATCTGGAGGTGTTCCTTCATCGTTTCCGTGAGCTCTACCCCAATATCCTAACAATGTAGAACACCAGATATCTTGATCAGGAGTGAATTGTAAATGTAAAGGTGCATCTTGTAAAGAACAAGATAATGTCTCTCCATTTGATGAATCACCACCGAAATCTCCAGGATATGAATATACTGCACCAGGAGCACCGTTGTATAAAATAAACGATTGGTTACCTGGAGTATTGTATGTCTGTCTGTAGAAATAATATCTACGTCTAGGATCACTACCTTCTAATTCATCTCCAATGTTATAATTATTCCATAACGTATTGTACATGTAGTCGTAAGTAGGTATCATAGTGTTCATCAACCAGTTAGACTGGTAAATGTTTGCACCTGAATCAGTATAATCAGCTGAATAATTAGGGTGACGTGTATCTGGTGATAATACGTTGGTACCATAATTAAATTGGAAATCATCTTCAGCGCTCTCTATAACATTTGTTGCTGAAACAACAGCTGCATAGTTTCTAGTAGTTAAGTCAGCACGCATTTGTAATGTATTAATTAACTTAATCCATTTAGTAGCATCTCCTCCATAAAACAAATCTGTACCTGTACCAATACCTGGTGTAGTTGAAAAATGTGCTTTTGCTTCAGCTAACATTGCGATCGCTGAGTTATAAACAGATTCATCATCATCTACTGTTGGCTTCGGGAATTCTGTTGGATTTCCAGCTTGAGACCAAGGGATATCTCCTAAGAAATCTACTAATTGCATTAAAGTATGCGCTTGCATAGTTTTAGCCATTCCTAAATGAAAAGAATAATCTTTTTCAGGATTTTCATTTAAAGCAGCAATTGCTTGCATGTTCGGAAGATTATTTGAATAGAAAGAATTCCAAACACCGTTTAGTGTTCCATCTCCATAATTGTTCAAATAGTTTCTACCTCCCATGTGGTTAATTCTCCCTAAATCAGCACTTGTATTTGCGAAACTTCTTTGCGTTCCTTTATAAGATAGCTGAATAGAGTTTAATAATAAATCTGGGTCTGCTTGATCAGTTGATAAAGCATTTGGGCTTGCTAATTGCTCCATCTCTAATGTATCACATGAGTAAAATAATGTGATAGAACTTAGAATTGATATCAGCAAAAATTTATATAATTTTTTCATAATATATGTTATTTTCTTTTAAGTTTATTAAAATGAGAGTTTTACACTAAGACCATAACGTTTAGAACTAGGTCCGTTTAAATAGTCAAATCCTCTACCATTACCAACACCAACACCAGCTACGTTTGGATCAAAATTAGCTGCATCTGGAGTATTATAAGCATCATACCATAAATTGAAACCGCTGAATGTAAAAGATATTGCTCCAAAAGGAGTTTTATCTAAAGCAGTCTGTGGTAATGAATATCCTAATGATACTTCTTGTAATCTAAGTACAGATGCATCATATATTGTTAATTCTTTTGGGCCAAATAATAAGTTAGAGAAATAATATTGAGAATTATTTATCTGTAATGTATTTGGTTGACCAGTAGATTCTAAGATACCTGGTAAAATAAAAGTTTTATTTCTATCACCATTTATTAACCCTCTACCTAATAATGTAGCAATAGTTGTACTTGCGATATCTCCACCTTTAGTATGGTTTATTTGAAAACCAACTGTAAAGTTCTTATATGTAATTGTATTGTTAAAGTTCATTACATAGTCTGGGTTTGGATCACCAATAATAGGTGTAACAGATCTTCCATCAGCTAAAATTGTATTACTTTCAGATAAATAACTACCATTTGTACCAATTAAGAAATTTCCATTTTCATCTCTTTTAATTCTTGTACCAACAATAACACCTAATTGTTCTCCTCTAATTGCTGCGTTACCACCTAACCAAGCTGCCGTAGATCCTGCATAGATAATTTGATCATCTTCTTGCTCTGTTACGATTTGTTCGTTTGTAGTAAAGTTCACTCTAGAATTCCAGTTTAAACCATTTCCATCATGTTTAATGATATCAAGACCTAAATCAACTTCGATTCCACTTCCTTCTACTTTACCAACATTTGCTTGTGTTGAAGTAAATCCAGATGATGGTGCTAATGGTTTATTAACAATTAAATCTGTTGTAGTTCTATTAAAGTAAGAAAAACTTACGTCAACTCTATTGTCATATAAACGTGCATCAAAACCAAATTCAAATTCACTAAGTAATTCTGGTCTTAAATCAGGGTTTGCTCTAAAACCACTAATAGAATTAGTTGTTATTGGGCCAAAAGCACCACCATTTTGATTCGTATACTGATTTACCGTGTTTACTGTTGGGTAACCTGTAGGGAAACCTGCAGATTGTCCAAGACCAGCTCTAAGCTTTAAATAGTTTAACCCTTTACCACTATCTGATTTTAAACCTTCAATTGCTTGTGTAGGAATAAAAGATCCAGAAATACTAGGGTAAAATAAACTATTGTTTTCTGATGGTAAGTTAGAAACCCAATCGTTTCTTCCAGATAAAGTTAAGTAAGCATAGTTTTTATAATCTACTGCAGCTTCACCAAAAACTCCAACAATATTTCTTCTTGCAGAATAATGTATTGGGGTTTGGTTTTCGAAGTTAAAGTGTCTTAAAACTCCAAAAGCAATTTGTCCTGTACTAGCAACACCTTGTTGCTCATATTGTCTAGAACGTGATGTAGCACCTGCAACAAAACTTATTCCAATATCTTCAGTGATATCATAATTACCGTTAAACGCTAAGTAGTTATCAAAAATAGTTACATTGTTATCATAAGTGTTTAAAAAACCATAGATAGCTGCATCAAAATTTACACCATTTTTATTAGAGTGCGATTGATTTCTTTCATTGTAAAAATCAATACCAGAACGATACGTTAAACCTAAGTTATCGTTAATCTCATAAGTTAATGAAGCATTTGTAAATACTCTATTTGTCTTTTGACTATTTTGAGCATTTTTAACAGACCATCTTGGATTGATAATATCATTACCATTACGATAATAAATACTTCCGTTATTTTCTGGAAGTTCAAATGGTAAACCCATTAAATCTACGTTTCTAGGTGTAAAGAAAACATTACCAAATGTAGACCATCCTAATGTACCGTTACCTCTACTTGCTGCAACTGGAGGAGATACTACATTGTTTAATGTATAGTTCATCGATCCTTGAACCGTAAACTTGTTACTTAACTTTGCACGACCACCTACAGATAAAGTAGTTCTACCAACGTAGTTACCTGGTGTAAATCCTTCTTCGTCTAAATGACCAACATTTGCATTATAACTAACGTTTCCATCATCTGAAGAACCTCTTAAGTTTACAGAAAGATTTTTTACAGAACCAGATCTAAAGAAATTCTCTACACTGTTGTAAGCTTTCCACTCGTATCTTTCTCCTGTATATAAGTTGTTAAATGCATTGTTTCCATCTAAAAAGTTATTTAAGAAAGCAGAAGAACCATAAGGGTGCTCTACAGTACCATCTGGTTGAATTGTTCCAGCAGGGTCATTGTTGTATCCGTCAACGCCATCAGCGTTAAAAGAAGGTCCCCAGTTACTGAAAAACCATCCAAAAGATTGGTCAAAACCACCACCATATTGATCTTGGTAATCTGGTATAGAAGCGATATCGTTAATAAAAAATGATTGATTTATAGTAATCTCATTTTTTCTAGCTTTTTTTGCTCCAGATGTATTACCAGATTTAGTAGTAATAACAATTACACCGTTTCTACCTGCAGTACCATAAAGAGTAGCTGCTGCTAAACCTTTAAGTACAGTTACACTTTCAATACTGTTTGGATCTAAATCTAAAAATCTACTAGAACCAACATTTCCACTAAGGAAATTTCCTTGTGAATTTGTATCACTACTAAAAGGTACACCATCAACCACAAATAATGCTTGATTACTACCATTAATAGAAGCATACCCTCTAATTACTACATTTGTTGCAGAACCAGAAGTACCACTTTGAGAAGTAATCTGTACACCAGATGCTTTACCAGATAAGATTCTAGCAACATCCCCTTCGGCACGTTGTTCTAGTTCATCCGATTTTACTTCTGATACAGCGTATCCTAAAGCTTTTTTCTCTCTCTTAATACCTTGTGCAGTAACAATAATTTCATCTAATATCTCTCCACCTTCTTCAAGTGTTACATTGATACTATTTGATGTTCCTACTGTTTTTTCTGTCGCTTTATATCCTAAATAGCTAAATCTTAAAACATCTCCAGTTTTAGCGTTAATAGAATACTTCCCGTCAAAATCTGTTTCGGTACCTGTAGTTGTTCCTTTAATAAGGACACTTACACCTGGTAATGTCCCAGAAGAATCCGATACAGTACCGGAAACATTTTTCTCTTGTGCAAAAGTTATTTGCACAACAAACGCCAGTAATAGCGTCATAATTCCTTTAAACTTTGTTTTCATTATTGAATAATTTTTGAATTAATTGAGACAAATATCATCTTTTATTATGAATTAAACTATGAAACTTGTTAAAAAAAGTTAATTTTATGTTAAGTGGTGTTGAAATTTTCGAAATCTGTATATCCTGTTAAAAGTAGTTTCTCCAATTAATAAGAAGTTTAATGTTTTTGTAATCAAAGCTTTGAGTGTTTTTTTTACCTAAGGTTGTGCTTATATTTATCTGTGATTTTTTTGTGGTAAATAAATAACCTAAACCGATACCTAATAGATTTTTATTGCCATTGTTTATTTTAGCTTGTCCTATGTCGGTTATACTATATAAGTAAGATTTTTCTGAAGTTAAATATCTGTACTCGATATTAAAATAACTAAAGCTGTTTGTAAAGATACTTTGTTCATTAAATCCTCGAATAGAATTTGCACCTCCTATCCTGAAAAGTTCATTGTCTATTAAGGAGTCGGAATTTAGGTAACCAGTTCTGTTTTTAATGAAGAAGCTACTTCTTAATCCCAATTCCCAGTTAAAAGAAGTTGATGCCTCTATTTTGTATTGATTGGATGAATTGTCGTTTATTTTTCTTTTTCCTATTGATGGATTTATCTCCAAGTGAAAACGATCATTAATGAAAGAGTTTTTATTTTGGAGGCTATATTGGAACTGAAGGCCTAAAAAATGATTACTAAATGTTTCAATATTACTATTTATGGTTTGCTTGAGTTTTTCGGACGATTCAGAGTTATAGGTAACTGCAAGTTTAATTTTAGTATTGATGCTGTAAAATATTTTTGAATCAAACTTCGTGTTTATGAAAGTTGAATCCTGTTTGTATATGGAAAAATATAATTGTGGGCTAAACCTTGAAGCAAATAGATAAGGAATTTCAGCTGTTATTTTAAATTCTTGCCTTTCTTCGGCAATACGATTCCAAAACAAACTAAACTTTTCTCCTTTATTTAAAATGTTATGTAGCTTTAAATCAATATTTCCATTAAATAAAACTCCGCCATCTTCTTTAGTTGTAAAATTCAGCAAACCATCAAAGCTGTTATTTTGTTCTTTTTTTAAGTACATATAGATGGATGTAGAATCTTTTGTAAATAAAACTTCTGGAGGTTTTATTTCAGTAATAAATTGCAACCCTTTTGTAGCTTTAGATATTTCTTTAATTTTCTGTTGATTAAAAAAGGTGTTAATCTTTATGTTGAAATAATTTTTAAAATATGATTTTGGAAAATTTTCATATCCCTTTACTATTACATTATTAATGGTTCTTTTTTTTGATTGATGTATTTCCAGATCAGCAAAAAGGTTTTTGTCTTTTATTAGGATGTTTTTTAATTGAACCTTAGAGAAAGATTTTCCTTCTTTATCAAGTTTTTTCGAAATGTTAGATAATGTGGTTTGTAGTTTTTTAACAGGAATTGTAACGCTGCCTTTTTTGATTTTTAATTTTTCGAAATAAATTTCTGAGTTTGAGTCTATATTAATGACTGCATTCTCTATTTTGTTATTCAAAGAGAAATATGCGATATAATCTTTATTCTCTTTTTTAATCGTACTAACTACATTTGTAAAGTAACCTATGTTTTTTAAATAGTTAGAAATTTTATCAATTTCTAAATTTAAAGAAATAGTGTCTTTGTGTTTCTCTTTGTAATCAATTTTAGCTAAAACGATTACTTCAGTATTGTTTATAGATGTAAGTTTTAACGTTATTTCTTGTCCGAAAAATACTTCAGAATAAAATAAGAAAAAAAGTATATATATATAATGAGTTGTTTTTCGCATTAAATTGGATGATAATTTAGGTTCAAATGTAAAAGAAAATCACAAAAAATCACATAATAAATAAAGATTAAGAAAAAATAACTTGCTGATATCTGAATAATTAGAAAATAATTGTACATTTGCGGACTCTTAAAAAGAGAAAAGGTTTAATTATAAACGAAAAACAGGAATAATTTAGTATGCCAACTATTCAACAATTAGTTCGTAAAGGAAGAACCAAAATAACTAAGAAGAGCAAATCGGCTGCTTTGTCGTCTTGTCCTCAAAGACGTGGAGTTTGTACACGTGTTTACACTACAACACCAAAGAAACCTAATTCAGCAATGCGTAAAGTTGCCAGAGTTAGATTAACTAATGGTAATGAGATAAACGCATACATTCCAGGTGAAGGACATAACTTACAGGAGCACTCGATAGTATTAGTTAGAGGTGGAAGGGTAAAAGATTTACCAGGTGTTAAATATCACGTGGTACGTGGAGCATTAGATACAGCAGGTGTTGAGGGTAGAACCCAACGTAGGTCTAAGTATGGTGCGAAACGCCCAAAAAAGTAAAATTAGTAACTTTTTTAATGTAAAGACATGAGAAAAAGAGCAGCAAAAAAAAGAGTCTTATTACCGGATCCGAAATTTAATGATCAGCTAGTAACACGTTTTGTGAACAACTTAATGTGGAGTGGTAAGAAGTCAGTAGCGTTTAAAGTATTTTATGATGCGTTAGAGCTCGTAGAAGAAAGAAAAGGAGAAGACGAAGAAAAATCGGCTTTAGATATTTGGAAAGATGGTTTGTCAAATGTAATGCCTCACGTAGAAGTAAGATCTCGTCGTGTTGGTGGTGCAACATTCCAAATACCAATGCAAATTAGACCAGATCGTAAAGTATCTATGGCTATTAAATGGATGATTTTATATACTCGTAAGAGAAATGAAAAAACCATGGCACAACGTTTAGCAGCAGAAATTTTAGCAGCAGCTAAAGAAGAAGGCGCGGCAGTAAAAAAACGTACTGATACTCATAAAATGGCAGAAGCTAATAAAGCTTTCTCTCACTTCAGATTTTAATAGAAATGGCTAGAGATTTAAAGTACACTAGAAATATTGGGATTGCAGCTCATATTGATGCTGGTAAAACCACAACTACAGAACGTGTTTTGTATTATACAGGAGTTTCTCACAAGATTGGAGAAGTTCATGATGGTGCAGCAACAATGGACTGGATGGAGCAAGAGCAGGAAAGAGGTATTACAATTACTTCTGCTGCAACTACTTGTACATGGCAGTTTCCACAGGAAAATGCTGAAGTTCTTCCAGATACTAAAGATTACCATTTTAATATTATTGACACTCCAGGTCACGTAGATTTCACTGTTGAAGTAAACAGATCTTTACGTGTTTTAGATGGATTGGTTTTCTTGTTTTCTGCTGTTGATGGTGTAGAGCCTCAATCAGAAACAAACTGGAGACTTGCTGATAATTACAAAGTGCCAAGAATTGGTTTTGTCAATAAAATGGACCGTCAAGGATCTGATTTTATGATGGTTTGTAAGCAGGTAAAAGAAATGTTAGGTTCTAATGCAGTGCCAATTGTTTTAAATATTGGTGATGAAGAGAACTTTAAAGGTATTGTAGATCTAGTTAAAAATAGAGCTATTATATGGCATGAAGAAGGAATGGGAGCAACATTTGATGTTGTTGAAATTCCTGAAGAATTAAAAGAAGAAGCTGCAATGTTGAGAGGGAAACTGATCGAAGAAGTTGCTGCTTATGATGAGAATCTTTTAGAAAAATACATGGAAGATGA
>Ga0308019_10001276_pt1 | contig 15534 bp, 13 predicted proteins | sample Neamet284_FD_203135 | JGI IMG/M metagenome (GOLD analysis project Ga0308019, IMG submission 203135) | Marine microbial communities from water near the shore, Antarctic Ocean - #284 | ecosystem: Environmental > Aquatic > Marine > Unclassified | place: Southern Ocean | collected 2014-10-01 | reverse complement strand
TTGAAGGATTGAAGTAACTCACCATCACGACCAACAATTCTCACTTGGCCATGAATCGCATTGCTGCGTGCTGAGTACGAGAGAATTCCAGCAATTGGAAGGAATAAAAAACCGAGACAACAGATGCCGAATCCGAATATTAATCCACCGGATTCGAAAAGTTTGAATCCCTGCCATTTCTCAATGTGGACCAGCCAAACAGTTTGGTCTTGACACTCTTCCCCAGAACATGAACTTGAGGCCAGCATTTCACCATTTTCATCTGCAATCCATTGTTCATGAATTTCAAAAACCTCTCCATCCGAGGCCACCGGGATCCAATCAGAAAAACAAGATTTCGGCGCCAGTACTTCGTTTGCTGCTGCAGAGCCAATGATTGGAGTTAATGTGACATCGGTATCAGACTGGCCATCTAAGACAATCGCCATATAGCACTCGTCCTTTTCAACATCAAAGGTAACTGAATTTCCACCTTCAATCTGAGCAATAGATATTTCTCTCGGGTCAAAGACCGAATCAAGAGCTCCATCCTGTGCAGAAACAATAATCGCTCCAAGCACGAGAAAAAGGGCTCCAGCAATTGCCAAACCACGAGCCCAAGGGGACCGTTGTGATGCCCCCTCTGCCATAGCCAACCCTCAGCCTTCATCCTCAATGAATCCTTGCGCGCATCAAGCCAATCCTAATTCGGCTAATTTCTCGGGCAAATAGGTTTCAGTTACGAAATCTAAGCCGTATTTGGCTAACGATTGTTGTTCAGCCTTCTTCCCAAGTTCCAACATCATGTTGATTTGTTCTTGCCACCAACTATCGGCAAATCGTGGGTCGGTAAGTTCAGCATTCAATGCTTCAATATCCTTCTTTGACAAATCATCGCTCGGCAACTCATAAGCCACAATATCATCCGCAGTAATGCCGAGATAAGTGGCCGAAGGTGTTGCAAGATATTCAGAAATATGCGCAGTTTTAATGGCGCCATAAGCGATTGAAGCAAAGATACGGAAGGACCACGGATCACCGTCAAGGAAGACAACAACGGGCAAATCCCATTCTTCGCTCATCCGTTTCATTATCCGTCGAGTTGAACGAGCGGGCTGTCCTTTGAGGTGTAATAATCCGCAACGGTACTGTTCATCAAACCCATTTTCAATTAAACGGTCAAACATACCACCGGTCTCGATAGCCATGATGAAATCAATGTCGTGCTCCAGCAATTCAATTTTTTCCAGTTCGACGTTATACGGTACGCCGTATCCAGAGTCACCAACATCGTCTCGTGCATTGATTCGCATCCATTCGCCGCGTCGGTTGCGTTCACGTAGAGTCAAATTTCCAATCATCCGCGCACCGTCTTCTTCAGGACGTAATTTGAAATCTTCACGCAAGCATTTCGTTACAATTTCCAAATCTTCAGCTAAGTTATTGGAATCGTTTTGGCTACCGAATTTACCCATCCCCCAGCCTTCAGAAATATAGTACATTTCTCTCAGGGTCGAAGATTTTCCTGCATCTAGCATCTCCTCAATGAATTCCACAACGTGTAATGTTCGAAGCAATTGTTTGGCTGAACCAAGACTGGTTGCATCGCGAACGGATTGCTTTTTGCCGTATTTGTATACACCGAGTTTCTTATCAAAGGCAATGTTGGTTTTGGTCCGCACGGGGAGAGTCATCGTTGGCGGCTCGCCTTTGACGATTCGGTCATACATTTCTGCAACAACTTTGTGCATTGCTGTTTTAGTTTCTTCAGGTGTACGTGATCTAAACATCAGACATCACCTCCAAACAAGGTGCGTTGGCCTTCAGGCGGAGCGACTGCAGGCGGTAGGTTTTCTTCAACTGGTTCACTTGGGACTTCGTCCTTTTCAGATTTAGTTTCAGTTTCAGATTTAATTTCTGGCGGAGAGGCTGCAGGTGGTGCAGTTTCTTCAACAGACACATTCGGGACTTCGTCTTTTTCAGATTCAATCTCAGGCGACTCGATGCCACTTTCATCCATAAGTTGCTCTTGGCGAAGGATTTCTTGAAGGAATGTTTCATCCATTTTTGTAGCCCCAATGACATCTTGAGAACCTCGGAACAATACTTCAGTTTCGGTCCAATCGCCGCGCTCCAATCCACTAAGGCTGTAGGCAATAGTAGTTTTTTCACCAGGTTGTAATGACTCGAGTTTCCAAGCCCATACACCAAGCGCTTCTTTTCGCCCCCCAGTCTCATTCAGGACCATTGTTGCACCAGATTTTTCTGGCCAAGTTGCGAGTATTGTGTAGGCACGCACCCGTGTTGTATAATTGAACAAGACAATTTCAACATCAGTTTGCTTTGTTACTTTATTCCATTCAGTTGTCGATTCTGAAATTACGGCGGACATAATTTTGGTAATTGAACCAGAGAGTTCTGGCACAGGACGTTCAAGGATTTGCGCCGATTTCTCTGCAATGGCTGGCAAAATATCATTGATGAGTTCGAACTTTTCCTTGGTTTTCGCCATTTTCTTTTTCTTTTCCAAATGCTTCCTTAAGCCGCGACCCACTTCGAGCATTGCTCTTCTTGCTTCTTCCATGACTTCAGCGTTATCAGCCAGAGCCTCTTTTGCTTCGGAAGTAAATTGAACATTTGTGCTGGCAAGATGTACTAAGATTGCAGCTGGACCTTTTGGCACACCTTTGCCACCGGCTTGGTCTAATCCGTATTGGCGCCAATCGACACTTTCTATTGCCTTGGTGAGTAAGCAGCCACCTTGTTGATACATCAGTGGAACACGGTTAGCGAAACGAAGAATTTCCACCGGTTTATCCCCAGCCATGCCCCCTCCAAAGATCAAACCAACTTCAATTTGGAACGGGTTTCCTTGCGTTACGTTTGGAACTCTGGTAAGCGTTGATACGAAACGAGAGTCGATGGTCTTAGATAGGCCCTTTTTAATGAGTAATTCCTCAATAGGCGACAAACAATTTGTCGGTGGTTTGAGCAATTTAACAGGTAGGCTGTTGAACAACCGTTCACCTTGGAAGGCTTCCAAAAGGAAACGAATATCGTCACCCTTGATAGTCTTCATTTTTCTCGTGCCTTCTAGTTCTGCGGCTTGACATAATTCTTTACGAGCACGATTGGTTACACCTGAGAAATTATTGAGTAAAAAATGGTTTAAATTCAAATCGTTGGATTCAGCAACCATTCGTTGGAGTTGACCCAATTCAATACCGTGAGGGTGGGGTTTGATGCTTTCGACTTTTGTTGGTAGCCGTTGAGTTACCCGAGTCCAATGATGCGTTTCTCCATCAGGGTCCGTAAAAATAATCTCAGCATGTGGGTTCACGATACTGGTCATGCGAAGATACTGCCAAACGCTTTGGCGACCTTTCTGATATTTCGCTTTCATTTCAGCAGTCACTTCAGTGCCATGCTCTTTTCCAGTTCCATCCTCATTATACCAGATTTCACGACCAGCGTTTGCCTTTGTTGCCTTATTTCTTCGAGTATCAAGCCCGATATCAACAAAAGCAGCGGTCGGTTCAGTAGCAATTTTTGAGCGTACATGAGTTGTTCGTCCGGTGGTTAATTGACAATACATAACCACGCCAGTAATGCCAATTCCTTGCTGACCACGAGATTGTCGAATAGCGTGAAAACGCGAACCGAAGAGTAGTTGTCCAAACACTTTCTCAATGCTCTTTTGGGGAATTCCTGGCCCGTTATCTTCAACAATCATACGGATGATGTCCTTTTTTACATCGACTTTCGTGACTTCAATTCGAATCGTTGGTAGAATTCGGGCTTCTTCACATGCATCCAATGCATTGTCCACAGCCTCTTTTACGGCAGTGATGAGGGAACGTGCGGGCGAATCAAATCCGAGAAAGTGCTTATTTTTCTCAAAAAACTCAGAAATTGCAACTTGCTTTTGATTTGAGGCGAGTTTTTGTGCGATGCCAGTCATGGGTATTCCTCCAGCACAGGTCCTCCTTTGTCCCAATGACATCGGGCCTTTGTGGTAGGCAACCATGTTCGCCGACGGTTTTTAATGTCTAAGACTGAACATCATCAACTCACTTCTTTTTCGAGGGCTTAGAGCCCTTCCGAATCAGTTGAATAATTCATCGTTCCATGATGTGATGGTTCCTATGAATGCGGATGCAGCGACGGTCAATGGGCTTGCGAGGTAGAGTTTACCTGGTCCTGAACGGCCTTGGAAGTTTCGATTAATTGCCGACACAGTCACCTGTTCTGGAGTGATAGAAACCCCGGGGCCCGCGCCAATACAAGCGCCACATCCGGGGTCGATGAGATTGACTCCCACTCGGCCAAACAAATCATGCCAGCCTTCACTAACAGCCAAATCTTTGACGATACCAGAGCCGTATTGGATATAGAATTCAACTCCTTCTTTGACGACTAAACCAGCATTTTCAGCAGCCTGGCACACTTGAGCATAGTAGGCTATGTCATCTGCTTTCCCAGCAGTGCAGGAGCCACCGTATGCGATGTCGATTGATACATCACCAATATCAGAAATATTAGCGCCGTTGGTAGGGTCACTCGGAATTCCTTTGTCAGGGTCTCCTGGATGAGCGACCATGGGTTGAATCTCGGACATGTTGATGATGTGAACTCCGCCGTGATATTCAGCACCTTCATCGGAATGGACTGAAAGATTCCGTTGTGTCTCCCGGTCCAAATGAGGTTGAGATTTAATCATCCAGTCAAACAATAAGTCATCAGCTTCACAAATACCAGTTCGACCTGAGCATTCTGTGGCCATATTACACAGTGTTGCACGCTCATCGATAGAGAGGCTAGCCAAACCTTCTCCGCCAAATTCCATACTTCGATTCAAGGTTAATTCTTCTCGAGCATGATCGGCTAAGATGTAGAGAATCACGTCTTTGGCGGTACATCCAGGTACGAGTGTACCGACCAATTCAAACCGAATTGATTCAGGAACTTTGACGAAGGTAAATCCTGCACTTACGAGGTTAGCGTATTCTGTTGCACCAACTCCCCAAGTGAGAGCATTTGAAGCGCCACCCATGCATGTATGTGAGTCGGTAGCTTGGATGAAATCGCCCACTTCAATGAATTCTTCGCGAGCGACTTGATGACAAATTCCAGGCGAGATACCATCTTTAGCGGAGTAGTCGCGAACAGATGTATGCTTTTGGAATTCAACTTGTAAATCTCGTAAAGTTTGGACCTTGTCCATGAACGGAACAAATTTCGGGTTGTGGTGGGCGTAAAGCAAATGATCCTCAAAAACAGCAAATTTATTTGGATTCGGTAATGTGTAATCTTCACCGTATTCCTTTTGCAGAAATGTATGAACTTGAGCAGTGGTGAATTCATGAGAGTATCCACCTTGGACCTCAACGATAACGGGGTCTTCTGGTTTGACACATTGTCCTTCAACTTGACCTACGAGGTTTCGAGCAATAATTTTCTCAGCCATGGTCATTGGACGGAGTGGTGTATCCATTGCGGGGAGTGTGATTTCTCCTGCTTTGAGAGATTTTGCAAAGGGGAATAGTCCTCCTTTTTGAAGAATGATTTTTGTGACTTCATCATAGCGCTCAGTGAATTCTTCAAGAGGAAGAACCTCGCCTTTTTGTAACCGTTCGAGCATTGAATGGTTGCCCATCAATTGCCCAAGGTTGATGTTATTTTGTTCATGTATCGGGGCGAAAGATGCAGCGATGACGATATTTATTCCAGCCCAACGCTCACATTGAGCAGCGGTTTCTCTTGACGAACCAGTTCCTTTCCGTTGTCCAGAAACTATGACTTCAAAGTTTCCATTTTTGAGCGCATTTTCATTAAATACTCTTAATCCATTATGCATCAATCCAGCATATGCATTCTTAGCAATTTCAACAGGGTCATGGTCAAAACAAACCCATGCTGGCGTCATGACATCTGTGTTGATGTCATCAAGTAAATCATCAATGGACAAATCCTCCATTTTCAAATCCAGGCCATTATACAATTGCTGTTTGATAAGCTCTAAATCTTTGGTAAGGAAGAGAACCCTTTTTTCAGGGCTAAGGGCTATTTTTTCCGGCGGCCAGTTTCCCCTCATCCGTCTCCCTCAAATCCTTTCAAGTGCCCAGTGTTCATAACCGGTTCGGGAAAATCCCTTGGCGGAAAGTTCCATTTTTAACCCAAAAACGCACCTTTTTGAATCCACAAGTTTAAGACCATGAATAATTAGATTTATATACGGTTGGTTATCGGTGTATAATAAGGTTCCCTAGTGAGTTGAGCAGTAAGGCTCGGCGAGGGCGATATACGAGGAATACATATGGCAGATGAACAACAAGTAGAAGATATCGTAAAATGCAGTGATTGCGGCAGTCGAACTTTAACTCGCGACGAAACTCGTGGCGAAGTCGTTTGTGAAGACTGCGGATTGGTGTTGGAAGACAACGTCATCGACCAAGGTGCTGAATGGCGTGTGTTCTCCCCAGAACAAGGCGATCAGCGAGCCCGTACTGGTGCTCCAATGACCGTTATGCTCCACGACAAAGGTCTTTCGACAGACATTGATTGGCAAAACAAAGATTACTCTGGAAAAACCATCAACTCACGTTACAGATCACAATTCTATCGAATGCGTAAGTGGCAAAAGAGAAGCAGAGTTTCCAATGCTACTGAGCGAAACCTAGCTATGGCTTTGGCCGAGTTGGATCGTATGGCAAGCCGTCTTGAACTCCCAAAATCTGTTCGTGAAGCAGCAGCAGTCAATTACAAGAAAGCAGTTGACAAGCGATTGATTCGTGGCCGTTCGATTGAAGGTGTTGCAGCAGCATCCCTTTACGCAGCATGCCGCCAATGTGGAGTCCCTCGAACGCTCGATGAAATTGGCCAAGCATCACGCACTGGTCGAAAAGAAATTGGCCGTACCTACCGTTTCATGGTCCGAGAACTCAAAATGAAGATCATGCCAACAGGCCCAGAAGATTACATCTCCCGATTCTGTTCCGGACTTGGATTAGATGCTGAAGTCGAAGCTAAGGCTTACGAACTCATCAAAGCAGCCCAAGAGAAGGAATTGACAAGTGGACGTGGACCTACTGGTATTGCGGCTTCTATCATTTACATCGCATCGGTCTTGTGTGGGAAACGCAGAACCCAGCGCGAAGTTGCAGAAGTTGCCGGCGTAACTGAAGTTACTATCCGTAATCGTTACAAGGAATTGATTCAAAATCTCAACATCGAACTTGATATTTGAAGCGAGAGCCTGTTGAAGCCTTGAGGTCTCATCATGGGAAAAGAGCGAACTAAATTGTCAGACAATGTCTTCGAGGCAGTATCAGCAGGGCTGGTTGAAGCCTTGGAACGCGGCACAATTGCATGGCCTCTTCCTCAACCACCAATGACAGACCCCGACTTCCCACCGATCCAACCACTTTCACCCGCTTCAGTCATTGAACAGGGGATTGGAATTCTGCAAATGGACCGGGGCATGTTTGAATCGAACCTCAACACGGTTGTCGATTTAATTGTACCTCATAGAATGAACCTCAGCGACGACCCATTCGAAGTACATCAAAAATGGCTTCACCGGCGCGTTGACAAAGTAGCGGAAAGCCTACTTTTCACTGTAGCAACAGATTGGTTGGCTCAAGCATTTGACCAATCAGCTCCGAACACTGACCGATGGTGGCTCGCCATTTCACTGCTCAACGGTTTGTCCACCACCCCCCATGGTCAACCTGTACACCAAGGATACCACCTTGTCGAATCGATTGCTTTAGCCGAACGCCCGGGGACCTGGCACACCCAACCCGACGCCGGACCACACCAGGTGGAATGGGATCCACACGCAGTTATTCCTCGCAATTCAGGGGTTGTAGCACATGATGCTGGCGTTACAGCAGCCCGATGGTTGATTGAAAAATTAGAAAACGGCACCCTCGACCGGCGCCTTTTGCTGATGGAATGGGTCCGCTTGCTCCTCCAACGACCAAATTTAATCGAACCACTCGGTCTTGATGCCATACTCCTTCGCCGAGCCTCGGACCCTGAGGCAGAAGTCGCAGTTCGTGTGACTCTTTGTCTTGCGAAGGCGATTGAATTCAATCGAGACTCGGGCCTTGAACTTGCAAAACGCCTTCATCAGCGTGAAGAACTTCTTGTCAAGCGAGGGATGTCAGATGTCCTGACTCGAATGTTCCGCCGCCTCGAATGGGACGCAGTGCCATTCCTGAACGATATGCTTGCCGACCAAGACGAAGGAGTCCTCGCCGCTGCAAGTTCAACTGTAGGCGATTTGAGATTCCTTGATTCCGAATTATGGGCAGATACAATCGCAAAGTTAGCACACCATCCACTCCCGATTGTTCGACGAAATCTTGTTCCATTTTTACGTGATTATATTGAACAATACCCCGAGGACGAACGCCGCCTCCTCCCTATTCTTTGGCAAGATGGTGACGAAGTTGTTCGTTCACGAATGCGTGAATTACTGATGCGAATGGAAGAAGTTTCACCTGATCATTTCGCAGCACGCCTACAAGATTTCAAACAACAAGGCTGTCCACTTGAACCACTTTGGGAACCACTCACACATCGCCGCCCTGAACGAAGCCTTCTATGGCAAGCCTGGTTTGATGGAGAGGGGGAACAACCCACTCTTCCTGAAATCCGTCCAGCACCTCACAGTGATATGGACGATTCCGGGGAATTGCCATCGGTAGAAGATGCGTATGAAATTCTAGACCAAGAACTCGGCTTCATTGATGATTGAACTCATTCTTCTTCCGGGGAAGAAGACAAAGGCCCGACTGTAATGAGTCCGACATAAATCGCATTAAGAACAACTAAACTTCCAATAAGCGTTAGAATCATTCCAGTTGGTTCCGGCATCCAATCCTTTACATCTATCCATACCGTTACTTTGACAAACAACAAACATCCGAGTCCGAACAGTAAAACATTTCTCCAAGTTTCTTCTGGCGCAATCCACAAATTGATTGTCGGTGCTACGCCTTTACGATCAAACGCCCACCGGAACCAAGCCAGATAAAGGCATGATAATCCGACTAATCCGAGCATACCTCTTGAGAATGAACGGGAGTTCCAAGGACCTTCTGGAGTAAAATCAACAAAGGATTGACCGACCAAAATCACACCTACAATGGCGAACCATCGCCACTCAAGAGTTCTGCCCATATTCCAAGGCAGAAGGGCGACGCTTGAAAGCCTACGCCATCCAGCAGGCTTCATGGCGGTAGTTCAGGATGCCTTACTGGTTGCTGGAGGTCTCGGCACCCGAATGCTCCCAACCAGCGCTTCGGTACCAAAAGAGGCGCTTCCACTCATCGATATACCAGCGCTTGTCCATCTTGCACGTGAAGCAGTAGCCGCTGGAGCGAAACGCCTCCACATTATTTCATCGCCAAGAAAAGACATGAAGGCGTTGATTGGGGACCATTCTTGGCTTCAAGATAAACGCCCAGACCTCGACCCGCAACTCCTCTCACCGTTTGCTGATGTAGAAGTCCTTATCCATATTCAGCATGAACCTCTTGGTTTAGGAAATGCAATCGAATGTGCTTTAGATGATATTGCTGGACCTTTTTTAGTTTTACTCGGCGATAATATTTTGCTTGACCAACACACATCTCCAAACAATTTTTCACCCTCGAATGCAAGTATGAAACTGGTTGAAAATTTCGAGAAGAACGGTCTTCCTTGTGTTGGTTTACTGGCGGTTCAACCCGATGAAGTATCCAATTATGGCGTTGTTCGCCTGGAAGGGGCTAGGATTCTTGAAATCTGTGAGAAACCATCAATCGAAAGTGCCCCATCGAATCTTGTACTCTGTGGGCGTTATTTGTTTACCCCCGATACCAAAAGTTTGTTACAAAAATACGATGTAGCAACGCATGGAGAACTTCAATCGATTGCCATCCAGCAACATTGGATGGAAAACGACGGTCTACTCGGAGTCGAACTTACAAATTTCCAATGGTATGACTCAGGTAAGCCCTTGCCTTGGCTTCAAGCGCAAGTAGACCACGCATTACGTCGTGATGACCTCTCCGCTTCATTCAAGGCCTGGCTCATCAAACGACTTGATGAGGATTAACGCTGACCAGGTTTCCAAAACGTCAGTGGTAGAGGGGGTTCACCTAGGGCTTTACGAAGAGCCAAATGGTCAGCCCGTTCATTCCAGCGATAACCGCGATGAGCTTTGACATGCTCCCAGGTTAGATTTCGTAGTTCAGAAACTGTATCCCAGAGAGATTGAACATGAGCAACCAGTTCTCGGTTGGCCTTTGCTTTCCATGCTCCGCATGCGAGATTACCGGCATATTGAGAATCCGCCCGAATGACTGCTGCATCATCTCCACCTTCGACCAAGAGCCACCGAAGTGCACCTGCAAACGCTGAGAGTTCAGCAGTGTTGTTTGAGCCAACTTCAGCCCCAATGAAGTGTTCAACCCCATCATCGGTCACGACGATATCAGCAAATTCTTCGTGAAGTTCACCACTTCTCTTTCCTAAACCAGTGTCTCCCGTAACGACAACTACGGACCAAGCAGCGGGGGTATTTTCATCGACGTTTTGATTTCCAAGACAGGAGCCATCTACGTAGAGGCACCATCTGTTCTCAGTCACCCGCTTCACTCGCCAATCTCTGCTTTGTAACCTGCAGCATCCATTAAGGATGTAACAGCATTCGGATCTTCCAAGACCATTCGAACGATCCATCCTTCTCCATATGGGTCGGAATTCATAAGTTCAGGCGCATCTTCTAATGCATCATTGACTGCGGTGATTTCACCAGCGAACGGGGCAAAAATTGGTGAGGCAGATTTCACGGATTCGACAATTGCAAACTCTTCCATGTCAGTAAGGACTTCACCTTCTCCGGGGAGTTCGATGTAGACAATATCCGTAAGGGAATGCTGCGCATGGTCAGTAATTCCGATGGTAATTTCATTTCCTTCAACGCGCAACCATTCGTGTTCTTTGGTGTAGTACTGTCCCTCTGGAATTTCGCTCATCTTGTCCGTCTCCGATTTGTCGAATCGTCGGTATTTGATGAAGCCACCGCTTGAGGCGTTTCCTGTTTCATCGATTTAATACATTTTCAAACCTTTGAGAACAACCGGGGGTTGAACAAAACCCTGTTTTCTTCATCGACCGCGTCGCGGTTCTTATTAGCAGACGAAGTCCGCTTCAAAACGAAGTCGAACGACTTCAAGGGATGGGACCCTCATGAGTAGAGCATTTAGAGAAGGCGTTGAGAAAAACAAGAGAATACATGCACCGATTCGTCGAAGGAATTGGAGCCCAGTTAGAGATCTTCAAGGCTTGAAGTCTCGTACACAAACAATTGGTTCACAAATGGGCCCATTAGTAGAAATTTCTGCAATGGTCCGAATTGAAAACGAACATTGGGTATTCGAACGTATTGAAGAAGGCGTACTTTACAATCTCACTCACAAACTTATTCTTCATGACTTGAATGGTGAGAAAGTAATAGGCGGTACGACTGATATGCGAACTGCAATGAAAGTTGCACAATGCATGGCGCAAAAAGAAAATAGAATCATTATGATTCAACCGATTTGAAACAGCGTTTCAGAACAGGCCGAGAATCCACGAGATGACGCCTTGATTGACAAGGTAGAAGAAGGTTCCAATACCGATACATGCAGCATACACTTGAAACGGAGTAATCTTCCAAGCATCTTCAGATTCTTCATCGAAATATCGAATAAGACCTGCAGCCTGTTGAATACCGCTACCATCGGATTTCTTCTTTGATGCCATGTGGACCAATATGTGCGAGTTGCCACCCCTTTATCAACGCGACGCGGCCAAGAAACTACTCTTCTTCACCATTTGAGGTTAAATCAACTAAGGAAACCTCTTCTTCGAATGCGCCATGGTCGAGAATTTCCCCTTGAGGAATTTCATACAAACTTTCCATCGAATGCGCAACATTTCCTTCAGGGTCAGCTTCGATGAAGTATGCTTCAGCCCGAGCAAGAGCGCGCTCGAAGCCAGGCGCATTTCCATCCGCAAGAGCGCCCTTTGCCACCTCCAAATCATAATGGGCATGTTCGATGGACTTCTCCGCGTTCTTGGAAGTCCAATCTTTCGAATCGGAGGTATTTTTAATTCGCTTTTGAACCACTTTTCCTTTTTCTTCAACCATGAACATTTGTTCATCAAATATCGAACGTGCAGTTTCAAAGGCTTTTTTCCAAGCCTTTTCATTCGATTCGAGAGATACATCGCCAGCCTGTTTTGAGAGATATTTCCGTGCAGATGACGAGTGGTTGAATTCCCATGGGCGATGTCCAAGTGATGCGGAAAGATCGAACAGTAACCGGGCGTATGATTGAGGCGAGCCCTTGAGCACAATCCGGTTGAGGTAGCTTGAATTGAATAATCCAAAACCCCAATATGAATCAGAGGAGATGGTCAGCCCTAATCCCCCGCTTTGAGTGTGAAACTTCCATTTTTGTTCATTGAATTGTGGCGGTTCCAAAAAGTGAGGTGTTTCTGGGTGCTCGAGATAGGCCAAAGCATGCGTGGCTACATCTCCGAGGTAGACGACTTTGCTTGGTAAACTAAATGATTTCGGCCTCAAAAAACCGGTATCATTTTCAATTCGATGATTGGCTTTAGCATGGCCAACTTGGGCATAGACAACAAGTGTGCCCTCGCCATACTCTCGGTTGCCCATGGCCTACGGGCTCCTTCAAACCTCATCAATCCAACGCTTCGTTCCAAACAGGTGAAGAGAAGAATTGATGAGTAGCGCCCACCATGGAGTGATTGGTGAGCCAATGACTGCAAAGGGGAATTCAAAAATTGACACGTTAACCGCACTTCCTGGAATCGGGGCAACGACGGCAAAAAAATTGATTAGCGCAAAGATCGACACGGTCTCAAAAGTAGCCTCTGCAGGTTCCAAGAAACTCCAAGATGCAGGCCTTAGTGCTACGATTGCAAAGAAAGTTAGTGCTGCTGCTAAGGTCGCAGACAAAGCCTCAGGTGCAGCCAAAAAAGTAGTTTCAAAAGCAAAGGCAGCGACAGAATCTACTGCTAAGAAATCCACTTCAGCCGCTAAAACGGCGGCATCAAAAGCGGCGGCGGCGGCCAAGAAAACAACTGTTGCTACCAAATCGGTATCAAAGAAAGCCGCTTCGAAAACCAAAGCAGCAGCAAAGAAAGTTTCCCAGAAAGCAGCAGAAGTCAAGAAGTCCGCTCTTTCAAAAGCCAAGAAAACGGTTAAGCCATCCGAATCTTCTGATGGAAGAAAAGGTTCAACACTGCGTGTGCCACGCAAAGTAACCGATATGCCTTGGTTCAATAAAAAGTGAAATCATTCCGCTAAATGATTCAATCAATACCAATCGAACTGGTTGATAATGTAGTTTCTATGAGTTCATCATCGCCGTTGATTCTTGCTGCTGCAGCCGCCTCGATAGTTTCTCGTGTAGCCTGAGCTCGATGATAGACTTCACGTAATGTTTGGTCGGAGATTTCAAGATAGACTCGAGTTGTTGCAATACTGGAATGGCCGAGTAAGCGTTGAATAGTTACTAAATCTGCTCCTCGTTCCAATAAACCAGTCGCGAAATTATGCCGTAACACGTGCGGTGTCAATTTCCCCTTAGGAAGTCCCGCTTCTTTTGCGAGTGAATCCATCAATCGCTGAACACCGCGAGGTTGTAAACGCCGACCTGCAGAATTCAAGAGGAATGCGAAATCATCATCTCGAACTCGAGCATCCCGAATCGGGATCCATGCATGAATCCGTTCAAGGGTTCGCCGAGTAAAGAGTACCAAACGGTCTTTGTCACCTTTGCCACCGTATACCCGGGCAGAGCCATCGTCGAGATCAATGTCATTTTGGTCAAGGTTACAGACTTCACTCACGCGTAATCCGGTGTCAAGCATCATTGTAACGACAATTGAAGCGACGGGGTTTTCACTTTTTGCTGAGGCATCCAAAACCATTGACATTTCTCTTCTATTCAAAGTACGAGGGAGGCGTTTTCCTGTCCGTGCCCGTACAAGATGGTCGGGCCAGCGATGCCCGAGCCATTTGAGAAGGTGTCGAGCAGCAGCCAGGCGGGCGTTGTAGGTGGTTGGTCGCAACTCAGATAATCCATGTGTCCATCGGTCCATCCGTCCATTGAGTGGCTCCATTCGTTCAGCCAATTCGTACACAGTAATTGCTTGATAATCAGATTCACTTAGAACATGTTCATCGAGAAGGGTTGTTTCAATTAAAGCACGTAATCCACTTGCGTAGGATTTTTGAGTATTCAGTGATTTGTTTTCAGCCTTCAACGTCTGCATATAACAGGCCAACCATGGCAGGTCTTGCATGTGAATGAGGCGTGGCGGAAGCACAACTGAGGCATCATTGAGCCGCAGTTGGCTCGGCCTCATAGCCTTGCGATTTCGCTCCTCTCCTCTCCGCGTATTCATTGGCGTTCACCGCCTCCCGCCTAAGGCGGGGGTGCATCCCGTGCTCCGTAGAGCAGAAGAGAATAATACGGACTCCCATATCAAACCACCGCGCGTTCACCTGAAACAGGAATCGAGAACACAACCTCGGGCTCAACGCCGAGTCAAGCATTTGTCTCTTCGGATGAAGGGACATCGAAGGCTTTTCGTGGCACATCGAGCATTGCTTGACGAAGAGAAGATCTCAATTCTGCGAGTTCACCATAGCAAATCAGCACGTCTTCGTATCGTAATTGAAGTTCATCTGAAGGATTCCACAACAAACTGTTATCTCGAGAAAGAGCAAAAACCGGAATATCGGCATTTGATTTGAATAAACTGGCAAGTTGTTGTCCCACCAATGCTGGGTGATTACGAATTTGAAGTGAAAGCACTCCTGCACCAGGTACAGTTCTGAGTAATTGGTCAAGGTCGACTTCTGAGAAAGCAGTTTCGCTTGTAACATAATCAATGATTTCTCCAGCGACATTGATGCCACTTGCTTTCTCAAGACCTTCGAGGCCCGGGGATGAATTCACTTCAAGAACCAAGGGTCCATTCCTCGATTCAAGTAAATCGACTCCGGCAATATGCAGGCCAAGAACGCGTGCTGCTCGGCAAGCAACCTCTTCAAATTCTTTTGGCAAATCTACGCTTTCAACCGTTCCATTGAGGTGATAGTTGCTTCGGAACTCTCTCCCACTTGCGCGGCGACGCATACTTGCCACGACGCGGTCTCCTACCACCAAAGCCCGAATATCTTTGCCGTGGGATTCCGCGATGTATTCTTGAATCAAGATGGAGCGGCCGGTGAGCAACAACCCTTGGACAAGATTGCGAACTTCTCGAATCGTGTGACGCAAAAACACACCCTGTCCTTGTGTTCCTTGTGTGACTTTGATGACAACGGGCAGGCCACCGACAAAATCTACCGCAGTTTCAACATCAATGATATCTCGGACATAGGTTGTCCGTGGAACAGGAATTCTATTTCGAGCAAGTATTTGAGCTGCATGAAGTTTATCCCGGCTATTGAGAATACCCGCGCCTGTATTC